>Ga0098056_1000099_pt1 | contig 31372 bp, 25 predicted proteins | sample 17BtaG_FD_92583 | JGI IMG/M metagenome (GOLD analysis project Ga0098056, IMG submission 92583) | Marine viral communities from the Subarctic Pacific Ocean - 17B_ETSP_OMZ_AT15314_CsCl metaG | ecosystem: Environmental > Aquatic > Marine > Oceanic | place: Subarctic Pacific Ocean | collected...
GCCACTATTTTGAGCGCTTCGGCAACTAGAAACGCTATGCTAGAAGATTATAACAGCGTAGCTGACACAAAGATTGACATTGGTAATATGCACCTAGATACCGTAATTGGTAATGAGATTCCTGCGCAGGGCGTCTTTTCGGAGACGCACGTAGGTGGTAACCAGCATCGCCACATTGACATTAACGCCGGATCAGACGATGCCACCAACCGGCCAGAATCATTTAAGCTGAAGGCAGGACAGACTGGCGGCAACCCTGTAATCTGGATCGCTGCTCCACAGGCTGCAGACGCCCAGACAGCAGCTCCTAACACTAACCTTCCTTATGCGGTCTACACCAGAGACGGACTCGCCAAGCGCCCTCTAAACATTAAGAATATTAAGTACAACTCCGGCTCACAAAACTACGGTAACTACAAGGAAGACTATGAGCTAATGCAGCTTGGTGGACGAACAGCTAATAACGTGGCGTTTGTGCAGGCTGGAGGATTTGGCACCGCAAGCATTGACTCTACCTTCGTAACTGGCGTGGTCGATTATACAAAGCCATCTAGGCCCGCGAGAAAGCACGTTATTGTTAACCGCTTCTCCGCACCCGGCGATGCCAATACAATGGGAGACAACCTAGGTGGTCCGGGCTTGGATTATGAGGCAGCTGAATATAGTCCTTACAATAATCTAAACTTTAGAAACCTTACTGTTCGCTTGCCACTAAACAAGAAGTTCCTTGTTGATAGGGCAAACAGCGGCGGGTTTAGCAGTGATAGTTCAACTCCGACCGGCGCTGTCAATTACAATCCTTCATATGTAATCTCTTCTTCTTACTATGGAAGCTCGTCACTTTACGGCGTCAATCGCGGAGTACCAAGCTTCCACAAGGTGCAGAGAAACGGAACACCTGTAAGAACACAGACATCAAGCGTAGACTTCGTGGATAACGGAACAGACACTAAGGTCCGCTACGATAACGCATACGTAGCCACTAGCATCCCAGCAACAGATCTAAGATACCAGTGGATCTCCTCTTCCATCGAGGGCACACAAAACGTTCTTGTATACCAAAGCTTCGATGGCGTGGTATCCACATCAGCCGGCTTGGTAAGCGAGCTTAATTTTGTAGCCACATCAGACAATAATCCGAACGTATCATTTGTTGGCGCTAACACATTCGTAACAGGCGCTGCAGATGTCATCTTCGTGCCTACTATCGATGCTTCCTCTCTAACTTTGAGCTACCCAGCAACTGGGACAGCAGGTACAGTCAACGATTACATCCTCGACGCCAACGGACCATACCAGTATGCTTCATTCAAGCAGCTCCGTGCAGGTGAGTCAAGAATCAATCGATACTTCAGAAAGAACAACCTCTTCAGCTATCCGGGTGCCGCTCGCGTATTTACTGACTCCAATACAAATATCGTCCGTACAGACAGTGGCCCAAAGACATTTGTAGCGACGCAATCAGTTATCACAAACCGATATGAGCCAGTTTTGCTTGAGGTAGAAATTGATGAAGCATCTCACGTATTGAGTGTTGAGAACGGCAACCAAAAGGTATACTTCTCACAGGACGACATCAATAAGGGCTTTGCAGTTGTAGAGAACTCAAATCAGAGTGCTTTTGACACCGTAATCAGCACTTTCGGAAGCAATGGTGGCATTGAGGTTAACAAGGTGACCTACCGCGAAACAGTATGGCCAACAGAAGAGAACTCATTCCTACAGAAGGTTCGTGAAAGAATCGGATTTGAGAACAACTTCTGGAGGGACACAGCAGCTAATAGACAGTCCAAGGGCCGTCGAACAGACACTCGCGGCAAGCGCTTTGGCGTAACAGATCCTAACTCGCTATACGGTCGTTCATCTTGGGACCTAGACGCATACCCCGGCTTCGAGACCACGGAATTCATCAGCGCACCAGCGAGCGAGCAGACAAGTAAGGCGGCACAACCTTCAGCTATCAATTCTGACTCCGGGCTAGGAAACTCTGGCATACTTCAGAATTACACTACGTTTAGTAAGATTAGATACTCTGGCGGTACAACGGGCGAGCGAAAGCAGCCTGCCCTTGGTGGAGCAACACCTCTCAATGTGCAGCCAATGCTGGCAAGAAACCACTTTATCCAAGACCCCCGCTCAGCAGTATCAAAGCACGGTATGCAAATTGAGCTTAGCGGTGGCACAGTAGTTCAAAATCTTCCAAAGCCTCCGGGTGACGAAAACAATCATATTTATTCTTTGCTTGGCTCTGGTTATGCAAAGTGGGAAGCCGGCATACAGGCAGGTCGTTACATATATAGTGGTAGTCAAGTCGTGTTTGTTGATGAGCCTTCAAGCCCCTTCGACGATACATACGACGATTACGCATACGACGTCAAGACAAAACGAAAAGATATGTCAGTCATTCCAGAGTACATCTCATCTGATTTTGTAGGAACAGACTTGCAGGCTGCAGATGTATTTGATTCTGCTTCGTTCAACAGCAATTTCTCAATCAAGCTGGCAGACAGCGATGACACCGGTGCCCGCTCACTTCTAAGGGGCCTACCTACCGACTCGTCAGAAGCAGGCTTCTTTGATATTTACTCACATAGTGACTTCTTGAAGCATTTTGAGGAAGTCAAGCAAGTGTCGGCTGATAACGGACTAGAAGAAAATCGATTGACCCTTAAGTTTAGAGGAGTTAAGAAGTTCTTGCCATATGATGGCTTCTTCCCTGCCGAAAGAGCAAGGAAGGTCGCAGAACAGTTCTTCGATACCTATGGCGAAGAGTCATTTATTATCCCTGCAGAGTCTAAAGCCTCAGCCCAGTACTCAGAGACTAATAAGTTGCGCCCGATCTTGCAGACTATGTTCGCACCCGGACTTATGTTTAACGCAATCAAGTCAGGTATGGCAGTAGATTATCCGATATTCACTGGCTCATATGATGAAGACTTCCGCTTGATTGCAAAGGACCTCACCCTTGATAGTACTGCAAACGGCAGCACAGTCAAGAGAAACGAAGTAAGATGTATTGGTACTTCTAGCTTCCAGCACAGAGTTCCTTTTGAAGCACTCTACAAGCCAGAGCTACTGCAGGGCTTGACAATCTTTGATAATGAGCCAACACAGGTCACCAACATTGGTGGCTTGAACTCCGGCCAGAGACTTCGCAATATTGTGAGCTTCAGCGACACTAACAATCTATACATTAATATTGTCAACAACTACCTCGCAGAATCTGTAAACTTCTTCTTGGCCGACGGAAGAACAACAAGAATTGTTTCTCGTCCACAGAAGGATTTCTTAACAGTCACACCGGGCAAGGCTTATGGTATGCGTCTCAAGATGTATAGGTCTCTTGATGTGCCAAAGATGTCTTCTGGTAGTCACGGAAACTACCCAATTCCGCAGATCGTCTCCGAGGGCGCGAGAGGTCCGAAGGCTTATATTTATATCAATGATGGTCTCATCGGAGGTAATTACAAGGCACTCCTATACCCTTCTTGTGTCTCTTCTGACCGTGACGCCAATTATGATACAAACTTTACAGCATCATTCACATTCAGTAGCTCGGCTGGGTCTTGGACTATTACGGGCTTGTCAGCTGACAATGCTAACGCCGCACAGGACGATGAGTATGATGCTGGAGGAAACAGCTTCCAGTTCACGACAGAACAATATGATGCAGCCACCGAAGAGCCTCCAGTACAAAACATTGAAAATCTAGCAAACAACTTGGTAAATGTTATCAACCTTAATTCGGATTATAGTGCTAGATCACTTAATCAAAGTATTGGATACGCCAATATGCCGGGTGCATCCGGCTCTGGCGATCCTTGTAATGGCGGCGTACCTAGCACTAACCTCGCCACCTTTACAGTAATCGAGATCTCTTCAAACTTGCTAGAAAGCGGAATTGAGTTCGCCGTCTCTAATAGTGCGGTACCTAGTAATACCGATAACGCTCTAGATAACTTCTTCTTCATTAGTGACACGTTGCTCACGGAGATTGATGAAGACATTACTACACAAACCGATGATTCAAAGGCTAGAATTGCCACTGGCAGCTTCTCCCTTAATGTTGATTTGGTAGGTTACAGTAGGCCAACATTGACAATGTATTCTAGGCCGACAGCCTTCGGTCCTCCTACAATGGGCTTTGCAAATACCGAGACAAATGCTGCTATCTTTTCTGGAGCATACGATAGCGTTAATGGATACAATATGCCATTTACGCCTCCTTACTACGATGGCGAGTCTTGGATGGACATTATTTATATTCCGCCCGGAACTTCTGCAAGCGGCTCGTCTGCTGTAGTGCCGGAAGGCTTCAAGCCAGTATTGACCGGTGACCCGACCACCAGTAAGCAGTTGTTTAATTTCCCAGATGCCGCAATTTCTGGCACTAATGAGGATGACACCTTTGCAACTCGGCAAGATGGCTTGTTCGTGAAGTACTGGCGCTTCGATCAAGACGCAGGCTCAAACCCCGGAACTACATACGCAGCACAGGACGGAAACCTAAACAGCAACGCTATGCAGCTATCTGCTAGTGTCAACGCCTTTAATGTAATCGGAGAAGGCGATGACGCAAGGTGGTCCATTGATCTTAAGTTCGAGGCACCAATTGCTAACTTTGGCCACTTGGCCGGCTACGACTCAGTTACGCAGCCAAATGGCGAGTTGTCTGCATCTGTAGGTAGAGGTATGTGGCATCAGTTTGGGCGCATTCCAAAGGAAGACGAAGGAATTTACCTTAAGGTTGAGAGAATCCCTAACGATTGGCTCGATAATCACCCATCTGGCACTATCGGTACTGGCCGCGATTACACTGGCATCGGCTCCGCCTCAGTAGGCGAAGCCTATACAGTACATCCATTTGGAGATAAGACAGTATCGGTATCTCCAAGGGATAGTATTTCTTTGGCTAATGTTTGTGGGTTCAACACCAAGCCTGTCAAGCTAGGTAAGCTACGCGAGTTCAAGGTTGTAAAGGAAGCTGTCGTTGCCGTTCCATTCCGTAATGTTAATGGTACAAAGAAGCTATTTAGCCTCCTAGATGGAACAACCGAGACCAAGAATAGGGTCGATAATTTGATTTCTTCTATCAAGAATGGCGAAACAGACAGCTCAAGCATCGCACAACAGGTGCAGAAGATGTTGGACTACAATTTCCCACCATACTTGGACTTCATTACCTACCCAGAGAAGGTTGAGCCTTACGCAGCATATGTCTTCGAGTTTGAGCATACATTTAGCAAGGACGACCTAAACTACATTTGGCAGAACCTAGTGCCGCCTTCAGGCAAGTCAATTGAAGAAGTCGAGTCTGTAGTATCGCACGTACTCAAGAGCGACGAGATTCTAGGCAAGTATGACGGCACAGAATCCGATACCGTTATTCCAAGCGATATTCAGTGGATGGTGTTCAAGGTCAAGCAAAAGGCCAAGACTAATTATGATAGAGACATCCTAGGCGCAGACATCGAAGAAGAAGGTCAGCAGATCTTCGGCTACAACTGGCCATACGATCACTTCAGCCTTGTAGAGGTAGGAAAGTTGGACGTAGAAGTTGACCTAGAAGACAAGGAATGATAAGGAGAACATATGACTTTCTTTAATCAAAAGCAGGATGTTCTGGAGTTGAGGCTCACTAACTATGGCGAAAGCCAGTTGGCCAAGGGCAAGCTCCGTCCCTCATACTATTCCTTCTCTGACGAGGACGTCATCTATAACTTTTCTTCATCTGCCGAAGAGCTACAGAATGAAGTCGACGGCAGAATCAAGCTCGACACTCCGTATAGAAAGGTGCAGAAGAATCGGTTTTCAAACTCTAGAGATGCCAAGGCAGGCAACATCGTCGGTGTAGATTTCGAGTCCGAGATGGCCAAGATGAATTCTGTTGGCACCTGCGCATCGCAGAATAGCGGAAGCTCTGCGTTGAAGGTCATCGTCCTAGGAAACGAGATTGAGGCGTTTAGCAACTTCTACACATCATCAGGTGACCAGAGAGTGGCACTGCCTATTCCGCAGATCGATGTTAATATCGAATTCCAGTCTATGATTGATAGGTTTGGCGCAAAGAAGACTCCTTTTGAAGTCGATGATGGCCTCAGCGAGCAAGACATCTTTGCTGACGGCGGATCCGTGTATATTGCATCACAAGAGATCACTTTGATGATCGAAGAGCAAAATACTTCTGTAGGCTTCGAGAACTTTGAGGTTGAGGTATTTGAAATTGTAGACGGCGAGCCTAACTACCTAGGAGATCAGCCGCTCCGTAAACTTCAGTTCATCAAGCAAGAAGATGACATTAGGGTCGATGACAAGGGACTATACATCACGGAAGATGAACAGAGAGAAAGAAAGAGAGCAATTGGCTCTGTAAGACAAACGACAGATAATGTAGAGTACTATTTTGACGTATTCACGGACACCTACAATGAAATCCCAGACAGCTTCATTTGTAGTCTAGTATCAGAAGTTAAGACTGGTGACTTCGCCCTCGATGCCGAGCTACGCGAGCTTTGCTCTAGAGATCAAATCGCAGTTACTGACGACAAGGTATACATTAATGGGTTGCCTTCTTCCGACGACTGTTAACCCCAAACTTACATAGGAAACTAGTTAGTAAACGATGGCATCTTTTAATATCACATCACTAGAAGACACAATTGTCCCTTCCGCATACATTGAGGAAGTAGTCGTAAATTACGATACCTCATTCGCTCTTGGCGTAAACAACAAGCAGGGAACAAGGTACATTGACAAGTACGGAAACGAGAAGTTCTCAGTTAGCCCTCTAGCATCTGGCGAGCAGGTACCAGAAAGAAACTTGGCACTAGACGTAAAGATGTTCTTGATGCTCACAGAGAAGGTGTATAGAGATCTCTCGGATAGCAAAGAGTTGAAGTCACACATCTTGGTGGCCGACACTAACAAGAAGATCAATCTTTTGCGCGGAGGGGAATACTCCTTCGCAGAGATTCAGAACTTGATTTCTCAAAAAGAATTGTACCACCAGACAGTCTCATTCGCTTCTGTAGAAGAGAGGGCAGAAAAGGTGATGCTTGATGGCAAGACTTTCTATAGATTGCCGTATGAAGCTTCTATCGTCCTAGAAGAGGCCAAAAACGTCGCTGTCTTTGCCTTTACTACTGCGCAGGACCTAAATAGCAGAACTTTGAACAGCAAAGGGCAGCTTTATGGCCGTTTGACAGGCGAAATTGTCCTTTTGGACGGTACAGTACCTAACGAATACTACTATTTTTCCGACACAGATAACCAAATTTGGGCTGGATCAGTACATTCTGGCACGCAGGCAGGCACATATTCTGCTGGTTTGAAGGAAATCAGTGGCCAAAATGAGGCCCTTGTAGCCCAAAAGACAAGTGTGTACAAGGTATTTGACCGTAGATCGGTCGATATTGAGCAACTTTTCGAAGAAGTAAAGGACGAATTTAGCTTCGAGGCCGAAGCAAAGGTGTTTGAAGACACAAAGACCTCTGAAAAGCTAACATTTGCAGCTAAGACCTCTGGCCTCAGTCCGATTATGAGCAGTATTGTTAGAAAAGAAAGGACAAAGGTATCAAATGTTCCTGTAAGATACGTCAGTAACTTGATGTTCATCGACGCAGAGCAGATCTTGAGAGAGAATTCAAGATACGCTAGCCTACTAGACAGACTAGATGACAATGAGTTCAATTACGCCCTCCGAAGCACCACACTTGACTTCGTAGAAATCTCTAGAACCTCCATTTACAGGAGTGAGGAAAATGATCAAACAATCATTAACACCTCTTTCCGCCCCGGAGAATCTAACGCAAAATCACAAACAAATAATGTTGCCAACTCTCTTATCTCTGGTGGTAACTCCTTTACAACATTCGCATACCTAGAGGAAGAGGACAGCAACTCATACGGCCTTCCTATGAAGAAGTTCAAGGCCCTAACCTTTGTTGACGAGGTACCAACTTCTTTGAGAAAGTCAGACTTCTATTACACTGTCAGACTCCAGATCGCAGATGGAATTGGCAAGTTCATAGAGTCTAGAATCGACACAGTTAGAGAAAAGCTCCTAGCATTCAAGTCTTTGTACGCTAAGCTCAGTAACCCTACCTTCTCCGATACGGAAGGCAACTTCAACGCACGAGCGAAGAGCAAGCAAGACGACGCAAAGTTGGTTGAAGTCCTTTCGGAGATGGTTTCTGCAATGAGCTTCTTCTTCGACCTCAGTGACAAGACCACTGCTTCCAATCTTTTGAATGCTACTTACTTTGCGTCTAATACAGAGACTGGCAATATCTACGAGATGGACAAGGCTTACAGAACATACGAGAAGCTATACAGCTTCCTAGTAGATCAGTTCTCATACGGCGCAGAATCAGCCGGGAACCTTAATATTGAAGCTTCCAGTGCTTCTGGAAAGTTCAAGAATATCGAGCTTGAAAAGATTTCCAACATCATCAATCTTAACTTCGACCGTGCTGTAGGGCTCAAGTTCATTGATACCTATAATCCTATGTACAATAGGGAAGGCATTTCTGGCAAGATGCCACTTTTCTTGCCAGCAGTTTCCAGAAGAGTGCTGAAGTCTGACACTAGAGTAGACACATCGTTGTCAAATCCAGACACAACAGATACTTTCTTGACCTACTATAATCTCCATTCAGTTCTTTTGGACAGAGATTACCTTATTCGCAAGGCTGCCTTTAGTGACACGATGGGCAACAATGCGGACTATATCGAATACCTTTCTATTTTGCTAAACGACTCAATCAAGAAGTCAAAGCATCAGATTTATGTCGGTGAGTTACCGTACTCCACCACCAAGAAAAAGAATGCCAAGAAAGTCAAGCTTGGTGAAAGAAACAGAAACTACGAGTGCTATATTGGACTACTAGAGTCTTTGGCAACGCTTGGCATTTCTATGGACGCCAACATCATTGCAGAGTCACTAGACGATGGCCGCTTTGAAGTAAGCAACTCTGAGCAGAAGAGCCGTTTTGTCGATCTTGACTTTGTGTCTTCGAAGATTCCTTCTATGATTTCAAAGATTGTCCAGAAGTCTTACATCAATGAGAATGCCCTTGGTATCCTGCCAGACAACGTAGCCAACCCGTTCACCTCCTTGGTCAACGCATCAGCCGGCCAGATCCCGTTCCAGTTCACAAGTTTGGGAACAAATTCTTCGAATGTGCTAGGAAATGATAAGGTTGTATTTGCGAACGATAAGTTCAGTTTACTTGACAAAGATGTCTTGAGCTATTATTATTATAATTATGCAACTTTGGGAACTGTCAAAGTTATCGTTGATTTTGAGCAAGGCTCAATGACTCCAATCTACAGGGAGCTCACAGCTGAAGAGCTAAATGAGCAGAACCTTGGTAGGAACACTAAATATATCTGCAAGGTAGATATGTATAGCAACCCACGATTGTTGACCAACATCTTTACTGGTCTAGATACAAAGATCCTAGAACAGCATTTTGCTGTAATTCAGGGCGCTCCTATTCAGGAAAAGCTAGACCAGTCTGACCTAATTAACGAAAACAACATTGAAGCTCCTAGAGTACCGCAGGTATCTAATACGGTGGCCGCTGCAATCGAAGACCTTTCGAGAATCAATAGTGTAGGGTTTAATATCTACGAGAAATACTTCTCCTCTTCACTATTTGTTAAGCAGCCCGTAGAGGTTACAGAGTTGCGATTTGAATTTGATCGCAGCAAGTAAAGGAATCTATAATGCCTAAGAAAGTCACACTTGTAAATGATGAGCTACTTAACTTCGACCTAAAGGATCCTTTTGTTACCAATTTCGGATCTTGGGATCGGAAGAAAAGAAAGCTTGCATACGAGTACAACAACGATATTCCCGTCAATATTACTATCGAAGATGTCAAGTATAAGAAAGTTTCTAGCACAGATTCAATCGCAGATGCTTTCTACAAGGTTGAGTTCAATGTCAGCCCTACAGGGGACGACAACAAATTCCGTCAAGCAATCGGAAGCATCGTACTAGATCGAAGGTACTACGATTATGCTACCGAAATCACAATGCCTGATGAGGCTTCTGACGTTTTCGATGCCAATGCAGACAGCAACACAGCAGCTGTCCCAGCAGTAGGCGTGCAGATGGAATATCTTCGAGAGAACATCGCACTTGAAGACACTGTTAGCGATGTAACAGATGAAAAGATGCTCGTTAACTACTACGAGCCGCAGACAGAGGGCATTAGTAATAGAAACTCTCTGATTAAGATGGCCAAGGCGGCCCTACTACAGGACGCTGCACAGCGCACTAAGTACACAAACGTCATTATCCCGCCCGAAAGTGTTGAGAATATCAACGAGACCAACACATTGATTAGAAACCTAGAGCGCCAAAGCTACGATGCTGAGAGCCTAGACTACACGTCAGAGCTAGCATACTGCGCTAGAGTCTCTATGAAGGACACTAATGGCAGCATCGAGCAGGCCCAAGAGCTGGTAAAGGTTGCTAACAACCTAATGTTCTTCCCTGAGATCCCCGAGAACCCTTCAGAGGGCGACATCGGAACACTACTAATGCGCTGGCACGCAGAGAGCCCAGAGACTTTTGTGCAGGAAGGGAAGTATGTGGCAGCGAACCCAGCAGGCGTAGCGACAAACAAAACATACGAGTCATACTCATTGCTTGAGTGGCTTAACGGCGTAGCACCTGCATCGGTTGGTGACCTAGATAGCGGCACTTCTGTAGTAGACTATGTAAGAGATCCTGCAGCAAGCACAGATTTGGCAATCAACAATTACGATAACAAGCTAAAGTTCACCAGAGCGCTCTCCACAGTTGCGCAGAAGTACATTGATGAGTTTTTGGCCGGTAACGCTGCAAAGAGAGTTGAAGACTCGTTCGTTGGTAAACTCGGCAGTTCAGAGATCCTGTACTACAAGGTGGATAAGTTTGAGGGTAATAGCTCCACTGGGACACCACTACAGACCTTCTATGTTCCAAACACGGCAGAAAATATTGAGTACATCGACTCGCAAGTCATCTATGGCAAAGAGTACACCTACGTAATCAATTATGTTGTAGCCATTCACGGCTGCTCATACGAATACAAGAACTTGCGTGAGAATGATGACGGTACCTATAAGCTAGTAGCGCACTCATACCCAGAGCTCCGCGTAGTGGTAGTGCCAGCGTTTATCCGAACAGCTGCGATGCTCTCACCTCCTCCAATGGTGCCAGAGTTTGAAATCTTGCCGATCAGACGTCAGGAAAATAGAGTAAAGATTGTGTTCTACTCTAGGTACGGCTCCGAGGTCGCACGACCAATGACCCTTCAGAACGCTGACGGGCAGCTTGTTAATCGCTATTTGAGAAACGGCTATATGAATAGCAGGAACGGCGAGCTTGTATATGAGAGCAGGGTTACAAACGAACAGTTTACGATCTTCACCACGTCAAGGCCGCCACAGTCCGAGACAGACTACAGAAACTTTAGAGACAATGTGTTTGCCACAGTATCTACTAGAGCATCAGATTCTGACCTCCTTGCAGACTCTGCGGCTGTTGTGCTGGAGCTTAAGCCTAATAAGAAGTACTACCTTACAGCGACCGCCAAGACCCGTCTAGGTATGTCTTCTAATCCTACAGGTATCTTCGAGATTATGTACATTAACAAGGATGGCATCTCCAGAATTGAGTATGGGGAGTACACAAAGCCCGATGTACGCGAGGAGTCCAGCAGAGAGACAAAATCACTAACTAAGTTTGTCAATATCCGACCAGTCTTTGCACAGGTTACACCAAACCTAGAGAAGTCAAAGCTAGCAGATGCTGATGGAGAGCTCGAAACTAGTAAGGGTAAGGAAGTATTCTTGGGCGTGAAAGAAGATTCACTATTCGGTGGTCCGGGTGTTGGTAAGAAGTTCAAGTTCCGCTTCAGATCAAAGAACACTAACAAAGCCTTCGATTTGAATGTGACCTGCGTAAACACCAAGGTCGAGTCTGAGTTCTCGCGAGAGGACGATTCTATTAAGATGGCCCCGGAATTCGACCAACTTACACAAGAAGATATTGAAACCGCAAGAGAAAGATCGAACCCCGGATACCCATTTGGCGGTGCGGTACAAGCGCCTACACAGTCGCCACCTTCCAGTAATAGTACAAGCATTTTGGTTGTTGGTGGTGTAGATAAATCCAAAAAAGTAGTTGCATCTTTTGAGGAAGATGTTATTACTAATGAAAGTGGTAATTCGCTAGACCAACAAAGCGAACAAATAACAGATCTTTTCCCAAGCGGAAACTAATTATAAATTGAAATAGCTCGCGTTTAGGAGAACAAATGGCTTTTCTCGACAATTCAGGTGATATTATTCTAGATGCCGTGTTGACTGACACAGGCAGAATGCGTTTGGCGAAGGGCGACGGCTCCTTCAAGATTGTAAAGTTCGCACTTGGCGACGACGAGATCAATTATACACGATTTGATCTTAATCACCCAAGCGGCTCTGCATACGCAGACCTCGAACTTCTACAGACACCAGTACTAGAGTCCTTCACCAATAACACTTCTTTGATGAACTCAAGACTAGTAACCATTCCTAGAAACAATCTCCTATATCTACCAGTTGTTAAGCTCAACGAGAATTTCGCTGGCACAGCTAGAAACACAGAGATCAGTCAGTTTGCAATTGCAGTCAACGATGCAACTGTAAGCACTTTCGCATCCGGCTCTGGCGTCATCGACGGCACAGGCGCTGGCAACATTGATAACAACATCCGCCTTGATCAGGGCCTAGATACTTCCGCTATCTCCCCTACTCGTGCGCTTGACCCACTCCTCGTTGAAACACAGTACATCCTAGAGATCGACAACCGTCTAGGCTCCATCGTTTCAATCCCAGAGAAGGGCAATACAGTTGCTCCTCTATCCTTTATCGACGATGACCAGATTGCAACTTACGTTCTATCTCTAGATGCTGACCCTGATTTTGTTGATTCTATCACCAACACAACAACTGGCGGCAACCAGACTATCGCTGGCCCTCGCGGAACCAGACTACGCTTCAGCGTTCAGGCTTCTTTGGAGCTAAACGCCAGCGCATTCTTGTTTGACCAGTTGGGCTCCGAGACCACGCTTCTCGGCAACAACGTTGATTCAATCGACACAGTAATTCGAGTAACCGGTGGTACCACTGGCTACCGCGTTGACGTTCCAGTAAGATTCATTAGAAACCGCTGATAAAAGGATTAAAAAATGGCTAACACTTTTAAGCTAATTCGCAATACCGATATTACCTCTGCCAAGACAAACTTGCACGAGTCAATTCCACTAACTGGAACCATCGCTTCAGGTACATACGCAGACGAGAACATCAAGAATTACGCTCACGGTATGTTCCAGTCAGTATACGACTACCCTTACCTATCATCATCAGCGAACCACGTTTTCGATGTTACTTTTGGACTTTCAGCGGACGTTGCCTCAGTTACTTCACAAGAGCAGAAGAAGCGCAACATTTATCAGCAGTTCGCACAGACTTTGGTAGGATATGACGTAACTGGCTCAATCCGCGACTTTGACATCGACGGTATTCTCGGAACTGGCTCAACAATGGACTACATTGCTGCTGTTCCTTTCTCCCGCCTCCTAGTCAAGGATGAAGTCAAGAAGGGCTCATTTGAGGTCGAGCTTGGCGTCGCAGCTAACTATGCCAAAGACGGCTCTGTATTCACAGAGCGTATCAAGGTCTTTGACTCCGGCGCGCTAAACAGCTACAAGATCAACTCCCCAGCCGGCGAATACGGTCTCCTCTACGCGACCAACTCTGCTGGATCACCAATCAACGGTACCAACATTCAGGCTGGTGGTGCTGATGCACAGCCAGTTGGCCTAGTTTATTATCAGGCCGGCGTTGCGATCCTCAATATGAAGGCGCTAACAATGACCGGCACCGACGAAGACGGCATCTTGTCTTCCTCCGTTGAGTATAATGTGGGCGAAGATGACTTTGTGGATGCTGTACTTACCGATAACATTGAGCAGATTTCTGATGACCTCCGTGTTCGCTTGTACAACCTTTCCTTCAACAACACAGTAGAGCTTAACTCAACCATTTACTTCTGCCGCGCAGATCACAACGAGTTCAACTACTCTGCTAACCCAACCTATCTTGACTCCTCACAGATTCGAGTCAAGAATAACTCAAACGACACGCCAGTAGCGTACTTCACAACTGTTGGACTTTACTCTGCTGACAATGAGTTGCTAGCAGTAGCCAAGCTCTCCGAGCCACTTCGCAAGGATCCAACACAGAACTACACTATCCGCGTCCGTCTAGACTACTGATGCGATATGTCCATCTACAAACTTCAAAACGATGACATTCTATTCAACACTCTAAAGACTCACCCAGAAAATGAGTTCTTTATCTATAGTGGTAGTATCTACTATCAAAACCAAAACGCGATCTCTGGCGCAAACGTAGACAACCTGTACGGAATCCCAACAGGCTACGTTTCGCTATATCAGATTAATGTAGATAGAGCTGCATCTGATGTCGTATATCCTTTTGTGACAAAGGGTCGCGATTCGCTATTGAACGATCCGATCTTCAAGAACGTATCACAGGACGATTACAAGAAGGCTCAGCCGGGAACTACCTTCACCGGATCTTACGACATCTCTGCCAGTATCTCTAGGGAGCACTTTACAGCCAGCCATCTTGAGGTAATGGAGGCAGCCAATGCCGCTGTTATCAACGCTAACAGAAACAAGGCCGTTTCAGACTTTCAGAATGCTGAAGAGATTCGTCCTTTAATCTCCGCCAGCACACTCAAGTCGCTGGAAGCCACACTAGACTATAATGCCTTCCAGAGTCCTCACTTCTTTTATTCTGCCAGTATTCAAGACGGCCCACAGAGAGATCTAGATGTAGTTCAGTCAACACTTATCTCTATCCCAAGCGTATTCTACGGCTCCAAGATCAAGCCAGGATCAGTAAAGTTGGACTATTATGTCACTGGAACTTATATTGGTAGCTTGGTCGATAGCAAGCAAAATGGTGAACTTATTCAGGTAAGCAGTAGTTACGCTTCTGATCGTAATGGCTCTGTCGCTGGTGTCGTGTTGTACCGAGAGGGATTTATTCTACTCACAGGCTCATACGACCTTAGCGCGCAGAAACACCCAGTTGTAGGCGACCCTACTTCAAACGCGCAGTGGATCCACTGGGGCAGTAGTCTAAATATTACTGGCAGTGATCCAATCTCGGCAAATAAGCTTTCCTTTGAAGGCACTAGGTACACACATACGAACACATACTTCACCACACTACCAAAGGCGCAGCTGAACTGGTCAAACAACCCTACATACCTAGAGCGCCCTGCTAACGCGATTGAGGGCCTAGGGTTCAGAACAGGCTCTGCATTTGCTATCGAAACAGAAAGAGAAATCAAGAATGTAGTAAGCTCTTCTTTCTCAAATGTTTCTGCTTCATTTAGGAAAACCACCTATGTCAACCAAGTCAACCTATTCGATGATGATGGTCGCTTGGTCGCAGTAGGCAAGCTTGCGAAGCCGATTAGAAAAGAAGAAGACCGCAGCTATACGATTAAGCTCAAAGTCGACATCTAATGAGATGCCCAATTATTCTTGTTGCCCCTAAGTTTATGAAGTTTGTCAACATCATCAACGCTGGCATCGTGGATACTCAGGCAATCACGCTTTTCCCGTTCATCATCAGTAGAGAGCCGATGAATGAAGCGACAACTAGACACGAATCAATTCATATCTTGCAACAAGCAGAAATGTATGTTATATTCTTTTACCTTGTTTATCTATGGGACTACATTGTAGGATATATCAAGCTTGGCAACCTCTCTGAAGCTTATTACAATATTCGCTTTGAGCAGGAAGCCTACGACAATCACTACGATGTAGATTACCTAGGAAACAGAAAGCCTTTTGCTTGGAAGAATTACAAGCTCTAGGCCAACGGCTAAAGGAGCTTATATGATTTTGGGACTCGACATCAGTACGTCAATCACAGGATACACGATCCTAGACGATGCTGGCGAAGTCATTTTGAATGGCGCTTGGGATATGCGCAACAAGCGTTACTACACTGGCTTATTTGACAAGGCAGCTTATATTAAAGAAGAGCTGTCTAAGTTTAAAGAACAATATAATATCGAAAAAGTATACATTGAGAAGTCGCTACAATCGTTCCGGTCAGGCTTCTCGTCTGCCAAAACTTTGTCAACGCTAGCCTCTTTTAACGGCATTCTATCGTGGATTTGTTACGAGGTATATGAGCTAGAGCCAATCTATATCGCAGCTCCAAGCGCTAGAAAGTCCTGTGGCATCAAGATTCCTAAAGGCCAGAAGGCCAAAGAAGTGGTCCTACAATATCTACTTGACAATGAGCCTGCATTTAAGATAGAATATACGAGAACTGGTAAGCCAAAGCCTTATTGCTATGATATGGCAGACTCACTAGTTATAGCGAAAGCGGGGCTCGTATGCGAACAAAACTCCAAGTCGTAAGTGAAATCCTAGGGGACTCCTACAGATCTAGAAACGAGCACTTGTTTCACTGCCCTTTCTGCAACCACCACAAGAAGAAGTTGTCGGTGAACTTTGAGAAGAACAGCTATAAGTGCTGGGTATGTGATTCTGCGGGCCGCGACATTACGCGCCTTGTAAAGCTTCGGGGTTCATACGAGCAGCGACAAGAGTGGAACGAGATCACTGGCCAAGTTGAGATCACTGACTTTGAAAAGCTCTTTATGGAGAACGAAGTTATTGAGCACGAGCAAGTGCTAGACCTCCCACCAGAGTTCGAAACACTAACGAATGGTGGCTGGGATAAGACTAGCCGCACAGCAATCCAGTACCTCTACGGGCGCGGAATCACAGACAGCGACATCCTTAAGTGGAAGATTGGCTTCTGTCGCTCTGGAGAGTTTGCTGGCCGGGTCATTATCCCTTCATTTTCCAGCAAGGGAAAGGTGTCCTACTATGTTGCTCGCTCATACACAGGCGACTGGATGCGATACAAGAATCCACCAGTGTCCCGAGATATTATTTTTAATGAGCTATACGTAGATTGGAATCGACCTATCATTATTGTCGAAGGTGCTTTTGATGCAATCAAGGCGAACAACGCAATCCCGCTCCTTGGCTCTACGCTACACGAAGACACAAAGCTATTTCAGGCACTTATCGACTCTAGGCAGCCTGTCTACCTCGCCTTGGACGACGATGCAAAGCGAAAGAGCAACAAAATCGTAAAGATGCTACTGTCCTACGGCATCGACGCATATCTTATCGACACAGATGGCTACGAAGATGTCGGTGAGATGTCGCAAGATACATTCAACAAGCGGCAGGATGAGGCCCGACTGATCCCATCCAGCAATTATCTGCTTGGTGAGATGTTTTCTTTCTGAAATATAAAAACCTTGACCCATAACGGTAGTTATGGTAGTATTATGATGTGGAGGGAATATGCTTCTAGCGCATATTAGTGATACACATATCCGTAATTATAAGTATCATAGTGAATACCGTGCAGTGTTTGCACAACTTTTTGATAAGCTGCGAGAGCAGAAAGTCGACGCCATCATTCATTGTGGCGACATTGCTCATACAAAGACACAATTGTCCCCTGAGTACTTTCAATTGGCAGCAGAGTTTCTAGCAGGTCTAGCCGACATCGCGCCAACATATGTTATTCTTGGCAACCACGACGGTAACCTAAAGAACGGAAACCGTCAGGATGCAGTTACGCCTATCGTAAACGCATTGCAGCACCCTAACATTGTTCTCTTGAAGGACGCTGGCGAGACAGTTATTTCTGATGATATTTGTCTAAATGTCCTGTCAGTATTTGACGAAGACAATTGGATCAAGCCTACAGATGAAAGCAAGATCAACATTGCTCTTTATCACGGGGCTATCTCTGGTGTTAAGACTGACATCGGCTGGACAATGGAAGAGGGCGAGCACACTGTTTCGATCTTTGAGCCATTCGATTACGCTTTCTTGGGCGACATTCATAAGACAAATCAGGCGCTAGACAAGGCCGGTAAGATTCGTTATCCCGGAAGCACAGTACAGCAGAACTTCGGTGAGACAAATGACAAGGGCTACCTTCTTTGGGACGTCCAGAGTAAAGATGAGTTTACTTGTGAGCACCACGTACTAGACAACCCAAGGCCGTTTATTACTATTCCGCTTACAAAGTCTGGCCGTATGCCAAAGGGGTTCAAGGCTCCTTTGGGTGCTCGTCTCCGACTTATGTCCGAGAACAATCTATCCGTACAGCAGATGCACAAGGCAATGGACGTTGCACAGCAGCGATTCAAGCCCGAGAGCGTAACATTTCTTAACCGCTCTGCGGGCCAGCGTGGCGACATTGATAAGTTCACACCAGACCTAGAGCGAGAAGATCTCCGTGACGTCGCAGTTGTCGAAGCACTTATCAAGGAATATCTTAAGGATTACGAGATCACAGAGGACGTACTTCAGCGCATCTATGACCTAAACCGCAAGTACACTTCAATTGTAGAAGAGAACGAAGAAATTTCTCGAAACGTTAACTGGCAGATCCGCGACCTCCAGTGGTGCAACCTGTTCAATTATGGAACAGGCAATCGCATCAACTTTGACAAGATGAATGGTATTGTAGGCATCTTCGGCAAGAACTTCTCAGGCAAGTCCAGTATCGTTGACAGCCTTCTTTACACAATCTACAACACTACCTCAAAGAACGAACGCAAGAACCTAAACGTTATCAATCAGAACCGTGACACAGCTTCTGGTAAGGTTGAAATTGTTATTGGTGATAGCGTATACATTATTGAGCGCGAAGCAGAGAAGTACCAGAAGAAGCTCAAGGGCGAAGTAACAACAGAAGCTCGCGTTGACCTAAACTTCGAGCGACGCCACATTGTTACTGGCGAAGTAGAAAGCCTTAATGGCCTCACCAGAAACGACACGGACAAGAACATTCGCCGTGTATTTGGTACCATTGAGGACTTCCTAAACACTTCTATGTCCAGCCAGCTTGACAGTCTTTCTTTTATTCGCGAGGGCAGTACCAAGCGTAAGGAGATCTTGGCCAACTTCTTGGACCTTAACATTTTTGAAAAGAAATATAAGCTTGCCAAGGAGGCGTCTGCTGACCTCAAGGGCGCACTTCGTAGAATGGGCGACCGAGACTTCGAAGAAGAGATTAAAGAAGCTGAGAGGAGCCTTTACGAGGCCGAGAGAGCACTAATTATCAAGAACGCAGAGTGCCGTAACCTCAACGAGGAATCCGATGAGCTAAGGCTAGAGCTATCCAAGCTAGAAGAAAAGATTAATTCTGCTCCTTCTGAGCCTATCAACATCAAGAAGGTTAGAAGCGATCTAGAGTCATTCCGGCAAAAGCTAACTGCAGCTGAGCAGACAATCGAGTCAAACAACGAAGAAGTAAAGAACAGCGGCGTTGTTGTTCGCAAGATGGAATCATTCCTTCAGAACTTCAACATTGATGAACTCACAGAGAAAGAGAAGCAGTTTGCCATCCTCACACGCCAGATTACACAGATCGAAAAGACCCTACGTGACGTAGAGAAGAAGAAGGAATTGCTCTCAAAGGTTCCTTGTGGCGATAGTTTCCCATCTTGTATGTTCATTAAGGATGCAGTCGATTCCTCGAAGGAAGAGCAGCAGCTACTAGCAGACCTCACAGAGCTTCAGGCGTCTAGGGAAGAACTAGCAGCGCTGAACCTAAGCGACAACATTCAGCGACACAACGACATCTACAAGAAGAAGCAGGACACCAGCCGTAGAATCAACGAGCTACAGCTTGAGGTCGAGGTTGAGAAGAATAATTCTGCTACCTACGCCCAGTCTATTAAGGAATTGGAAGAGAAGGAGAGCACCTTTGAGGCCAACCGCGAAGCAATTGAGAATCTAGAGCAACTTCTAGCAGAGCAAAAGCGCTTGAAGAAAGACCTAACCTCTAGACAGAAGCAGCTCACATCCTGTGACGCGGAGACCGTGACCTACCAGCGCTCAATCGGCTCTAACGAGCAGAAGCTTGAGACACTTAAGGAGCAGCAGCAAGAGGTAGAAGATCTAAGACAAGAGTTCGCTGCTTTTGATTTGTTTATGCGCTGTATGCACTCAAATGGTATTGCTTATGACATTATCAAGAAGAGCCTACCGCTAATCAACGAAGAGGTGGCAAAGGTTCTAGCAAACCTCACAGAGTTCGAAGTGTTCTTCGAAGAAGCTGGTAACAAGCTAGAGATCTTTATCAAGCATCCGGGCTACGACCCACGCCCACTTTCGATGGCTTCAGGCGCAGAGAAAACTATGTCTGCTATGGCAATCCGGCTTGCTCTACTGACTATCTCAAGTCTACCAAAGTCAAACGTTATGATCCTCGACGAGCCGGGAACCGCCCTAGATGAAACACATCTATTCGCATTCACACAGATGCTAGAGATGATCAAAGAGAAGTTTAAGACCGTTTTCCTTATCTCGCACTTGGATACTCTTAAGGATGTCGCAGACATCACTATCGAAATCGGCAAAAAAGACGGTTTTGCTTTTGTTCGAGAAGACTAATTATTATACTAACGCCGCATTTCGCGGCAAAGAAGGTAATAATGTCAAGAGTAAAAGGATACTTGGATCACGGCCTAGAGAAGCTTCTCTCACGTAAGCTCCTCGTATGGATGACCGCTACTGGCCTAGCTTACGCAGGCACCGTCAACTCAGGAGACTGGGTTGTAATTTCAGCACTATACCTAGGTGGTCAGTCAGTAATTGACGCCATCGTTGAATTGAGGGAAGCAAAGCGCCGTGCCTGATTTAGTACGCAAGTACTGGAAAGAAGCTCTCATAGTGGTCTTGGTGATCACTGTGGGAGTTTCCGTCTTTGTAGATGACGGCTCGATACAGGACGCCCTCGACCTCGCTCTAGAGCGCCATTCAGAGGAGCTAGAGACCCTGACACGCCTCCACGAAGAAGAGTTGGCGAAGAAGGAAGCTGCACTTGAAAATTATGAAAACCAGATCAAGCAGCTTGAGCAAGACTACCAAAAGCAGATCTCACAACTCGAAAAGGAGATCAGCAAGAGGCAGAGAGAAGTAAGAGATCTAAGGGCCAACAAGCCAGAGGCATTGGCTGAAGTGATCACAGAAAAGTTTGGATTTGAATATGTTCCGTAAGATTGGACTGACACTGAGCCTAACATCAATTATGAACAGCGCAGCCTATGCAGCAGAGCCCGGAAGGTTTACTTTCCTCGAAGAAGGAGAGCCAGCACCATTTCGTGTAACCTGCTTCGATGATGTTGCGACTAGTAAGATCGTAACTTGGCAAGAATTTATTCAAAAAGAATTCGAGTTAAAACACGAGTATGAGCTAAAAACTTTAAAAGCTCAACATAATCTTGAAATTCAGAACTTGCAAATCTCTCTGGACGTGTTACAAGATAAGTATGATAATGGTATAAGTCAAAGAGATGCGGAGATTGATGGACTTCGAACAATCATTGCCAAGAACAAGAAAGTGAATGTTCCACTTGTAATTGTAGGTAGTGTGTTGGGAGGAGTTGCCGTAGGCTTTGCAAGTGCTTATGCTATTGATAAGTTTTTGGGTCAGTAACAATGAAGAAGTCTTTTGACGAGATTGCAAATTATGAAAGAGCGATTTCAAAGCGCTGGGGAACCGAGAGTATCGAAAACCCCAGAAAGCACTGGAACGATGATAAAGAAAAAGATTTCTTGGAGCAATCCAAAGATCTACACAAGAAAGAGCTTTCTCGCTATGATGGCGAATCTAAAGTAGAACAAGATGGCTTTTTTGTGACTGAAAAACTAATTACAAGAGGAAACTTATTTATTGATAAGTGCCCGGTCTGCAACAAGCAGAGCAAGACAGCAAAAGATGATGTTTACATTATGAAATGGCAATGCTGCCGCAGCTGTTATGTGACGTATGTTGAAGATCGGGAAGAAAGATGGAAATCAGGCTGGAGACCAAACAATGAACGTACTTGAAGTAGTAAGAGGAATCGCACAGATTGTAGCAGAGCTAGGCTATGATGGCGCTCATCGTGCAGATGGCTCCAAGGTTGAGATCGGTCTTAACCGCGAAGATGGCCACGTCGTAAACGATAGCCGCGTTATGGACGGATTTAATGTCCGCTTCAATGCCGGCCAGCTAATCGTTAGCTATCAGGCAGAAATCAAGCTTTCTGACATTTACAAGCAAGATCTCGAAGCCGAGGTTGAGCAGACAATTCAGGATGTTGTCGACTTTATCAAGAGAGAATACCGTGGTCAGTATGGCAAGAGCCTATCATTGACCCCTGCTGACAAGGTTCACGCCAGAGCAGAGAACACATCTCGTGTACGCTATTTTGTAACAGCTCATCGCGCATACGACATTGGCGGTATCAAGGTCGATCCTGTCCGTGGTGGCAGCAAGGGAAGCCTTGAAGAAACCTTCCGTGCATTTATGAGAGCTGACGACGCCGACAATAGCTGATGCCGGCGCTATCGAAAAAGCAGATTGTTAAAGAGATCGTTAAGTGTGGTAAAGATCCCGCTTACTTCATTAACAACTACTGCAAAATCTCTCACCCTAGAAAGGGACTAATTCCTTTTGCGCTCTATCCTTATCAGGAAGACGCGCTTAAGGATTTTGTGGATTATCGCTTCAACGTTATCCTCAAGGCTCGACAGTTGGGTATCTCAACGATCTCAGCTGCTTACATCGTTTGGCTTATTCTTTTCTACCGCGATAAGAACGTTCTCGTTATCGCGACTAAGTTCGGTGTTGCTGCCAACTTGGTTAAGAAGGTCAAGAACATTATGGAGAACTTGCCAAACTGGATTCGCATTGCCGAAATTAAGATTGACAACAGAACTTCATTTATGCTCACCAATGGTTCACAGGTAAAGGCTTCATCGACGTCAGGAGACGCCGGTCGTTCAGAGGCTCTATCTCTATTGGTAATTGACGAGGCCGCCCACATCGACGGCCTAGAAGAGCTTTGGACAGGTTTGTACCCTACCCTATCAACTGGCGGTAGCTGTATCGCCCTCTCAACCCCAAACGGTGTTGGTAACTGGTTCCACCAGACTTACGTTGAGGCAGAGCAAAACAACAATGACTTTCACCCTATCAACCTTCCTTGGGATGTTCACCCAGAGCGCGATCAAGCTTGGTTCGAGAAAGAAACAAGAAATATGTCTGCCCGCCAGATCGCACAGGAGCTTGAGTGTTCTTTCAACTCTTCAGGAGAGACTGTCATAGCAGCAGAAGATCTAGAACGTGTCCACAACGGCATTAAACAGGCCGAGATCAAAAGAGGATTCGATAGAGGTCTTTGGCTATGGGAATATTATGACCCTTCTTGTACGTACCTTCTAGTGGCTGACGTTGCACGCGGAGACGGAGCAGACTATTCAGTTTTCCATCTCTTGAAGCTAGACACAATGGAAGTCATTGGAGAATATCAAGGAAAACCATCTTTGGGTGAATTTGCCGACATTCTCAATAGTACAGGTAGAGAGTTCGGTAACTGCTTGCTAGTTGTAGAAAATAACAGTTTGGGCATTTCTGTACTTGAAAAACTTCAAGAAATGAATTATAATAACTTGTACTATTCTGAAAAGGGAAGCCACAACTACGTATCACCTTCGCAAGCTCATAGGGATAATGTCATCCCCGGTTTTACGACTTCTAGTAAGACAAGACCTCTAATCATTGCAAAGTTGGAAGAGTTCATTAGAAATAAACTAATTACTCTGTATTCATCGAGGATTGTTAACGAATTCAAAACCTTTATTTGGCAGAACAATAGAGCACAGGCTATGCGCTCTTATCACGATGACTTGGTAATGGCGTTAGCAATTGCCTGTTGGGTCAAAGACACAGCTTTGACAATTAATAAACGTGAAGTAGAGTATAATAGAGCAATGGCCGGCTCGATGTTCGTATCGAACGGAAAATTCCAATCCACCATTCCCGGTATGCAAGGACACAAGATTCAAGGCTTCTCACAAGAAACATTCGACAGAAAAGCAAAGTACGATCAATTTGTGTGGCTACTAAAAGGATAATTAAATGGCAGACAGAAACCCTAAAAACTCAAACGCTGACCTGTTCAAGAGTCTAACACGTCTCTTCTCTGGGCCGATTGCAAGCTATCGAACCCAGAACACTAGAAGGCTTCGTCGCTCACTCCTCGACAAATACGCCACACAGTTTAGATCAGCTTCTGGGCAGCAGTTCAAGCGCTCAGAGAGCTATGCGTTCACGAACCTCCAGAACAATATTATGACCAACCATAATCGTTCAGAGCGTTATGTCGATTTTGATCAGATGGAGTACACACCTGAGATCGCTTCTGCGCTAGATATTTACGCAGATGAGATGACCACACACTCCTCACTAGAGCCAATGCTTCACATCAAGTGCTCAAATGACGAGATCAAGGCTGTGCTGGAGACTCTATACCACAGCGTACTAAACATTAACTTCAATCTATTCGGCTGGTGCCGCACAATGTGTAAGTACGGTGATTACTTCTTGTACCTAGACATTGATGACCAGAGAGGCATTACAAATGTAATCGGCCTTCCAATTAACGAGATTGAGCGCCTAGAGGGCGAAGACAAGACCAACCCTAACTATGTTCAGTTCCAGTGGAACTCCGCAGGAATGACTCTTGAGAACTGGCAGATGGCACACTTCCGTATTCTCGGAAACGACAAGTACGCTCCCTATGGAACATCAGTACTAGAGGCAGCCCGCCGCATCTGGCGTCAGCTAACTCTTCTAGAAGATGCTATGATGGCATACCGCATCGTTCGCGCCCCGGAGCGCCGCGTATTCTATATCGACGTTGGCGAGATTCCTCCTAACGAGGTCGAGCAGTATATGCAGAAGGTTATGACTCAGATGAAGCGTAACTCTGTTGTAGACGACCGTACAGGCCGCGTTGACCTACGATACAATCCGCTCTCAGTAGAAGAGGATTATTACATTCCTGTACGTGGGCAGAATAAGTCAGAGATCAGCGCACTTCCCGGTGGCCAGTTCACCAGCGCGATTGAAGACGTTAAGTACCTACGCGACAAGTTGTTCTCAGCGCTCAAGATTCCAGCATCCTATCTAACACAGGGCGATGCCGGTAGTGAAGACAAAACTACGCTTGCACAGAAGGACATTCGCTTTGCAAGGACAATTCAGCGCCTCCAGCGTGCAGTGCTTTCAGAACTAGAGAAGATTGGTATTATTCATCTTCACACACTAGGCTTCCGTGGTGAGGACCTAACAGCATTTAAGCTAGCCCTAAATAACCCTTCCAAGATCGCAGAGCTTCAGGAGCTAGAGCACTGGGATAAGAAGTTCTCAGTAGCATCCTCCGCTACCGAAGGCTTCTTCTCACGTCGTTGGATGGCACAGCATCTATTCAATATGTCGGAAGAAGAGTTCCTACGCAATCAGCGCGAGATTTACTACGACCGCAAGTATGACGCACAGCTTAACGCTGTAGCAGAGAAGATGCAGGAAGAGGCAGCTAACCTCCTAGGCGGAGCGTCGGCAGGCAACGACGAGCTAGACCTTGGCGAGCCTGACCTCGACGTTGGCCTCGACACAGACGTTCCTGACATTGGCGAAGAGCCAGAGGCAGACGCAGGCACTGAAGAACCAGATACCAACCTCCTAGCGACCCCAGAAGAGGGAGCCCTGCAGGAGGATGAGTCCAGTCCTGTAATTGCCAAGCGCATTCGCGCAGGCGGCGTAGAGGTCAAGAAGCGCGCCCCCAAGAGTGGCAAGGTATACTGGCACAAGCCTAAAAAGCGCGCCAAGGGCGACGTTGCAAATCAGCACGACATTAAGGCCACAGTAAGTCCAGAGTCCACTGTAGGCCGCACTGCACGCTCCCTAGTTAAGGGTAGAGATAACTTATCTAACCTCGGAAAGGGCATCCCAGAGTCCGTAGGCACTAATTACAGTACAGGCATCGATGATGTGCTAAATGCACAGAAAGAAATCGAGACTCTACTAGAATCACTTGAAACCTCAATGGAGACCATCAATGAAACTAAGACACAATAAGAAAAGAAACACCGCTTTTCTTTACGAAGTATTGGTAAAGAAGTACACTGTTGCTTCTATTAACAAGGACACCGCTCTTATGAGCGAGATCAAGGATACTATTCGTAGCTTCTTTTCAAAGGGCAAGACGCTCAACACAGAGCTATCCCTATACCGCACGCTATCTGAGACAGCCGGTGTTGACACCTACACTGCCAAGCGCCTCCTAGAAGAGACACGCACCAGATACCAGTCACTAGATCAGAGAGAGATCTTCAATGAGCAGACCAAGCTAATCAGCTGGATTAACAAGAACGTTGGTCGTGATTCATATAACGCATTTATCTCAAACTATAAGACACTAGCTACCATCTCCCAGTACTTTGATGCCAAGACAGCGATCAAGGAATCAGTTGTTATGGAGAAGAAGCTAATTACTACTTTGATTGCAAAGCCAGAGGTCGTTGCCGAGAGCAATATGGAGCCTATGGACAATCTAGTATACAAGACTGTCATTAAGAGCTTCAACGAGAAGTACAGCCAGTCCTTGTCCGAGAACCAGAAGAACCTCATTCAGCATTTTGTCTTCTCTTTCCAAGACGAGGGAATCGGATTTGTTTCTTACGTCAATGAAGAAGTAACCCGCATTAAGAATATCGTAGAGTCTTACGAGGGCGACGATGCCGTCGAGACACGTATGGAAAGTGTTCTAGGATTGATCGAGTCCTTCAAGACCCGCCCAATCGATAAGGATATGCTAGAAAAGGTTCTTAAGCTACAAAGTTTGGCAGAGGAGATCGAAAATGGCGATCACGATTAGAATCGGTAAGCAGCCTGAAAAGCAGGTTGTGGAGCCCAAGGAAATCATCAAGCTTCAAGCGTTAAAGAACCTTAACGATGACGTTATGGTATTCGATCACGCTGACATTACAATCGTAATCCAGCCAAAGGTCACCAAGGTAACCGCCTATGCCAAGGACGTAATGTCTGATTATGTTTACGGCGCACAGAACAGGCTCTTTCAATTCCTAGGAGAGAAGGGCATCATTAATCCTGAATCAGTTCAGGGCGGTGCAGTCTACTCCAGTATCGAAGGCCAATACTTCCCCAACGACCAACACAATGTTGTGAACTTGCTCCTTTTGAACATTCACGAGTTTGTTGAAGAGGAAAGACCATACTTCGAATTTATTGAAGACTATGAAGAACTTGTTAACGATAACTTGACAGACCCCGATGAAGCTGATAGTACTGAGTTAGGCGAAGTGCCGCAGGCTGAAAAGAAGGGGTCAATGAGTTCCAATGCTTACTCATATGGTAACTCCTTCTACTATCAGTCATTTACCTACGAGTGATATAATGGATTTACTATGGTTTGTGTTAGCCTCATACGGGCTAACTTTTTTGGTTGTATACGCAAGTATCTTCAACAGCATCAGGCCCAACAAAGAGTGGTTGAATGGATTTGGTAAGCTTTTCCATTGCCCTCTTTGTTTTGGCTTCCACGCTGGTTGGTTTTTGTTTGCTATTAACCAGTGGACAGAACTATTTACTTTTGAGTATACTCTCGCAAACTTCTTGATTTGCGGGTGTGTAGGCTCAGGGTCATCTTACCTGCTTTCAATGTTGGTGGATGATTATGGCCTCAAGATTAACAGGAGTCAATGATGCGTCGTATGAACATTCCACGAGTCCGTCGCTGCTGCAGCGGAAACTAGATCGAGCGGGTAGCGCCCGCATTTAGGAGTTTATTTATGTCAAAGCAACAACTACTAAGAGAATTCTATGAGCTTTGCCCTGATGGCGCTTGCTTGGATGTCCTAACAGAGGCAGAGAAGCAAGAGATGGCATCTGGCAAGTCTTTGTATCTCGTCGGTAAGTGTCACGAGGCTAATAGGCTAAATGGCAACAAGAGAAAGTACCCAGATCAGATTCTCCGAAGAGAAGTAGAAAAGTATATGCAGGTTGTTAAGGACCGTCGCGCTTGCGGCGAGCTAGATCACCCTGACGACTCAGTTGTCAACCTTAAGAACGCTTCACACTTGGTCACAGACCTATGGTGGGACGGTGATGTCCTTATGGGCAAGATCAAGGTTCTCTCAACTCCTTCCGGTATGACTCTTCGCGCTCTCGTTAACGATGGTGTAAAGATCGGCATTTCTTCACGCGGCCTCGGCTCTGTCCGTCAGATGAGCGGCCACGTTATCGTGCAGGACGACTTCCAGCTAATCTGCTTCGACGTCGTTTCTGATCCATCAACCCCAATGGCTTATATGGATCAAGTTGTTTACGAAAGCCGCTTGACAAGGCCCGTCAATCGTATTACTAATATACTAGACGATATTTTGGGTGAGTGATATGAAAAAGAACGAACTAAAGAAAATGCTAAAGCCACTAATCAAAGAGTGCATTCGTGAATCACTCTTCGAAGAGGGTATGCTATCTGGCCTAGTGTCAGAGGTGGTGCGCGGTATGGGCACAGCTCCTATCGTAGAGAGCCGTCCAGCAACAGCTGCAGCTCCAGCGCCTACCGCCGCAACACAGCAGATTGACGAGGCTAGAGCACAGCGTATGAAGCAGCAGCGTAAGCAACTACTTGATTCAATCGGTCGCGACGCATTCAACGGCGTTGATGTATTCGAGGGAGTCACGCCTGCAGCTGCAGAGCCGAGCCGTACAGCCGGCCACAGCCCTCTAGGCGATCAAGACCCTAGTGACCCCGGCATTGACATTTCCAATCTCTTCGCAGGTAACGGAAGAGTTTGGCAAGAGTTGATGAAGAAATGAGAACAACCTTTGTCGCGACCTATACTTGGAACTCGGGAAGCTCTGAGTCCGTGACAAAATACTCAGTACCCTCTGGAAGCATCGCGGACGGCTTTAGTTCTGCGATGCTTTCTTTGGTTGGTACTGAAGTTAACAACTGGACAGACGAACAGAGAGCCACGCTCAGTGATTACATTGGCCCTGTGGAGCTTCCAGAAGAATACGGAATCGTTACATTCGCTTCGTTTTTTGCAGAACAATAAACTATTTATAACAGATAGGCGTTCTACAATAACAGGGGTGAATAATGAGCAGCAATTATCGTAACGGACTTCGCACGACCTCTGCATATCAGGTTAGCACTATTCCATATGCTTCTTCTTCAATTAGCGTTGGAACTGCTTCCGTCGTGCATATTCCGTTTTATAATATTACAAAGAACATCGTAGTAAGAAACGATGGCGCTAACGAACTACGTTTTGGCTTTTCCGAAGCAGGCGTACAGGACAGCAACTATGTTGCTTTGGTCTCAACAGGCGAAAGCTTTAACGCTGACTTTAAGATTGGTGATCTATACCTAATCGCTGACGGCGGCTCAACCACTTGTACTATTATTGCTGGACTCACAAGTATTCCAAAGGCACACGATTGGACTAACTGGTCTGGCTCCGCTGGGGTGGGATGATGCCGGGATTTAACGGAAGCTTTTACGATCCTGTCTCCGAAGAAGCACAGGTTCAGATCCATAGTGCGTCCACCGGTTACGGCCATACTGGTGGTTTCGCTGGCAAGCCATTGTCCAATTCATACGTTTGGGAAGCAGGCGTTGGCATCCAGTACACACAAGCAGATGTCGCCGCTGGCCTCTACAAAGTATTCTCCCTCGACCGCGATGTTCACTTGGCAGTCGATGCTCCTTACTGGTCGGACCCTACTCCACTTCCGCACCAAGATATCGGTCTCTTCGGCGGTGCGAACTTGCCACCAAACGTAAACTCATTCTTCGACTTCTCATTCGATTATGATACAGCATACGCAGGCAACCCAAGTGGCAGCGCAAACTTTGTTGGCAGTACTGGCCGTATCAAACTCAATGAGCTTATTCCCGGCGACCAGCTAAGAGTTCGTTTCGACTTCAATGCAATCCCACAGATTGCAAACACAACTATTGAACCAGCTCTCTGGTACTCAAACCGAAACGCAAACGATGATGTGACATTTTCGTTCCCATTAACCGCAGCCCCCATCTTCTTCGGCACGCAAACGCCCGGAACAACAATTCTAAACAGAATTGAAATCTCAGCTTGGATTACTTCAACAGAAGATGTCAATGCTTTGACGCTTCCGGCAATCAAATCAAACAACCCAGTAATCATTCAGCCGCTAGGTATTCTAGTAACGGCCTTGAGGTAATCAATGAGTATTATTGTAAAAAGAGATGACAGAGCAAATGCAATTGTATTTCAGGGGTCTTCATTTCCGACTTACTGGAATGGCTTGCTAACAGCAGAGCTAACAAGTGGCTCCACAACAAACATTAATATCGTAAATGAGGCCGCATCCTCCGGCTCATCAGAGATCTATGAATATTACAACTACGCATACACAAACTTCCTAAAAGAAGATGGTTCAGCCTTCAGTAGCGCGACAGAAGCTATTGACTATATTAACGAACTAGCAAACCAACATTCACCGCTAGCTGGTTTCCAGACAGCACAGTCAGATTACTTCATTAACGGCAATCTTGCAGAGTTTAGCGCAACAAGCTCAGAAACAGTTAAGATTTCTGTCACTGGCTCTACCAATGACTTTAACACTTTTGTTAACGGCGATATTGGAAGAATCTATGATACCGGCGCAGAGAAGTTTTACTTCAACGAACTAGACCGTCGCGACTTTCTTGACCTTGAGGTTTCCTACTTCACAAACTTTGATGTCGCCGATGCTTCACACGAGATCGAACTTCGCTTCACAGACACTGCAGGTATCACATTTTCAAAGACCGTAACGCAGACACAGGTTGACTCTGCAGATCAAGATGTAGAATTTATTACAATTATCCCATTCTATATTGGAGACAACCTAATTGTAAGCGGCGCAGCGACAGCCTCGGCAGAGCTATTCTTTACCCCGGCTGAGGACGCAATGATTAAGATCAAGAACTTTACACTTTACCTAAACAGATAACGGAGACATATCACAATGGCAAGAGAAATCAGAATCTACAAAGATGCAGCAGCTGGTCTCGTATTCTTCGAAGGCTCAACAGTAAACCCACTTCCTTGTAACATCGGTTCGGTTGTAGTGGCTCCCGGTGAGCCTACTCGTATGAAGATCACTAGAAGTGATAAGTTCATCGCAGGCACAACAAACCCTCGCGTTCTCTTCAAGCGCCTAAACTGGGCAAGAGTAAGAGACTTTGATAACAATGCTTTTGCCACATTCCAAGAAGCATTCGATTATGTCGAATCACAGCTGGCACAAGCCGCTGCAGAGGACGTAGCAGCTTCCTACA
>Ga0098056_1000111_pt1 | contig 29827 bp, 48 predicted proteins | sample 17BtaG_FD_92583 | JGI IMG/M metagenome (GOLD analysis project Ga0098056, IMG submission 92583) | Marine viral communities from the Subarctic Pacific Ocean - 17B_ETSP_OMZ_AT15314_CsCl metaG | ecosystem: Environmental > Aquatic > Marine > Oceanic | place: Subarctic Pacific Ocean | collected...
AACACTATGATGTTAGCTCAGACTTCTAACCTTTACTTTGGTACTGGATTATTGAATGATATGAACCTTGTAAAAACTCTAGATATGGCAGACCTTGATGGTTCTCAAAATGTCAGAGTAATTATGAGATTTACAGCAGGTGTACAGTATGGTATCTCAAGTGATATTGTAGTGTATTGTGGAACTTGCTAATTAGAATACATTTATAAGGGGTAGGATAGGAATGTTCCTACCTTATCCCTTTTTTTTTAACAATATAAAATTAGAAATATGGCTTGTACATTAACAACTGGAAGAAAATTACCTTGTAAGACTGGTTTTGGTGGTGTAAAAAAAGTATACTTTGCTGACTATGGAACTCTTGGAGCAGTTACGATAGATGCTGATGGCACTATCTCTGCTATTGCAGGTTCTGAAGATTGGTTTGAATATGATGTAAAAGGAAATTCATCTTTAGAATCATCTATAAATAGTTCTAGAGAAAATGGTACAACTTTTTATGCTCAAACTCTTAATCTTACATTACCTTATTTAGATGCTGCTACACAGCAAGAAATTCAATTATTAGCTGTTAGTAGACCACACTTAGTAGTGGAAGATTACTTAGGTAACCAATTCTTATGTGGATTAGAAAATGGAGTAGAATGTACTGGTGGTTCTGTAGTAACAGGAGCAGCAGCAGGAGACTTGTATGGATTTACTTTGACTTTTGAAGGTCAAGAGGAAAAAGCTCCGGCATTTATTGATTCAGGTGTAATTACCTCAAAAATTTCTGGTACTCAAATAACTCCTAATTAAGATTTCAATTCTTAATACATTCTCAATAACTAAAGCACTCTTATAGGGTGCTTTTTTTATTTTACAAATTCATTTAATTAATTCGTTATATACAAAATGATTGTATTAACTACTACAGCATCTCAGACATTAAAAGTAATACCTAGAGAATATTTAGGAAATTTTACTATAGATGTTAGAGATACAAGTCTTAATAAAACATATACTTATTGGGAAGATACAGGGACTGTAAGTGGTAATTATTATGAGTTTACAAATTCCTATGTAGATGGAAGTGGGAACTCAATATTTAAAGAAGCTAGATTTTATGATTTAGAATTATATGCTGATTTTAATTATTGGAATACTAACCTTAGTTTATGGGAAATGTATGATGAAATTTGGCAAGTAGATTCTGACCAAAAAGAACGAATGTATAAAGACAAAATATTTATAACAGATCAAGATATTGACCAGTTAAATGATAATGACCATTACCAAATAAATGAGGGACAATACAAAACTAATAATTCATTCAATAATGAGTATATTGTAATATGAAAAATAGAAAAAGAAATAGCTTAGGACAATTTAAAAAAAGCTCAAAATCAGAGATTAGCTTTGTAAATTTAGCTACTTATACAAGTCCAGATGTAGTAGAACTTCCTAATAAAGATTGGGTAAAATACGGAGATGATAATAATTATTTTCAGTATCTCTTAGATATGTATAATGGTTCACCTACTAATAACGCCTGTGTTAATGGGTTATCTCAACAGATATATGGTAAAGGCTTAAATGCTACAGACGCAAATAAAAAGCCAGAGGAATACGCTAAAATGGTATCTATGTTAAATAAGGATGCTGTTAGAAAGCTATGTTATGATCTAAAATTAATGGGACAATGTGCTATACAGGTTATCTATTCTAAAGACAGACAGAGTATAGCTAAACTAGAGCATTTTCCAATAGAAACATTAAGAGCTGAAAAGTGCAATGATAAAGGGGAGATTACTGGATATTATTATTTTAAAGATTGGGCAAAGATAAAACCTAATGACCATCCACGAAGAATACCTGCCTATGGCTATAGTAAAGAATCTATAGAGATTTTTTATGTGCAACCATATAAAGCAGGATTTTATTATTATAGTCCTGTAGATTATCAAGGTGGATTACAATATTGTCAACTAGAACAAGAGATTTCTAATTACCATTTGAATAATATAGAAAATGGACTTGCTCCGTCAATGTTGCTTAACTTCAATAATGGTATTCCTAATCAAGAAGAAAGACGTTTATTAGAACGTAAAATAGCAGAGAAGTTTAGTGGATCAAGTAATGCAGGTAAATTTATATTAGCTTTTAACGATAATAAAGATGCTCAAGCTGAAATTACTCCTGTTCAATTAAGCGATGCTCACCAACAATACCAATTTTTAAGTGAAGAATCTACTAAAAAGATAATGGTAGCACACAGGATAGTTAGTCCTATGTTATTTGGTATAAAAGACACTACAGGATTAGGTAATAATGCTGATGAGATTAGGACAGCCTCTCTTTTGCTAGATAATACCGTTATAAGACCGTTTCAGGAACTTTTAATAGATTCCTTTGATACACTACTAGCTTATAATAATATTAGCTTAAACCTCTATTTTACGACCTTACAACCACTAGAGTTTACAGAAGTTGATCCTGACTTGCAAGATGCTGAAGAAATAGAAGAAGAAACAGGAGTTAAACAAGACTTATCAGATGATAGACCAGAATTATCAGATGAATTATCAGAGGATATTCTGGGAAGTCTAAGAGAATCAGCTCACAAAATAGAAGAAGAGTATGAATTTGTAGATGAATTAGATCAAGACGAAGAAATAAGTAATGAAGATTGGGCAAATTCTTTAATAAAAGAGAAAAAAAGTACGCTATCTAAGATAAAAGAATATGTAGGATTAAAAGGTTCTAGTGAAGATAATGTAGGTAGCCTTAGAGATGGTAGTGCATTTAGTTATTTAGATTCCAAAAATGGTATATACAAAATTCGTTATAGATATGCTATAGGTTCTAGAAAGCCTATGGAAAGTGGTAATTCATCTAGAGACTTTTGTAGAGAAATGATGAAACTATCTACAGAGGGTTTAGTATGGCGAATTGAAGATATTGATAAAGCCTCTTATAGAGAAAATGTAAACGTAGAATTTAGACACAAAGGTAAGCCTTATGATATATTCAAATTTAAAGGTGGTATCTACTGTAGACATAAATGGGTAAGAGTTTTATATAAGCTAAAAAATAAAGCTGAAATATCAGAAGATTTAAACGATTATAGGAAAGCTACAAAAAAAGAGTTTCCTGCTAGTTATATTAAAAATCCTAGAGGAACAAAGGATAGCGTAGTAGCACCTGAAAATATGAAAAACAGAGGAGCATATCCAAAATAAGAGATTATGGCAACAGCATTATTTATAAATCGTACTGATCTAGTTAGAAATTCCATACTTGATGGCAATGTGGATACTGATAAATTTATTCAGTTTATTAAATTGGCTCAAGAAATACACATACAAAATTATCTCGGAACGGAGTTATATAATGAGATAAGTGGAATGATTAGTGATGGTAGTATAGATGACAATGCTAATGCTAAATTTAAGACACTATTAAATGAATATATAGCACCAATGCTTATCTGGTTTGCTCAAGTGGATTATATACCATTTGCTGCTTATCAAATAAGGAATGGAGGGATTTATAAACATAGCTCTGAAACCTCAGAATCAGTTTCTAAAAATGAAGTTGATTATTTGGTAGAGAAAGCACGTCAAAACGCTAACTGGTATAGTAGAAGGTTTATTGATTATATGGCTTTTAATCAATCTGACTTTCCTAAATACACTAGCAATACAAATGACGATATATCACCTAGCCAAGATGCTACATTTAATGGATGGGTATTATGAGATATAAGCCAAAAAAAATAATATAGAAAAATTAAAAACTTTTCTTAAAATAATAAATGACAAAAAAATAATAAAAAATGGCAAGTTTTTACAACAATAAAATCAGTACAACTTATGTCTCAATTATCAAATCACTTGATAATGCTGCTCTTACATCTAGTTTAAAAGAACTTTCAGACGGATCAGGTAACGCTACTGGCTTGTTTATGAATACTGGTGGTGATTTTAAAGTTACTAATATTTTAGAATGGGGTACATTAAAGGATACAGGTGAAAACATCTCTATAACTAAATTTGTAGACGAAGCTGACGGAATTGCCTCAAATGATAATGATACTTCAATTCCTACTTCAGCAGCAGTAGTTGATTATGTAGCGTCTAGAATAACCTTAGAGGATTTAGATTTTAGTGGAACAACAGGTACAGGTAGTGTTGATTTAGACAGTCAAGTATTTGCAATCGTAGGTACTACAAACGAAATAGAAACCACAGCAGGTAGTCAGCAATTACAAATCGGTTTACCTGATAATGTTACAATCGGTGGTAATCTTCAAGTTAATGGACTTTTAAAAGGTAACAATAATCTAGTAGTTAAAGATACTTCTGATAGAACAATGGCTGCTTTTTATGGTGGTGGTAAAGTTGAGCTTTATTTTAACGACAGTAAGAAGCTAGAATCAACTTCAGATGGGGTTACAATCACAGGAGGACTAACTGCTACAGGAAGCTCTGTATTTACAAGTGCTAGTTTTAGTGGAACAATTACAGGAGATGTTACTGGAGATTTAACAGGAGATGTTACTGGAGATTTAACAGGGAATGTAACAGCAACCTCAGTTCTTGCAAATGGGGTTACAGCAACTACTTTAGGATGGCTCAGTGATTCTAATGCAGTAGCGACAACAGCTTTTGTGCAAAGCAATATTGATACTGTAAATACTTTATCTAAAATACTTGCTCTAGGAAATACAACAGGTGCTACAAAAATTTCAGTAGATAATACTTCAGGTGGAATAGATTTTATTGACAATGCAAAGGCAAGATTTGGTACAGGTAATGATTTAGAAATCTATCACGATGGCTCAAACTCCTATATAACAGACTCAACAGCCGAATTAAGAATTAAATCTCAGTCATTAAGATTACAGGGTAGTGATGGTTCAGATTTGATTCAAGCTGATGAAGCAGGAGGAGTTAGACTATATGATAATGGTAGTCAAAAGCTAGAGGTAGTAAGTTCAGGTGCTGTAGTAACAGGAACAGTAACCTCAGACGGTTTAGACGTAGGAGACAACGAAAAAATAAGATTAGGAGCTAGTCAAGACTTAGAAATATATCACAACGGTACTCATAGTTATATTGATGACACTGGTACAGGCTCTTTAAGGATTAGAAGTAGTGATATACAGCTAGAAAAATACACAGGCGAGATGATGCTTGTAGGCAATTCAGATGGAGCAGTAACTCTTTATTACGATGGCTCAGCAAAATTAGCAACTACAAGTACAGGAATTAGTGTTACAGGGAATATGGTAGCTAGTGGAGATGTCTATGCAGAAGATAATATTTATTTAACTGATACAGGAACAGCAAGAGGTGCAATTTCTTTAGATTCATCTGACAGAGATAATCTGAATATTAAAGCAATTTCTTTAGGTTCTTTAATGAGATTTTATACTCAAGATACCTTAGCGTTAAGTTTGGATGATAGTCAAAATGCTTCATTTAGTGGAGCAGTTACAATTAGTGGCGATTTAACTGTGAATGGAACTACAACAACTGTAAATACAGACCATTTTAATGTAGAAGATCCTTTGATTTCAATGGCTAAAGATAATGCTGCTAACACAGTTGATATTGGTTTTTATGGTAAGTACACAGAAAGTGCTACTGTTAAATATTTAGGTTTATTTTCTGATGCCTCAGATTCTAATAGATATAAACTATTTAAAGGTTTACAAACAGAGCCTACGACTACAGTTAATACATCAGGAACAGGATATGAATATGCAGATATATTATTAGCTTCTCTTGAATCAAGAGGAAATCTTACTATTAAACAACAAGATGATTCAGGGTTTGATGGTGGTTTAATTATTACAAGAAGTGCTAATACACAAAAACTTGTTATTGGTATGGATGGGGGTGCTATTAATTTCAATAGTCCAGATTCTTTAACTTATAAATTTAGAGCCAATGGAACAGAAAAAGCAAGTATAGATGGTTCTGGAAACGCAACTTTTGCAGGTTCAATAACTGGTACTTCAGCAAGTTTAACTACAGGTGGTACAGTTTTAAGTTTAGATAGAACTGGAGGTGCTACTGCATTAATTGAATTAAAAGTAGGTGGAACTGTAGAAGGATATTTAGGTGCAACAACTACTAAAAGTCTTGTTGTTTTTAATGAATCGGCTTCAGAAAAATTTTCTATTAGTAATACAGGCTCAGGAACTTTTGCAGGTAAGATAGGAGTAGGTGGTACAGCAAGTTCAAGAGGAATAGAAGTTAGTGGAGCAGGTGCGTTAGGAACACTATCAGTATCAGATGGAACAGTTGAAACAGTATTATGGGGAGATGCTTCAGGAACAAATATTGGAGGAGTTGGTACAAACAATAACTATGGATTTAATATATATCAAAATGGTGGTGCTGCTATAGAGATAGACACATCTAAAAACGCAACTTTTGCAGGGAATGTAACTTTAGAAAACGCATCAAGTCCAACGGTAAGATTAAAAGATACAACCAATAATTGTGAAGCCTTTTTATATGCACAAAATAGCAATGCTCACGTAGGTACTCAAAGTAATCATAGTTTTATCATTGATACAAATAATACTACTGCTTTAACTTTAGACACCTCTCAAGATGCAACCTTTGCAGGTGATGTTACTTTATCTAATGCTTCAACTCCTCAATTAAGAGTTACTGATACGACAAATAGTGTAATCTCCAAAATAATGTCAGATAATACAACTGGTTTTGTAGGAACACATTCTGACCATAATTTTTCTATATTAAGAAATAACTCTGTACAAGCAACTTTCACTTCTACTGGTTTAGGAATCGGAACGACAAATCCTTTATTAGATGTGCAAATCAATTCAGCTACAGATTCAAACGCAACCTTAGCTTACTCTGAAAACGATACGTTAAAATGGTACACAAGACACAACGCTTCTGATGATAGTTTTCAAATTGTAGATGTACCAAACACAACTACTGCTTTAAATATTGCAAGTGGTGGCAACGCAACTTTTGCAGGAGCAGTTGATATAAATGGAGGACTTACTGTTTCTCCAAATACAGCAGGTAAAGATACATTTACTTTAACCACAAATGCTTCTAATGATGGTCGTCTTTTGATAAAGTCAGATACTTCTACAAAAGTTGATATTCAAGCAAATGGGGATAGTTATTTTAATGGAGGAAAAGTTGGAATAGGTAATAATTCGCCCGATGCATTATTAGAAGTTGGTTCTTCCACTTCAACTGGAGCGCAATATATTAGTATAGATGGAGCAGCTGCTCAAGAAGCAGGAATTCAAATAAGGTCTGCAGGAACTATAGAATGGTATATATATAGACCGCCAAGTTCAGACGACCTTCGTTTGTATAATGGTTCTGATAGAATTATTTTTAAAGAAGATGGTCTGACAACAATCAAAAGAACAGGAATCACTGGAGTTACTAAAAACGATATAACATTACAAGTCGGTTATGAAGGTAATAATGGTCAAAACAATTTAATTGGTTTTGGTTATAATGCGGGTAGTGCAATACCTGCTTACATAGGTTACACAACAACAAGTGGTAGTTCAAATACAAAAGGTGATTTAATATTTGGTACAAGAGATGTTGTTACAGATTCTGACCCATCAGAATGTATGCGTATTACGAGTTCAGGAGAAATTTTAAAGGGTATAACAAGTGCAGTTGGTGTAGGTGGAACGCCTGCTGATGCAAATAGTACAGAGATTGGTAATGGTTATATAATACTTGCAAGAGATGATACTGCAACTGTTAAACAAATATCATTTGGAAAAAATGGTTCAGAAGTTGGTTCTATTGAAACAACTGGTTCTGCAACTGCATATAACACTTCATCTGATTACAGATTAAAAGAAAATGTAGTTTCTATGACAGATGCTTTAGATAGAGTAAGTCAATTAAAACCTAGTAGATTTAATTTTAAAGCAGATGCTGATAAGGTCGTAGATGGATTTTTAGCACACGAAGTACAAGACATAGTACCTGAAGCTATATCTGGAGAAAAGGATGCTATGCAAGATGAAGAGTATGAAATTACTCCTGCTAAATATAAGACAGTAGTTCATCCTGCTGAAGATGCAGTTTATGAAACTATAGAACATCCTGCTATTGAAGAAGAATTAGATGATGAGGGAAATGTAATTGTAGAAGGTCAAGAAGCATATACTGAAGAAAAACTTATAACTGAAGCTAAAGAAGAATGGTCTGAAGAGGTTTTAGAAAGTGAAGCTGTAATGGGTACAAGACAAATACCTGATTATCAAGGAATAGACCAAAGTAAATTAGTTCCTTTATTAGTAGGAGCAATACAAGAACTAGAGGCTAGAATTAAAGAACTTGAAAATAAATAGTATATTTGTTATTATTAACATAAATTTTAAATAAAATGAGTAAAATAAGTAAAGAAGAACTCAAAGAACTACAAGAACAAGAACAAAAAAAGAACGCTATAAAACACGACTTAGGCGTTTTAGAAACACAGAAACATAGCTTATTGCATATATGGGCAGACATTATTAGCCAACAGGAAGGTGCAAAAAAAGAGTTAGAAGAAAAATATGGAAAGGTAAATATAAATCTGGAAACTGGCTCTTACGAAAAAATTGAAGAACAAAAAGATGACACTAAAAAGTAATATGTCTGCAATGAGTGTAACTGATTTAAAAATTTATTGTCTTAATTTGACAACTTTGGGAATTAGTTTTACTCAAATAGATATATTATTAAAAGTAATTTTAGTTTCAATTTCAATAGGTTACACTTTACATAAATGGTTTTTAATGTATGAAAAAAACAAAAGCAAAAACAAGTAAAACAATAAGCGAAAATATTTCGTTTAAAGAAGCTACATTTTCTAATACAGCTAAGAGGTTAAAAATAAAAAACGAGCCTTTAGAGACACATTTAACAAATATGAAAACTGTAGCTGAAAAATGTTTCCAGCCTTTAAGAGAATGGGCAGAACATCCAATAAGAGTAAATAGTTTTTATAGATGTGCTGAATTAAATACAGCTATCAGAGGCAGTATAAATTCTCAGCATTGTAAAGGACAAGCTATAGATATTTCTTCTTTAGGTGAAAAATCTAACAGAGAATTATTTGAATGGATCAAAGAAAATTGTGACTTTGACCAAATGATATGGGAATTTGGTGGTGATCCCAATTTAGAAAACACTAACCCAAAATGGATTCACATATCTTATGTGAACAAAAAATCAAACAGAAATCGCATACTAAGAGCAAAATCAAAGGGCAGTTCCGTTACATATTATGTAATGAAATAGTTTTAAAATGCCTATACCTAAACCTAAATCTGGAGAGAAACAATCTGATTTTATGATTAGATGTGTTCCTCAACTTATGCAATATCATCCTAAACAGGAGGCTATAGCTATTTGTTACCAAACTTATAAAGACAAGAAATAATGCCTAAAGAAATATTAGATAAAAAAGTAGCCATTGATTTAGACAACGATGGTAGTAGTGATATAAAGCTAGATATCAAGTTTATAGGTTTATTAGTGGGAGGTTTAATCAGCTTAACTATGACTTATTCTCAATTAACTACAGAAATAGAATTAGCTAAAGAGTTACCAATAGTAGAGTTTAAAGAAGATAAAATAACAAATCAAAAGATAGAATTTATACAGAAAGAAATAGATAATTTACAGGAACAAGTAAATCAGTTAGAGAATAAAATATACAAAAGATGAAAAAAGATTTAATTTTCGCTTTATGTTTTATACTTTTTGTTTTATTATCTACTATATTTATTCAGAGCTGTAGTAATGTTTTATATAGATCGCCATTAGTAACTCACGTTTTAGCTATTACTGAAACAGGAGACACTCTTAAAATACCTATAAGTGATATAAAACCCACTCAAATTTATAATGTTGTAGGATATAATTATAATCCTTATTATACACAAAATTATAGAGACTGGAGGTTTTACTATGACAACTATAGAAGCGATTACAGAGGCTTTAATAGTTTTGTATATAAAACACCTAGCAGAACCATAAAAGTCTCTAATAACCCAAGCAATACAACAGGAGGAGGAAATAGTCCTGTGGCTGTTAATCCAGTTACGCAAGGAGGTGGTTCAAAAAAGAAATATAATTAAATGAGCTTAAATAAAAACATAGCTGAATTAGATGAAAAAACTTTAAAAGAGCAGATTGCTGTAGGTCAAACGATTCAAAAAGTAAACACTCTTTTAGATATATCAGAACATTTAAACAATGAGAGTTGGGATGGTGTAAGAAGATTAGAGTTAATTGTTCAAATAGAGAATAGATTGTCTAATCTAATTGAAGAATTATGAATTATGAAATATACTATTTTATTATATGGGCAATTTCAATAATATTATATGCTACTTTTTTAATAGAAATAATAAGAAAAATTAACAATAAAAAATGAGTAATATATTAGCAAAAATATTTGGAAATACTGGAGTTGGAATAGCTGAAAAAATATCAGGGATCGTAGATAAGTTTGTTCATACCAAAGAGGAGAAAGCAGAGTTTCAAAAACAGATGGATCAGATATGGATTTCAGCAGAGGCTGATATGCAAAAGAATGTTACCGAGAGGTGGAAAGTAGATTTAATTAATGGCAATACTTTAACTAGATCAGTCAGACCTATTGTATTACTTTTTTTAATTGTTTCTACTGTACTTTTAGTTTTTGTAGATTCAGGTAGTATTAATTTTGAAGTATCTTCTGAATGGATAGAGCTTTTAAAGGTGCTTTTAATGGTAACAGTATCAGCGTATTTTGGTGGTAGATCGTATGAAAAAGTAAAGAATAATGGCTAAGAGATATTTAACTCCTGCTTACATAGATAAACCTAAAAGAAAACGTAAAGGAATACATAGTAAAACTAAAAACACAAATAACAAAAATGGAAAATACTACACAGGCACAAAATACAGAGGACAAGGAAGATAATATAATTTTAGATATTAAGAACAGAAAAAAATTTGAAGAGAAATCTCCACAATGTGATTTACACGATGGTGAATGTCTAAGTTGTGGTAGTTAAGTTTGTTTATAGTAATCAAGATTAATTGACAAATAAAGTCAACCACATATGATACTATACATAATAAATTATTATATATTTGCAAAACAGACGCACATCTGTTCAAGGTGCTAAACTTCAGTAACTACGACTGTTGGATCAGGCAATTTAATTAGTTCTTTTTACTTAGGGGGGGATTTTTCTTTCTTTTTCTTTTTTGTCCTTTTTTCTTTTTCTTTCTTTATTATTAAAATAATTGTTAATAATCGTTATATTTATAAACAATTATGGAGTTTACTACAGAAAAAATAGATAAAATAGTTAGTTTTAAAACAATCAAAGACAGAGAAAAAATATCTAGATTATTAGAGATTGATGCAATTCAATATACTAATCTTGGTATAGATTCAAGTAAAAGAGCTAAATCAAAAGTTAAAAGAAATAGTAGATATATTTACAGAGCTATACAAGAATTAGATTTTGAAATGGGTGCTAAATTTCTATTATATCAAGATAAATAAATGCCAAGAAAAACATCTAGAAAAACTTTAATAAAAAAACTAGATAGAATATTTAGCTTATATATAAGGCTAAGAGATTCAGATAAAAAAGGTTTTTGTAAATGTATTAGTTGTCAAAAAAAATTCTTATTTGAGGATGTAGATGCAGGACATTTTATAGGTAGAAGACATTTATCTACTAGATATGATCCAGAGAACGTATATGCTCAATGTAGATACTGTAATAGGTATTTATCAGGAAATCAATATTTATATTCTATATCATTAGAAAAAATAAAAAAAGGCTTACCTAAAAAATTATTAAAGAAATCAAGAGAAATACTAAAGTTATCAAACGATGAACTTATTTCGTTAATAACTAAATATAAAAATCTTTTGGATAAAATGGAATAATCATATATTTGTAATAGTTCTGTTCATTTTGTCTTTGGTAAAAGAGGGATAATCGTAAAACATTATCCTTTTTTTTGTCTAAAAATAAGTTATTAAATATTTTGTGGATTAAATATAAATGCTTAGTTTAGCTAATATGAATACAGAACAAATCCAACGACAACAATTTATCAAGGATAACATTGATGTCAATTTAGATCAAAACAAATTAATAGAGGAAGCTGAATGGAAGGTAGATTTTTATGAACGTCAAGTCATAAAAGCATTTCAAGAATTACAGCTTTCTAAATTAGCTCTTAAAGAGTTAAAAAACAGATTAGATTATGAAACACAATTATAATAATCTAATGCTTCCTTATTATAAGGACAGAGTAGATGCTCTGGTAGGGTATGTTCAAAAACTACAATTTGAACTAGAATACAAAGAAAAACAAGTTGAATTTTATAAAAGAGAATGTTATGGAAAGAACACTAAATGAAAAATTAGGTATAATTCAAACAGAATTAAAGTCTAAAAAATCTAGATATAATTCTTTTGGCAAATATTATTTTAGAAGTGCTGAAGATATACTAGAGGCTATTAAGCCATTTTTAGTACCAATGAATCTATCGGTTAGAATCAGGGAAGAATTAATTGGAGATAATACAATTAAGTCTACTGCTGTAATTACTGATGGTTTAAGTAGGTACAAAGCTACTGCAATAGTTGGAGTAGATATGAACCAGAAAGGTATGCAAACTCCTCAAAAGTTTGGTACTGCCTCAAGCTATGGTAAAAAATATGCTTTAGGTAATCTATTTCTAATAGACGATACTCAAGATTCTGATGCTTTAAATACACACGGATCAAAGCCTACATTATTGGCTAAGACTCCACAACATAAAAAAGTAATTCAGGGATTAGAGAAAGGCTATAGTATAGAAGATGTCAAAAAGAAATACTCTTTGACAAAAGAAATGGAACAAGAATTAAGTAAAATAACAAAATCAATTAAAGTTTAAAATTATGAGTTTATTAATTAGTGCGAGTATTAATGTTGCAAAGTTACCCAAAGAGAAATTTGTAAAGGGTAAAGATGGAGCTGTCTGGTATAATTTTACCTTATCAGCTTCTGATGAATCTAAGTTTGGTAATAATGTTTGGATATATGATAGCCAGACTAAAGAAGAAAGAGAAGATAAAAAAACCAAACATACACTAGGAAATGGTAGAATAGTGTGGACAGATGGTAATGTACAAGTATTTGAAAATGACAAAGAAGTTATTGAGTCAGATACAGAATCATCCAATGAGAAAAAAGATTTACCTTTTTAAGATACAGACTTAAGTTATCAAATTAGAGGGTAAAGGTATAAGTATCTTTCCCTCTTTTTTTTTATATTAGACAAATGACAGACAAACTACTAAATCTAATGTTTGAGTTAGAGGAGCAATGCTTTGTAGATACCTCAGAAGAATTATCTTATCCTCCAGTTGCTTTATCATTAGGAGAAAAATTACTTAAATCTAAGCAAGGAGATCAGCTAGTGCCGATACCTGTGGGGACATATGGGAACATTTCTGTTGTCCATAGTTTACCAAAAACCAAGAAGACTTTTTTTATTTCTCTATTAGCTTCCGTATATTTATCAGGTAAAAACAATTTTGGAGGAGACTTAAAAGGTCATAGAAACGGAAGATGTCTTTTACATATAGACACAGAGCAGGGAATCTGGCATTGTCAGAGAACCTTTAAACGATGTCTACAAATGAACAAAGATGTGGAGCAAGGGTGTTATCATACCTACGCTTTAAGAACATTATCACCAAAGACCAGAATAGAATTTATAGAACACTTATTGCATTTTAAAAGTAATATTGGTGTATTGCTTTTAGATGGGATAGCTGATCTTTGTAATGACGTTAATAATATTGAGGAATCTAATATGGTTACTCAGAAGTTAATGGAATGGTCAGCAATTTATAATATTCACATTTGCTGTGTAATTCACAGTAATTATGGATCAGATAAAATGACAGGACATCTAGGCTCTAGCTTAATGAAAAAGGTAGAGACAGAGATACAACTTGAAAAGAACACAGTAAACAAAGATTGGGTTACAGTAAAATGTAAGAGAAGCAGAGGTTTTGCTTTTGAGACTTTTAGTTTCCAAGTTAATGAATTAGGACTACCAGAGGTCGTAGATAATTACTACGATCCTTTAAAAGGGTAGTATGAATGTAAAAAAAAGTATGGAGTTACTGTTTAAAAAACATAGTAACTGGATAGATATAGTGTGTTCATTTGGTTTAGAGAAATCTCTAGCTGAAGATATTGTTCAAGAAATGTATATTAAAATCCAATTATCATTAGAAAAAGGTTTAGATATATCATATGGTAAAGATGATATAAATTATTATTATATTTTTAAATGTCTCAGATCATTATTTTTAGATTTAAAACGCAAAGCTAAAAACGTCAAAAGAGTTGGAGTAGATAATTTAAGTAGCAAAGAGGGTGATGTAGACTTTACAGCCAAATATGAATTAGTAACTAAGGCTTTATCTGAAATGTATTGGTACGATAGAAAGGTATTTGAATTTATAAACTCAGGAGAATCTGTAGCAAGTTTATCTAGAAAGACAGGCATCCCATATTATTCACTTTACAACACATATAAAAAAGTAAAAAAAAGATTAAAAGATTTATTATGAATAGTACGGAAGTTTTTTATAGTGATTTAAAAGTTGGAAAATATTATGAAAAACAAATATTAAATAAAATAAATAAAAAATATCCAAAAGCATATATAGAAAAAGGATATTGTAAAGACTGGGATATATACATACCTGAATTAAAAATAGGTATTGAGGTAAAGTCTGATAAAAAAAGTATGCACACAGGAAATATAGTTATAGAAATAGAATTTAATAATAAACTTTCAGCATTATCTACAACTAAATCTAAATACTGGGTTATTTATGATGGCATTAATTATAATTGGTTTTTAGTTGATAATATAAAAAAATGTATAAAAGAAAATAATTTAATTTATAAAGAATTTATAGGTAGAGGGGATATACATTTAAAAAAAGCATATCTAATAAAAAAAGAATTAATTTATAAATATAAAGAAATATGAGACTAGGAGACTTAGTTGAAACAATAACAACTTACACAGGAATTAAATGGATAGTTAAAAAGATATGGGGAGACGATTGTGGGTGTGATGAACGAAAAGATAAATTAAATAATATAAAAATTAAAAGATGGTAACTTTAAATTCAGAAGATTATGAAAGATGGAAACTATTTAGAATGGACAACAAATCAAGTATCACTAGAGAGGAATTGGACTTGGTCAGCAGATTGCACAGCAAATACTACAAACATAAATATTACGTACCTTGTTCTTGCTCACCCAGAACAATAAACCAATGGATAGCAGACATAAATAAAATATGGGAAAATGGGAATAACTAAAATCCATAAATGGGAGAAGGCAGTTATAATGCTGCTTAATCTAGATAACTGGGAATTAGAATGGACTGGAAAAAAGTTTGAACATTATGATGCTAAAGGTAAAACGCCTAAAGGTCATAACTGTGTAATAGAGATGAAATTTAGAGATAAGTATTATTCTGATAAAATGCTAGAAGTTTATAAGTATGATGAATTAATGAAGCTACCTAAAGATACAATTAAATTATATTTTGTAAATGATCCTAAAGGGAACTTTATGTATTGGTTAGATAATCTTGATATGCCAGAACCTAAAGAACTCTATTGTCCTGATACTACTATGTGGACAAAAAAAAGATTAAATAAAAAAGTGTATCTGTTACAAGAGAATCAAGCAAGTATAATTAATCTAAATACTACTTATTAAATTTTGTTAATAACCTAGAAATGGTTATATTAGCAAGTATGAGACAATACAGAAGTAATCAAGGAAGAAATCCTAAAAAAGAAAAGACGACACTTAAAATAATTGGAACAGCTTTAATAAGTTTATTAGCTGTAACATTATTTATTTTTATTAAAAAATGATATTATTAATTGACGCAGACAGTTTAATCTTTGCTAGTTGTTATAGGACTAGAATAGAAGGCAAAGAACCAGAAGATATTTATTACAGAGATTTAGAAGATGCTGTATCTAAATTTGATGAACAGTTTATGAAAATATGCAATGACATAGAAGATGTTTATTCAGTTCAAGAAATAAAAACCTTTAATGGAAGTAAAGGAAATTTCAGAAAAAAAATAACTCCTACTTATAAAGCCAATAGAAAAAACCAAGAACTTCCTCCATTGTTACACAATATGCACCAATACGTAAAAGACAATTACGATAGTATATATGGGTATGGATTAGAAACAGATGATCTGGTGGCTCAGTATTGGTTTGAACTATCTAAAGAACACGGAAGAGATAACGTGATGATTGTAAGTATTGATATAGACTATAAACAATTCCCTGCTTTAATTTATAATTATCATTATAATCATAGAGAATTTTTAGACATAACTCCAGAACAAGCTCTTTACAATTTCTATGAACAATGTGTGTGTGGTGATTCAGCCGATAATGTCAATTTCTTCAAGGGTAAGGGCATTAAGTTTGCACAAAAATATTTTAAAGATTGCAACACAAAATACCAATACACAAAGAGACTATACGAACTTTTTAAAAAAGAGTACAAAGGCAAAGCAAAACAGAAGTATATAGAATGTTATAATTTACTTAAATTGCGAACACAATGAGATTGAAACCAATACAAATAGCAGATAAGATCAAGGATTTATCTGGTATTAATATATTTGAAAACACGAGAAAAAGACCAGTAGTAGAAATGAGGTCTTTGTTATGTTATTTACTTAGAGAGAAACTAGGAATGAGATGGACTAATATTGCATTATTTTTTAAGTCTCAAGGAAAACCAGTTAATCACGCTACAGTAATACACAGTAAAAACTTATATGAGATATATAAAAAAACAAATAAAAAACTAGCTGAGATAGAAAAACTATTTTCTTTTAAAAGCAGTCTTACAATAGATGAAATAGATAGAGTTCATTATCTAGAAAACAAATGCAAAAATCTACAATTAAAACTAGAGAACCCTTTGGTTAAATTACTAGATCAGATTCCTGAAGATAAACACGACAAAGCAGTAAACGACATAGAAAGACTCATTAAGAGTTGGGAATGGAAAGAAAAAGTATTATGAACAAAGACACATTAATAGACCTTATAAAAATAATAGAATCAGATTTTAAAAGAAGATGTGAACAATCATACCAAGAAGAGGACAGAGACAAATGGGGTGATAATCACGGAATACTTAAAATGATAAGACAAGAGATAGAAAATGGTGGTATTAAATAATGGAAACAGACAAAGACAAAAGAAAACAAATCCCTATTTATTCTGGTGTATTAAAATACTTTCCTGACGCTATAGCAGAAGTAGCTAAATGTAGTTATGCAGGAAACCAACAACATCATCCAGATAAACCTTTACATTGGGATAGATCAAAAAGCACAGACGAATTAGATGCTCTTGTAAGACATTTAATGGAATCTGGTCAAACAGATACTGATGGAATTAAACATTCAGCTAAGGTAGCTTGGAGAGCTTTAGCTCACTTACAAAAAGAAATAGAGAACAAACACGACAGCAAATAATAAAACATAGTAAAATAATTAAATAGATACGTTATATTACTTGTATAATCAAGTTTTTTCAAGATATGTATATAAATAGATTATCTTCATTTAAAAAATATATTAAGAAAACGCTTAACATAAGTTTTAAAAAATTAAATAAATTATGGGTACTTACGGAGGTAAAAGAAAAGGAGCAGGAAGAAAATCAAAAAGCGAAGAAATAGAATTAATAGAAAAGCTAACTCCATTAGAGCCTTTAGCATTTGCTGCTTTAGAACAAGGCTTAAAGGATAGAGACTTTAAGTACGTACAACTGTATTATAATTATTATGCAGGTAAACCAAAAGAAACAAAGGACATAACTATAAATGAAGATCAGCCATTATTTATAGACTAATATGCAATTAACAAAAACCTCAGCTCTGTCTAAACTCAGAAAACTAGATAAGAGAATAAGGATTGTCAGGGGAGGATCATCAGCAGGAAAAACAATAGCTATATTATTAATCTTAATTGATTACGCAATAAAGAACGCAGGTAAAGAGATAAGCATAGTATCAGAGACTATCCCACATTTACGTAGAGGTGCTTTAAAGGACTTCTTAAACATCTTAAAAGCTCTTAATAGGTATGACGATAATAAGTACAATAAAAGTACCTTAAAATACGAGTTTAGTAATGGCTCATATTTAGAGTTCTTTTCTACAGATCAGCCAGATAGATTAAGAGGAGCTAGACGTACTGATTTATTTATTAACGAATGTTCTAATGTTAGCTTTGATTCATACCAAGAGTTAAGCATAAGAACCTCTGGTAATATTTGGTTAGACTATAATCCTGCTAATTTGTTTTGGGTAGATAAAGAACTTATAGGACAACCAGATACAGAGTTTGTTACATTAACATATAAAGACAATAGTAGCCTTCCTAAATCTATTGTAAAAGAAATAGAGAAAGCAAAAGAGAAAGCTAAGACATCTACGTATTGGGCAAATTGGTGGAAGGTATATGGATTAGGTCAGATAGGTAGTTTAGAAGGTGTATGTATTCCTGATTGGAAATACATTGATAATATACCAGAAGAAGCTAGACTACTTTGTGCAGGTCTTGACTTTGGATATTCAGTTGATCCTTCAGCTTATATTAGATTGTATAAATATAACAATGCTTATATCTATGATGAGGTCTTATATCGTAAAGGGATGTTAAATAGAGACATTAGTTTATTCTTAAAGAACAACGATATAACAGAACATATTTACGCTGACTCAGCAGAACCTAAGAGTATTAGTGAGATTCGTTCTTATGGTCATTCAATATCAGGAGTAACAAAAGGTAGAGATTCTATAGTCTATGGAATTAACCTAATTAATCAAAATGAAATATACGTAACTTCAAGATCAAAGAATCTAATCAAAGAATTACAAGGATACATCTGGAGTAAAGATAAAGAAGGAAACGATTTACAGAAGCCTACAGGAACTCACCCAGATTGTATTGATGCTGCTAGGTATGCTTTAATGATGCAACTAGAAACGCCAAATAAAGGCACATATTACATATCTTAAAATAAGTTATTAAATATTTTGTTTATAAATAAATAAGTGTTATTATTGTAATGTCATTAGACACAGAACTAAAATTACTAAAATGGAAACAATAAATAAATTAAATATTATAAAAAGAGTTTTAGGGGAAAACGTAAAAGTTGGAACTAAAATACTTGATAAAAAATACGATTGTATTTATGAAATTATGTGGCACGAAAAAGATACTAGAGATAATTTAATGAGAGTAGGTGTTACAGGAAATGTAGTCGGAAATCTTTTTGAGATTGATGGCGAAGATTTAGAAAATGAAATATATGATGAAGATGCTGTTGGTTATCAGGCTTTAAGATATAATATATATAGATAAATTAAGGGAGGGAGCAATCCCTCCTTTTTTAAAAAAGATATTATGAAAAACTATAAAATAGATTTTTACGATTACGAGGAAGATGGAACTCAGATAGATTACTCTGTTGAGTTTAGTGTAACTCCAGAAGATAAAGGAGACTACTACCAACCTCCAAGTGGTGGAGAAGTAATAGATATTAGACTATATAAAAATGATGATCTAATGAACGCTGATGATTTAGATGATGAACTTGAGAGTTTAATGATGGAAGAAATAAACGAAGAACTAAGATGAAAAAGATAATTGAGAGTATTTTATTTATGTTATTGTGGACAGTATTTTTCTACCTTAGCTTATTATTTATTAATTTTTATTAAATTTGATTATGGACAAAATTAGGAACTTACACGATTTAGAATATTATGGGAATATTCAGCTATGTATAGAACTAGCTTTAAAATGGGGAAAATTAAAACCTAACAACAAAGAATTACAAGCATTGTCAAAGGCTTTAATAGACATCTCATTTTATGTTATAAGAATCAACGGAGACTTAGATAAGACTACCAGAGCTTATAGCGACTATAAATATAGAATGAATAAAGCTCTATTAAGACTAGAGAATATCAGAGGCAAATACGAAAAATTTAAAAAATTAGAATTAGCAGATAAAAAATAGTTTTTATAGTTTTAGTTAGTTTGGATAGGTGGGCAGATATACGATTTACTTAAGTGGTTAAGGTATGTCTAGCTCACCTTTTTTTTATTTAAAAATGTTTAATTAAATACGTTATAATATTATGAAACTTAAATTAGAAGTTCCTGCAAGTCTTGCTGATGTGTCTTTACGTGATTATAAACATTATCTGAAGATACAAGATAAAAACAAAGATGATAAGTTTCTTGCAGCAAAGATGATTGAGATATTCTGTAACGCTCCTTTGAAACAGGTGTTAAGAATGAAGCTAAAAGACACAGAGAAGATTTGTAAAATGTTAGAAGAAGTCTTTAAGTCAAAACCTATTTTAGTAAGAAGATTTAAAGTAGGTAAAACAGAATACGGATTTCATCCTTCATTAGATGATTTAAGTTTAGGAGAGTATATTGATTTAGATACTTTTGTAGGTGATTGGGATAATATTGAAAAGGCTATGAATGTTTTATATAGACCTATAAAGCATAAATTCCAAGATAGATATTCTATAAAAGAGTATAATGTAAAGATAGATGATAGTTTACTGGATATGCCTATGTCAGCAGTAACAAGTTCTGTTTTTTTTTTGATGAATTTAGGTCTAGACTTGTCAAAGAATATGACGAACTATTTGGACAAAAAGCAGACGAAAGCCTTGACCGAGTATCTAATTTTGGAAGGAAATGGGGATGGTATCAATCAATTTACCAACTCTCTGGAGGAGATATTACAAGATTTGAAAATATCACAGAATTAAATGTACATAAGTGCTTTATGATGTTAGCTTATATTAAAGATAAACACGAACTGGAAACAGCTCAAATTAAAAATAGAATAAAATGAGTAATCAAGGTGTAAGAGGTTTTTACCAATTAACAAACACAATAAAAGAGCAGCTTTTAAATGACATAGATATAAACACAGTAACCACAGGAGACATATCAGATATTAACCTTAGAAAGCAGGATATATTTCCAATGGCTCATTTAATTGTAAATAACGTAACAGTAGCAGAGCAAACTCTTAATTTTAATATTAGCGTACTTGCTATGGATATTGTAAACAGATCAAAAGAAGAAACAGTAGATATATTCACAGGTAATAACAATCTTCAAGATATTCTTAATACTCAGCTAGTAGTATTAAACAAATTAATTCAGCTTTTAAAAAGAGGAACTCTACATACTGACAAATACCAAGTAGAAGGTGATCCGACATTAGAACCTTTCTATGATAGGTTTGATAATGAACTAGCAGGATGGACAGCTACAATGGATGTCTTAATTTATAATGATATAACTATTTGCTAATGGATTTTAAACAAATAGAAAAGACATTAACTAAATACGCTAAGTATGTTATACAACAGGCTAGAAGTAATTTAACTAAAGGAAAACATAACGCTTCTAAAGAATTATACAACTCTTTAAGATATGAATTAGATAAAGAGAAAGATGCCTTTCTTATAGAGTTCTTAATGGAGGACTATGGTAAGTTTCAAGATAAAGGGGTAAGTGGAATAAAGTCTAGTTATACACGAACAGGTAAATCTATATTTGATAATAATTTCAGATTTGGTTCAGGAACTGGAACAAAAGGAGGATTAACTAAAGGTATAGAAAGATGGTTAAAGTTAAAGAAGTTTCAATTCAAAGATAAAAAAGGTAGGTTTATGAGTTATAAATCAATGAGGTATCTTATAGTAAGAAGTATATATAGTAAAGGATTAAAACAAACTTTGTTTTTTTCTAATCCATTTAATAAAGGATTACAGAAATATGGTGATGAACTTTTAAAAGCCTTTGCATTAGATATTGAAAACAGTTTAATATTTGGAGAAAAAAAATAAGATATGGCAACTATATTTCCTTTACGAAGTCCAAGATATGAAATACTTACAACTCCTTCAGGAGCTAAGTCTGCTAAGTTAGAATTAACAATAGATAGCACATTAAGATATACGATTATAAAAGAATGTACAGCAGGAGATACAGTAACATTTGAAATAGCTGAATTATGTAGAGACTATATTGATCCTTCGTTGTGGGTAGTTGCTAATGTAGTTTATTCTAATTTATCTGGAATCGCAATATCTAGAGCAATTACTTTTTATGATGGTGCAAATGCAACTGGTAGCATAGTACAATATAACGGATCAAATACTGATACAGTAATATATGAAGGCTTTGATGGATTTGGTGAATATATGGATGGAGCTAATCCTACTATTTCACAGGCTGCTTCAGATGCTTTTTTAATAGATAAGATCACATCAAGCGGAGGATATGAAATCTTTATGCCTGAGAGTACGTCAGGTTGGATCGTGGCTGTAGATGGTAGTGAAACAAAAGGACATATAACAGTAGGGACTTCAGTAACTTCTGTATCTTATAGAAGTTCAACTTGTGCTGTAACTAGAGTAGGATGTTCTAAATATACTCCTATAAAGGTTTATTTTGTAAACAAATTAGGAGCTGTACAATGGCTTTATTTCTTTACTAAAGATGTAGAGCTTTTAAATACGTCTCAAGAGACATATCAAAGAAACACTATTGACACTAGCACAACTACTGCTAGTTATTTTGCTCCTAAATATAGCACCTATCCTACCTATCCGCATCCAATAACTACTTATAACAAAAATGGAAAAACAAGCTATTCTCTAAGTTCTGGTTATTATCCTGAAAGAGCTAATCCGTACTTTGAGCAGTTACTACTATCTGAAGATGTTTGGATTGAAAAGAATAATTTACCAGTTGCTATTCAGGTCAAGACTAGCAATATGACTCTTAAAACAAGTTTAAACGATAATCTAATTGACTATACTATACAATTTGAAGAAGCCTTTGATTATATAAATAACATTAGATAATGCAAAAACTTCAGCTTTACATTAGTGGAACTAGAGTTGATTTATTTAAAGATGAATCTGTTTCTATAACTCAAACTATACAGAATGTTAGAGATATTGCTAAAATCTTTACTGAATTTACACAATCTTTTACTGTACCTGCAAGTAAGACTAATAACATACTATTTCGTCATTACTATAACTTTGACATAGCTGTTAATTCATTTGATGCTAGGAATAAAGTAAGTGCTAACATAGAGCTTAATAACATTCCATTTAAGAAAGGATTTATAAGACTAGAAGGTGTTGAGATGAAGAAGAATAAACCTTATGCTTATAAGATTACATTCTTTGGTGAGACAGTAAACTTAAAAGACGTTTTAGAAGATGATGAATTAAGTGCATTAGATACTTTAAACTCTAATAACTTAGATTATACCGCTACTAATATTAGAAGTAATTTAGTAGGTAATGTAGACACATTAATAACTCCTTTAATTACACACACTACTCAGCTTTATTATGATTCAGGTTCTACAACTAATGATGGAAATTTATATTATGATGCAAGTAATATTCACGGAGTATTGTGGTCTGATTTAAAGTTTGCTCTTAGACTTTATGATATAATACAAGCTATAGAAACAAAGTACAATATAACATTTTCTACTGATTTCTTTAATTCAAGTAATCCTACATTCTATAATTTATATATGTGGCTACATAGAAAAAAAGGAGATGTAGAACCTGCCCAACAAGTACCAATGCAATTTACTCAGGTTAGTGGATTTAATGCTTATAATACTCCTAGTCCAGAAACATCTACTTCTAATGGTGCTATTGTTATACCTAGTTCTTTAGTTACGTATCCTGCTCAAATTTTAGGGTTTTCACTTGATCTTACCCCTACAACAAACGATGCTTATGATATACAAATCTATAGAAATGGTAGTTTATATTATCAAAAAACTAACGTGCAAGGAGCTGAAACATTAACTGATGCTGATTTTACTTTAACAGCAGGAAGTTTTACTGTCTCTATAGGTTCTACTTCAGTTGTAACTTTTAATAGTGCTAATATAATTTGGGAAATCAATGGTCAATTAGGTGGTGAAGTTATAGGTGGTTGGACAGATATTTGGCGTTCTATTTCAAGCACAGTAACCTCTACTACATTTGAATTTGTAATAACAGAACAAATACCCAAAATGAAGATAATAGATTTCCTAAGTGCTTTGTTTAAGATGTTTAATTTAACAGCTTTTGTAGATGACACAGGTACAATAGTAGTGAGAACTCTAGATAGTTATTATTCAGCCTCTAGTGTGGAATGGGATATAAATAAATATGTCAATATAGATAAAGGAACTGTAGATATTGCTTTACCTTATAAAGAAGTAGAATTTAAATTTCAAGGATTAGGTACATTTTTAGCTAAACAGTTTGAACAATTAGAAAACACAGGATGGGGAAGTTTAAGCTATTCTTTAGATAATGCTAAATATGATGCACCTTCAGAATCTTATAAAATTGAAATACCTTTTGAACATTTACAATATCAAAGGCTTGTAAACGCTACAGGAGGAGCAGATACAGACATACAATGGGGATGGTCTGTAAATGATAATAAAGAATCCTATTATGGTTTGCCTATTATATTCTATGCTATTAAGATTACAAGTGGAACAGCTATTAGCTTTATGACTAGCACATCAGCTAACCAATCTGAAACTGATTATATAATACCTTCTAATAGTAGAGCGTTAGCTTCAGGAACAAGCACAGAGAACATAAACTTTCAGCTTGAAACAAATGAATATACAGGTGGAACTACGTTTACAGGAACTTTATTTGAGAACTATTATAAGACTTATATAAGTGCTGTATTTAACAATAGAAGAAGATTAACAAAAGTAAAAGCTCAATTACCTTTAAAAATTATTTACAATTTAAAATTAAACGACAAAATTTCGTTAAATAACTATACATATAAAATTAATAGTTTAACAACGAACTTAACAACAGGAGAAAGTAGTATAGAATTATTAAACGAAGTATGATAAAGAATATTATAGATTTATTGCAAGTTTCTAATGGAGAAACAGAAAACATTAGAATAGCTCAAGGTAAATATGCTTTACCTGAAAGTTTTTCAAAAGCAATTAAACAAGTTAAAAAACACTCAAAATGGGAAGAATAGTACAAGAGGTAGATTTAAAAGCTAATACTGGACAAGCTGAAAAGAATATAGAAAATCTTAACAAAGATTTAGAACAAACTCAAGCTGATCTAGGAGGTATTGAAGAAGCAGGTGATAAAATGACTGGAGGTCTTATCTCTGGTTTTAAGGGAATGTTAGCAGGTGTTAAAAGTGCTATTGTAGGTTTAAAAACATTTAGAGGTGCTTTACTTGCTACAGGTATTGGTGCATTTGTTGTAGCTATTGGTGCTGTTACAACAGCTTTAAGTAATTCAGAAGAAGGACAAAATAAATTCAGTAAATGGCTAACGCAAATAGGAGCTATACTCGGTAATGTTACTGACATATTAGGTAATTTTGGTAATGCTATTATAAATTTTGTTACAGGTAATTTTGATGAAGCTGCTGAATCTATTGCTGCTGTTACAGAAGGAATTAAAAACTTTGGAGAAGAGACTAGAAAGGAAATACAGGTTGCAGGTGAGTTAGCTGATATGAGAGCTAGAGCTGATAAACTTGAACGTAAGTTACAAGTAGAAAGAGCCAAAGCAGATAGAGATAGAGCAGAGTTATTAGAACAAGCTGTAAATAAAGAGAAGTTTTCAGTAGAAGAAAGGATTAAGTTTCTAGAAGAAGCAGGAAGGTTAGAAGAAGAAATAACTAACAAAGAAATAGAAGCAGCTAGATTAAGATTAGAAGCTAAGATTCAAGAAAACGCTTTATCAGCATCTACTAAAGAAGATTTAGATGAAGAAGCAGAATTGAAAGCTATGCTTATTCAATTAGAGACTGCTAAACTTACAAAACAAAAAGAGGTAACATCTCAAACTATTGCTTTAAAAGCTGAAGAGGCTGCTGCCTTAAAAGCTATTGAAGATGAACAAAAAAGAGTTAAAGATGAACAGGAAGCTACTGACCTAGCTAAAAAACAAGAACAAGATAAAATAGCTGCTGAAATACAAGCTCAAGAAGACGCAAAAGAAAAAGAAAGGTTAGATATTATAGCATCTGAAAAAGAAGCAAGAGATCAAGCTGTAGCTGACAGAGAAATAGAACTAGAGCAAAAAAGACTAGCTGCTAAAAGTGCTGTAACTAATGGTATTATTGGTTTATTTGGTGCTGAATCAAAAGCAGGTAGAGCAGCATTGATATTTAAACAAGTAATGATAGCTCAAGAATTAATAGCAGAAGCTAAAAAAACTATAACTATGGCAAGTTTAGCAAGTACAAGAGCTGCTACTGCTACTACAGAAGGAGCTGCACAAACTGCTAAAATAGGATTCCCACAAAACATACCTATGTTAATTGGTTATGCTCTACAAGCTGTAGGTATTATAATGGCTATTAAAAGTGCTGTAAGTAAAACAAAAGCTATAGCTGCTCAAGCAGGTGGTTCAGGTAGTGTGCCAAGTATATCAGCTCCTTCAATTCCAACTGCTGCTGCTCCATCTAGTCCTCCAGATATAGCTAGTGTAGGAGGATCAGGAGTAAATCAATTAGCAAGTGCTATAGGACAACAGAATCAACAACCTATTCAAGCATTTGTGGTTAGTAATGATGTAACTACAGCACAAAGTTTAGAAAGGAACATAGTAGATGGTGCATCTATTGGTTAAATACAAAATAATAAAATAAAAGCGTTATACAATTATGAAAATCATTGAACTTATATTAGACGAAGCTCAAGAAATGATGGGTATAGATGCAATTTCTATTGTAGAAAACCCTGCTATAGAAGAGAATTTTTTAGCTTTAAAATCAGAAGAAATTACACTAACAGAAATAAATAAAGAGAAAAAAATCTTAATGGGTGCTTTACTTATCCCTAATAAACCTATTTATAGAAAGAATGAGGAAGGGGAATATTACATCTACTTCTCTAAAGATACAGTAGAGAAAGCCTCACAATTATATCTTAAAAATGGTAATCAAAACAACTCAACTTTAGAACATCAGCACGAACTTAGTGGACTAACCTTAGTAGAATCTTGGATTGTAGAAGATGAAAAGTATGATAAGTCCAGAAAATATGGATTAAACGTACCAGTAGGTACTTGGATGGGAGCAGTAAAAGTAAACAATGATGATGTGTGGAATGAATACGTTAAGACTGGTAAGGTAAAAGGTTTCAGTATTGAAGGATATTTTGTAGACAAAATGGAAAAGAAAGAAAAAGACTACTCAAGTCACTTGGCTGAAATAGAAGAAGAAGAAGCTAAAGAAATGCTTTCAGATATTTCTGATATATTAATAAACAAAAAAGGGAAAAAATCTAAAACTGAATATCATTCAGACTATCCTCAATCAGTAAGAAACAATGCAAAGAAAGGATTAGAACTAAATAAGAAATTAAATAATAAATGTTTTTCATCTATTAATAGAATAAGAGCTAATAAGTTAAGTAAAGGCAAACCAATATCAATGTCTACTATTAAAAGGATGAATAAATATCTCTCTAAGGCTGAAGAGCATTTTGATGCTAAAGATAAGCTATCTTGTTCAACTGTTAATTTCCTTTTATGGGGTGGATTAGCTGCTAAAAAATGGTCAGCATCTAAACTTAAAAAAATTAATAAATAACTATGGATATCTCTATTTTAAGAAATGTGTTATCACATATTGAACAAGTAGATAAAAAAGTATATTTAGATCAAGTAGTAGATTCTAATTATGCTATTATAGATGATAGACTTGCTTATGATACTCAAGAAAAAGCAGAAGAAGTAGCTGAAGATTTAGGATGCTCAGGTTATCATACTCACGATTTTGAAGGACAAACGTGGTATATGCCTTGCGAAACACATACAGCTAAATGAAAAATAAAAAGACATTTATACCAAGTAGGACAAGTCCAGTAGGAAGTAACAGAGCTTGTCTATGTAAAGACACTAATACTTATAGTATTGATTGCTGTGATGGATCATTATGGTCACAGGGAATTGGAGTTATAAGTAGGACTGCATCTTAAAAATGCAAAATTAATTTTAATAACCGTTATATGTTTAATTATGAAAGCAAGTGAAATGATAAATCAAATCAAAACACTCCTTGACATTCAGGTAAAACTTGAAGAAAGGAAATTAGAAAATGGTACAGTTGTAGAGGCTGAATCATTTGAAAAGGGTAGAGAAATTTTCATCAAAACTGATGATGAAAAAGTCGCTATGCCTGTTGGTGAATATATCTTAGAATCTGGCGAGTTAATAGTCGTAGAAGAAGAAGGTATAATTGCTGACGTTAGAGACGTAAGTGATGACGTTCCTGCTAAAGAAGAAGATTCAGCAGAAACAGAAGATTTGGAAAAAGATGACTCTGAGACAGAAAACTTAGAGGAAGATGATCCAAATAGATATGTTACTGTAGAAGATTGGAGAGGAATGGAAGAAAGAATTGCTAATTTAGAAGATGCTATTTCTGATCTTAAAAAAGATAAGGAATCTAATTCTGAAAAAGTAGTTGAAGCTGAAGAACAACCTAAAGATAGACAGCCAAAGTCTAGAACAGTAAAAGAGGAGTTCTCAGAAAAAGAAAATAATGAAGAAAATAATGAAGAAAATCTTGACAGCGAACTAAAAGAAGAGCTTTCAAAACCTGCTGCTGATCCTATCAAGCACAATCCTGAAAGTAATTCTGATAAAGTTGAAATGACAAGATACTCAGAAAAAAGACGAGGTTCTGTAATGGATAACGTCTTAGATAAATTAATAAACAATTAAATTTTAAATAAAAATGGCTTTAAACATTACATCAACCTATGCAGGAGAGTTTTCTGGAAAGTATATCGCTGCTGCATTATTATCAGGTAACACTATCTCCAAAGGTGGGATAGAAGTTAGACCTAACATTAAGTATAAAGAAGTAGTTAAAAAAGTAGCAACTTCTGGTCTTATTGTAGATTCTACTTGTGACTTTACGTCAGCAGGTAATATAACTCTTACTGAAAGAATTATTCAGCCAGAAGAGTTCCAAGTAAACAATGAATTTTGTCTTACTCCATTTGTTTCAGATTGGGAAGCAGTATCTATGGGATATTCAGCATATGATAAAATCCCTGCTAAATTCTCAGATTTCTTAATAGCTCACGTAGCTAAAGAAGTTGCTCAAAAAACTGAGCAAAACATCTGGCAAGGTGCTAACGCTACAGCAGGTGAATTTGATGGTCTAGTAACACTAGCTCAAGCAGATGCTGATACTGTTAAGATCACAGGTACTACTGTAACTAACGCTAATGTAGTAGCAGAAATAGCTAAGATAATTGACGCTGCTCCAAGTGCTATTTACGGAAAAGAGGACTTAAAACTTTATGTCTCTCAAAACGTAGCTCAAGCATACATCAGAGCTTTAGGTGGATTTGCAAACGTCACAAATGGTGTTGACAATAAATCACAAATGTGGTATAGTGGTCAAGAATTATCATTTGATGGTGTTCAAGTATTCCTAGCAGAAGGTATGGCTGATAACACTATGATGTTAGCTCAGACTTCTAACCTTTACTTTGGTACTGGATTATTGAATGATATGAACCTTGTAAAAACTCTAGATATGGCAGACCTTGATGGTTCTCAAAATGTCAGAG
>Ga0098056_1000112_pt1 | contig 29736 bp, 48 predicted proteins | sample 17BtaG_FD_92583 | JGI IMG/M metagenome (GOLD analysis project Ga0098056, IMG submission 92583) | Marine viral communities from the Subarctic Pacific Ocean - 17B_ETSP_OMZ_AT15314_CsCl metaG | ecosystem: Environmental > Aquatic > Marine > Oceanic | place: Subarctic Pacific Ocean | collected...
CGTACCCGACAGTCAGCCTAAGATCCCATGATTGTTCATCATCGTCTGAAACTCCAAGCCTTCCCTGTCTGATCACCAAATCAATTAGTTCGAGGAGATCATCAGGCGAAAGTGAATCTGCTAACTGTTTGGCCTTGGTGCTGTGATCCCACCTTTCAATATCTTCCATTCCTCGCAGACCCGTTGGGCCTTCAATGACTTTGTTTATCGACATAACAAAATTTTCCTTCTAGGTAAAAAACAGAAACAGGTATCAGCAGTAGTGTCGGTCGTCAGAATGTTCCGACGATCCAAGTTCACCTTCAACTTGAACAAAGAAGTCGGCATGACCATCGACTTCACCGAACACGGTGTTCGGATCATCGATGCCTCTTGCGTCACACCACGCGATCTGTCGCAGGCACAGATCCCCGTAGCTCCTTTCAGCGTCCTTGGTCAGTTGCTCGGCCAATTGTTCGACCCGCACCTTCGCCGCTTCTGCGGCCTCGACCGAGGGAAAGTCCTGATAGGCCACCACGGACGTTGTGTGGCCCCACCAGCCACCTTCCTCTGGGCCTCCGTACCAAGAGTCAGATCGGTACAGGCTTAGGTAGACGCGGTGTGCGACCCGAGCTTCGTTACAGATGTCTGCGAATGCTTGTGAGATCATTTTGACTCCTCCCTGCATTTGTCCGACCATCGCATGAAAACATCCCGAGCTTCTTTTGCGTCGATCCCGAACTCCCGTTGCAGGTAAGGACCGCAACCGAACATGTTGATCGACCCGCTGTCTCGCAGTTCATCGAGGAACGCGAACTCCTTGGGATAGCTGTCTGCGATCCGCTGCTCCTCTTGATGCTTTGCGACCTCCTGACGAAAGTCTTCGCAAGCCGGATAGTACATAACTTCGCCATCGATCAACTCCCAGCTTGCTAGATCGAGGATGTCGTACTCATTCTCAATGTCACTTTCGTTGTAGTGAACCTTGTACTCTTCCAGATCAAACTTGATGATCTGGTGACCCCAGATCGAAGCAAAGTTTTTGTTGAGCACCAGACCCTCACTGTTGATTTCAATCTCTTCAGGTGCGTTGCTTGTTCGCACTGTGGCGACACATTTCAGTTTGTCGTTCATCTCAATCTCCAAAAGTAAAAAACAGAAACAGGTAAGTGGGATCAGTCTGCCTCAATTGACAGTCTTTCTTCTTCGGTGATGCAGTCCCCGCACACTACATAACCATCAATGATTTCATAATGAAGACGCTTGTCTTCACATCGATCACATTCAATCATCTGACAATCGACGCACTTGTACCCCAAACGAATGCCATCATCGGCTGGGATGCGATTGGCCCAGCTTCCAGAACCGGCAGCAGTTGAACATCCACACTCAATACACGCATCGCCTACGTCGATAATTCCTAGATCCTTAGGTCCATACTTGCACCCTCTTGAATGATTCTGATCTTGGGTAAGATTAGCTCCGCAACCAGTACACGTTTTATCATTGTTTTCATTCATTCTTTCTTTACTCATTCTAGTCATCTCAAATCTCCAAAAGTAAAAAACAGAAACAGGTGGGTGGGATCGGCTTGCACGATCCGGCCGCTGGACACCCACAAGATCAGCAGTAGATGATCTCTCCAAACAACCCTGCCTCAATGATGCAGTCAGCGATCTCAGCATCGACATCGCCAGCATTCCTCATCTGACATGCTTCGATCAGAGTGTCGATAATGTCGCGCCTAACATCGACATCACCAATCAGGATCAGCCCGATGCCCTTCCTGATTACATCGTTGTTGATGTGGTGTTCTTCGCCTTCGGCATCGACAATCGTGGCAATGACATCCTCTTCGCGATCCTTCCACTTGTATCTTTCGATACTGCACCAGCCCAGATATCCAGAACGGTGGCTTTCAATCGCATGCATGGTGATCTCACTCAAGAACACGTTGCGATAGTTTTTCTTTCCCTTCAGTTTCATCTCAGTTTCCCTTGGTTAATTGATGGTTGGACTTCTGCGTTCGTTGATCACGCCATTCCCCGTGCGACTTTCAAAAGCAGAAGCTTTTCTCGTACCCACGCTTTGACAGCAGGAAGGTCTTCGGATTGGAAGTACGTTGGATCATGCGGTTCATCAAGCACCTTCCCCGGTCTGAGCCGATAGCCGTTACCATCCGTGTCCAACTCTCCGATCAATACGACCAGTGAATCGAGAACGTCTTTCGCGATGTGGTTGAGGATCGGAATGGCAAACCCCTTGCCTTGCAGCATGGTCGCGGATGCGTAGATCGTTCCATCTCGCTCTAACCAAAGACTTGCTATCGGCTCACGAAACGTAAAGTCAAACAAGTCGTCACCCGGAACGACCTCGACGACCTTACCACAGCTTTCACAGTTGACGTTGTTGACGCCTCCAGCATCGGTGTACCAACTCAGGCAAGAGACATCGCCGCACAACGGGCAGTCCTGAATCCTTTGGATTCCCTCATGTGTTTTGACCAGATACTCCTTGGCTTCCTCCAATTGACGCTCAAGGCCGTGGATGTTGACCTCACAACCCTTTGCCGAATCGACCAACTTTTGAAAAACTGATTTGCTCATCGCTCATCCTCGTAAGTGTAAGAAACAGAAACAGGGGCGCGCCGGGAATCGAACCCGGCAGCATGGTGTGAGTCGATCCACCATGCGACCATCACGCCAATCGGTCAGTCTTCTGGGTAAACGACCGTAAACCCTTTGCCCTCGATCCAGTCGATAGCATCATCCTCGCATGCCTCTGCTTCAGTAGGCGTCCAACCCTCCTTGACACTGCTGGGATATGTATCAGCCCAACCGAGCCCTTCAGCCATGTCGAGCAAGTCACCGAAGCACTCATACCGATAGATGCGACTCTCGCGGTCGATCTTCTGGAACTGCTCCGGTTCACAAATCTCACCGACCCGTAGAGTGTGATCGGCATCCCAAATGATCTGCTTCGGGATGTACGATCCAGCACCATTGGCAAGGCGAACCTGCCGGTCATGCTTTTGCAGGGCATCCTCAGCACATCGCTCGATCCGATGCAACGACAGCACCACACTGTTGAAGGTGTCGATTAGCGCGTACCTCATGACAAACCCTCCTCGTTCTCAGGGTTTACTGATTCAGACCTTAAGCGTTGTTCTAAGCTGAATAGCGTCTTCCACGTTCTCAGGTCGTTTTCTTCGGCAACCCGCTTCAGGTCAGCTACAGTGTTCAGCTTGAATGTTCGCGTTGCTTCTCGCAATTCTTTCCCGACAAGCTTTTCCAACTGCCGAGCTTCTGCTTTAGTGATTTTCATGATTGCTCCACTTTCGTGATTGTGATGTCGAAGTCGTACCGATCTAGAGGCATCTGCATGATGTATGACTCAGTGACCTCGGAGTACCAGCCACCGCAACTATCAAAGTGACCGAGGACCATATCCAGTTCATCATCTGGTTCCTCTGCTGGCACAAACTCCTCCAGATAAATGTCGTATGCCTCCTCAGATGATCGGGCTTGAATGAGCCCCCATCTCATCAAATGCCCGGCAAACAGATACCAATCACCCCATCCATCTGAGTAGGTGTGAATGGTTTCCGAGCCCACTGAATGCGGGCTGGTTGCTTTGATCTCGATGGCATGATCTTCACTGCATGCATGCTCCAGCAGGGCGAGATCCCCACTTCTTAATTTGCCTTTAATCTTCATTCGGATGCCTCCCCAACTTTGATTAGGTTGCGGATAGCAGCGGCGACCCGATCATAGGCATCGCCTAACTCTGGTCGGCCCATCACAGTACCCATATCACTGCTGCACGACTCACATTCTTCAGCAATCGCGGTGATCACTGCGGCAAAGTCGTCCTCGATCAATTCATCGATCTCGGCCTTTTTGATGATGCATTCTTTAGGCATCTTTATCCTCCGGTAGATAGACAGAAACAGAAACAGCCCGAAGTATACACAAGGTTGTCTGCTGAGGAAACCCCGAAGCATACACACACATCCACACCTGTTTGAATCGACCCTCATTTCGACCCTCATTTCGACCCTCAACTCGTCCAAACCAAGGGCGATGGCGGCGGTCGAAAACCGGAAAAATCTACTCGATAAACTTTCCGCGCAACTTTCAAAAACTCGCGCTGCCTGGGCTCGGTTGGGCTGGTTTTCGGTGCTCCCCGTTGCGATCTTTAACAGTGTGTAAAGTTTCTTCCACTGTTCCAAAAGGGGAACCGATGCAATTTACCTACGACGACTACCAAGAGATGCGGGAAAGCAGCTCTGGGGCTTGTACCCAGTGCGGCGAATTCCGCGAGATGTGCGAACCGGACGCAGATGGCTACCACTGCGAAGCATGCGGGGCCAATGCAGTACAGGGGTGCGATAACCTGCTGGCAATGGATCTGATCGACGATCCCGAAGACGATCCGCAGCCATTCGAGGTGGACGCAACCACCGCGGCGATGATCGGGGATGATCCCGGTCTAATGCTCGGCCGGATGATGATCAGGTTGATTGTATCTCGCTCGATCAAGTGTGACCGATGCGGCGCGATCTTAGATCAGCACACCGCGTCACACCTGCGACTAGTGGCGGAACACCAGCCGCGGAAGGGTGGCACGATTCTTTGCGGGGAATGCTTCCCAAAGTGCGAGCCAGTGTTGCCAAAATTGGCGCAGGATCTGGGCGGCTCTGGCTGGACTCTCACCCGCTGGGCTGATGGGGAATCGTTCATCCCGGCGAAAGGGGGTGACGTATGACACCCAGCGAAATCAAAAAGCATTCTGCGAAACTGTTACCGATTTACCATTGGTTCGGGCTCGATGATGCGAGCGGCGTTCGTGCTCTTGTGCGAATTGCTGCGATTGATGAGAAGTTACACGACTGGGCCGAGGCCGCGTGTGAAGGTAACTACGGGGAAAAGTGGCACCGGGATCGGGAACGGGATGCGTCCGCGTTGGTTGCTGAGGTTGGCGGGATGCTCCCGCTGATCGCGCCCGGGATCTTTTACAACGGTGATCCGCGTGGCTGGTCGCTCAAACTTGATGAGCCCAAGTTGAAAGCGTTCTACGCCTTGCAAGATGGTATTCCATACCGCGAAAGATTGGCGCGGGATTGGGGCGGGTTTGGTTTGCTGAGCCCAGCAGCGCAGGAGGTAGAGCAATGGACCTCCTGAAAGATCGGCCGCGGGGCGTGATTCTGTACCGCGGGCCAAGCTTGATCAATCGTGAGCCCATTGTTGTGGTTGCCACGTTTGAAAGCCGCAACGGAAAAACCGGCGATATGGTGCAAGTGTGGATTTTGCCGGATGGTGAGCACGATCCGCGGCAAGCAATACGCGCCGACCAGAACCAGAGTGTTTGCGGTGATTGTCCCTGCCAAGGCAAGTGGGATGCAGACCGCGGGCAGATGGTCGGCCGGTTGTGCTATGTCGCGGTGGGCCGGGCTCCGCTGGCGATCTGGCGGGGTGTTCGTCGTGGGATCTATCCCACATACCAGGCGCAGCAGCATCGCCGATGGTTTGTCGGCCGTCAGTGTCGCAACGGTGCATATGGTGACCCGGCCGCGATGCCGGTGAGGATCACGCGCTGGCTGGCTGGGGTGTCGTCCGGGATCACCGGCTACAGTCATCAGATGTTCGCGATTGATCGGAGGCGGGCCGATGCCCTTGCTGAGTGGGTCATGGTGTCGGCTCATGCAGAATGGCAGGTCCGGGAATCGATCCGGCGCGGTTGGCGATACTTCGCGATGATCACCACCACCGGAGCACCACCGGCCGACGCGCTTGAATGCCCCCACTACACCCACGGGATCGAATGTGAACAGTGCCTCCTATGCTGCGGCACAAGTAAAGGAGCGCGGTCGATCTTCGTCCGGGCTCATGGCAAGGGGGCCGGGCATCTGCACCAGATCCAACTACAGGAGGCGAGGCGATGACGTACCGGCTCACTTTCACGCTGGGCGATTCTCCAGCAATTGCGACAATCACGGCCGTCAGCATCGGGGCCGCGGTCTATGAGTTCTACCGATCACATCCCGGCGCGCAGTTGCTGCGGGTCGATTCTGTTTCTGTTTCTTAATCTCTTTTGGAGTGCTTGCGATGAAAAAAACAATTTCGGTTCACGATTGGCTGCTTAGTTTTTCAATCGGAGAATCAAGGAAGATTCCCGCCAATTGTCGATTTGCTGACTTGCATGACTACGCGTCTGGTCGGTTTGGCTGGCGGTTTCAAGCTGTCGGCAATGGCAACATGCGGCGCGTACGTTAATTCTGTTTTCTGTTTCTGTTTCTTAATCTCTAAGGTTTCACCATGTTGAAGAAAATCACCACCTTTCGTGCTCGTCTGTTCGCCGCCATCGCTGACCGTGTCGCGAGATCCGCAGCCGACTACCTGTTGAGCCACCCAGCCCACCGGGATCAGATCCGGGATCAGGTGGCCGCGGATCTGGCTCGGGCTATGCACACCGATGACGGTTTCCACGGGCCAAGCCTGAAGCGGGCGTTGATCGAACGGCTGACGGCAGATAAAGACATCTGCTCACAACTGTTCACCGAGGTATCAGACCATTGGTACACCCACCACGCGATTAGTGAGGATGATGTGGTTGAGAAGATAGCCGACTGGCATCAAGACAACATAAGCAGCGACTGGCTAAAGCGTGAGGTGGCGGAAAACATCTGCGAGCGGCTCGTTGATTCGTTCGACGACTGGGACACGGTAACGGCCGGGATCACCGAGGAGATCATAAACCGGATGGATGTCTCGGTTGATGTGACGGTCTGACCCACATCGACCCACACCGACCCACATCACACGAGCCCGGCCAGCAATGGTCGGGCTTTTTTTGTTGGTGCTCGGCAGGATCTTGACCAGGCATGAACGGATCATCGGATGGTTTTATTCCTGGTTAACTTTTGAGCCATGCAGATCGGCCGCAGGAATCACGGGGAAAGTGGGCATCTGATGTAATGCGTTTCGTCGCTAAACTCTGAAACGGTCCCCGGGGGCCTTCGGATCTGGTGATGGATCGTGACCACACCGGCCGCAGTGATCAGATCACCGACGATCCCGGCCGACGATCCCACCCAGCACACCGGCCGCGGTGAACGTGCCGCAGATCACTGGGGCAGATGATCGTGACGAGGGATAGCAGGAACAGGGGAGGCATGGCGGAGGGCAATATGGTTGATGATCGGGAGCAGATCGACGCCGCGGCGCGTCACCGTCCGGTTGATTCCCGGCAGGGGATGCAGGAAACACCGTGAAAACCGGGGGGAAATGATCGCGACACCCAGCCGGGGGGGTGGCTGACCCCGCCGCGACGACTACCAATATGTATATACCACCCTGAGAACGCGAAGCACCCTGGGGCCATATGGCTGATCTAAGGGCCGATAGACCAGATCCGACACGATACACCTATCTTCGCTCAGGCCGTCACAGAGGACGCCACAGGAGCTTACAGGTGGCATTCCGTACACCGATGGACACATGATCACAATCGTGTAGAAACTGCACGCATTCATGGCATTAAGTAGGTCTTAAGTAGTACCTTAACTACCTCACAGTTTCTGTTATGGAGGATGGGTTATGCAGAGCTACAGAGGCCAGAAGGGTGTGAAGCGTCTACATGTGAACCAGCACAACATGCGGGCCAACATGAAAGATGCTGATAATCGCCCGATATTTACTTGCAAGGTGGGCAAGGACAACCATTACGGCCATACGGTCGAGATACATGGGCCTAGTGTGCTTGTGTATCCAGAGAACCCACTTGGGTGTGGAGCCCGAGCGTGGGTGGAGACAGTATCACCAATCACGGTGAGCACAGAATCAGCGGATGGAGCCGTAACCTCAATTGAAGTTTCTTAGGGAGATACGGTTATGTTGCGAGCAGATGGGTTTGAGAAGGCAGAGATCGGCGTCAGCGTGGGTCTAGGTGTGCATCGGATAATCTACGACTACGACAGGTGCATCCAGATCCTGATTGACCGGGACGAGATGAGCCAGACAGACGCTGTTGAGTACATGCAGTACAATGTCGTTCATGCCTGGGTTGGTGATGACACCCCCATGTTCATTGAAACTATGGAATCCGCAGAGATTGACGAGTATGCGGATAGCATGATTGGCCCTTGAACCCAGCGGCCTATGCGGTCATACTACGGTTTGTTCCTTCGAGAGAAGAAACAGAAACAGAGCCACCTCGTTGTTTCGGCAGCGGGGTGGTTTTTTTGTGCCTAGACGCATATCGCAAGTATCTGCAACTAACTTGCGTTTGCTTGCATTTTTGCACAAGTAAATGTCGATTAGAACACGCACTGCCCCCTAATGGAGGTGAATGCATGAACCCTTATGACCAATGGTGTCATTTAGTTCACTAACCTCAATGCTGTCAAACCGCTAAAGTAAAGCGGCAGACCGAGGCCGGGAGTGCGAATCCCAGCCTCGATCACTCACAACTCTAACCACCGGAATGGTCAGATGCTGCAAGCTTGCCGTGTAATGATTGCGACCACACCACTGGTGAAAGGAATCGCATCATGGGAATCATCGAGGATTCTAAATCGTACACCACTAAGGCTCTCACTGAGCTTCTCGGTTACAAGCAGACACGCTCAGTTGACAAGCTGTTGCGAGACATTGGTTGTCCTGTCTTCTCTTCGGGTAGTCGCAAGATCGTTTCGGGTAAGCAATTTCGTTTAGCCTTGGAAAAGTCGTCATGTTCAAACACATCACGACATGGAAGTTGATACGCCGGAAAGGAACCGGACCCTACATTCTCAGATTTACAACCGTCGCTGGAAAAACTGGTGAGCGGAAGACATCTGAAACCACAAAGCGCAAAGCCGACAAAGTAATTGTTGGTCTTCTTAAGAAGGCTGATGAAGATATCGAGGCAGCGCAACACGAAGAAGAACGCGAGCTGAATGGCTGGGACGAGTTCTGCGCCCGGTACATTGATGAGAAGCTTGCGTTTGGTCCGTACAAGACGCTTCAAGCGTTTGAAACTGCTAGAAACCGCCTCAATGAACTTTGCCCAGGCTTGGAGTGGGTGACGGACCTCGATGAACGAGTGTTCAGCCTGTTTGCTCTGAGGCTTAGGCAGGAGGGAAAGTCCATCTCCACAGTGCATGCGTACCGTAACCATCTGATGGGAGCACTGAAGTGGGCGCGTCAGGTACGTCTGATCGATTCGCGACCAGATCCGCCGCCAATAGGAAAGATTGATGACCCTGCGCGCGGTCGGCCAATTACAAGGGAAGAGGCCGAGCGTATAGCGATGCAGCTCCCGAGCGTAGTTACCGAGGAGTACGCTGACCGATGGGCGTGGAATCTGGAAGCCCTTTGGAGATCCGGCTTCCGGCTGGGGGAAACCTTTAAGTTTTTCTGGGAACCAACGCATGCTGGTCACTACGTCGTGGATCTTGAGTCGAATCGACCGATGATTCAGATCGTGGCTAGGGCAGAGAAGGCTAGACAGAACCGGCTCATACCGATGACTCCTGATTTTGCCTCGCTTCTCAGATCGGTAAAAAAATCGAAACGACGCGACCTTGTCTTTCGATGGACGTTGTCGAAAGGCGACTCGATGAGCATCAAAACTGTGGGTAAATACATATCGCGATGCGGGCGACAAGCTAATGTTGTCGTCAGCGACCGCGACGGTAAAAAACGGTTTGCAAGCTCGCATGAATTTAGGAGAAGTTTTGGCGCGAGATGGTCGCCAAAAGTAATGCCAGATACTTTACGAGTGATGATGCGCCACGCTTCTATTTCTACTACCCTCGAATACTACGTTCAAGCGAATGCAACCAAACATGCCGATGCTCTTTACGAGGCGGTCGGTGACATGGCTGACGTTCAAACGCCTGTTCTCTCTTCAAAAACCTAAAGCGGATGACACGGGACTCGAACCCGCAACGGCTTGCGCCGCGCCTCAATTCCAATGAGGTTCCTCACCAATTCGGATATCATCCTCGAATGCCCGGTGCTTATAGCATCGGGTGTTGTTTTTTGACAAGTCTGGTCACAGCCCGTCAAAAATACCTGTTGACTTTGTAGTAGACAAACCTCATAGTTGTTTCGGGTGAGGCAAGCGGTGATTAAACCGCAGATTGTTTCAATCGTATTGGTTTTGCTATCAATGCGTCTAAGTTCCAGTTAGATCGATCTGTCGATTGAGTGCGCTGGGGCGTCGAAACACTGCGTTTGACTACCAAGCTACATGCTTGTTTCACCGACTAACGCGGTACGGAATCGCTGTTAGGTGGGAAATCGGGTGAGCATGGAGCGAACGTATGAAACCTGAGCTGAGAGGAATGTGGGTGTCTGACAAGTCACTCCATTCGAGGTCTTGGATCATACGTTCATCAAGCGAGGTGAATGGAGTGTTCAGAATTATTCGCAAGGCAGCGAAGACGGCGAAGGAACGCCGGTCTGTGAAATGGTTTCGCGGACGAGTTCTGGGTCACCTCGCTGCCGATTACTCCGACTCTGCTTTTCTAATCCGCTCTGGATGCAAGCCGGTTCGTTTGTTCGCGGTCGTCACAGTTTGCTCCGATGGCAAACTCCTTGTCGAGCAACTCATCGAGACAGACAAGAAGACTGTCTTTGATCGCGACGAGGCTTGCATCAAGGATGCGACAAGAATCCCAACTGAAGAAGAAATCAAGGCGGCGGTCACGGAGATCAGAGCCAATCGACCTCTCAGTGATTACGCCGAGATGTGGGTAGGTCACGATGATCCAGGCATCCGCGAAATCAATCTCATGGAGGTGTAAAGATGTTGAGTCTTAAAAGAAAAGACGGCGAAGGGCTAAAGCTCACAACGCCAGATGGGCAAACAATCGAAATTTATTTTGATCGCATTCGAGGCGGTGCGGTCACCTCAAACACGAAAGCTGACCGCAGCATCTTGGTTGAGAGAATTGATTCACGCGGAAACTTACAGGCAAGACGAAATGAGCAGTACACAAAATCTAACTGATGCTGAATATCACGCGATGCTTGATGTTCTTTCAGCAACCACGATCAAGACAGGCTACCGCCAGCAGTGGGAGCTTTACGACCAGCGGTATGTCTCGCAGACAGTGTCACCGCCTGATTTGTCCAACAATATCAGGGTACAGGTTGGGTCTTTGGTTCACGCAATTTTGCTTGAACAAGCAGAACCAGCAGACAAGATTACGCACTACCCAGCAGATTGCTTCAAATCCAATGGAGCAATTAACCCCAAGCCAGCGGCAGCATACCGCGAGCTGATGGCTTTGCAGGGCAAGACGGTTCTGAAAGATGAGGATTACCACCGCGTGGTCAGCATTTGCAACTCCGTAATGACTCAGCCCCTTGGGGATTTGGTCATGGACCCAAACGCGACATTCGAGACTGCCGTTTTCTGGACAGACTCCGCGACAGGGCTCAAGTGCCGATGCAAGCCTGACTTCATGTTTGAGTCTGAGGATCAAGTCACGATCTACGATCTCAAAGTCAGCGAGGCTGCGTCACCAGATCAGTGGGAAAGAGTAGCCAAGAATCAACTCTACTGGCTGCAAGATGCCCACTATTCATCTGGTGTCGCTCACACAACTGGAAAGCCCGTCGCGTTTAAGTTCTGGGTAGTGGAGGCCGTCGCGCCGTACCGAGTCGGTTGCTACCACTATGACCCGATTTCGCGTGAGCGAGCCGGTGAAGCTTACCAGCGTCTGCTTGCAGAAATGAATCGTCGCTACCAAGAAGACGACTGGGTCAGCGATTGGACGCGAGAGCCAACAGTCCTGACGCTCGATGCGTGGGATGTGAATCTTCCTGATGAAGAACTGGAGGGATTTGATGAGTGAGCAAGGAGAGGAGTTTGAGGGACGCAGTGGCGAGATGAAAGTTTCGCAGTGGCTGTCGTCAGAAGACATTCAGGGTCAGGACGTAAAAGTGACTGTCGCAGCTTGCCGCAGGCACAAAGATGTTCAGTTTGACCAAGGCCGAAAAGAAGCCACGGTTTTTTCTCTTGAGTTCAAAGGCAAAGAGAAACAGTTGGTGCTCAACAGCACTAATCGAAAGCGAATGGTTGAGTTGTTCGGCAACAACGTCAAGGAATGGAAAGACAAAGAGATCGTTCTTTTCGTTAATGAAAACGTCCGGTTCGCCGGGAAAAAGGTTTGTGGAATTCGGATTAAGTAGAAAGGAGTCGCAGGATGGAAGCTGAATTGGTGGACGCAGAAGCGGTTGAGCTTGCTGACTTAGAAGTGAAGGTGCGAGAGGGATTCAGAAAAGGCTTGGAAGCGTTTGCCGCGCTCAAGTCGATTCGCGATTTGCAGCTTTACAAAGCGAGGGGCTTCAAGTCGTTTGAAAAATACTGCCAGCAAGAATTTGGGATCAAGCGTGATTACGCAGACAGGAACATTGTGGCAACAGGTGTGCTGGAAAAAGTGCTGACCTTGGGCAGCACTTTTGGCTGTGCTGAAAAGATCACGACCGAGCGACAGTGCAGGGAATTGCTAAAGGTTCCAGACGAGCAACTGGGTCAGGTGCTTGAAGAGATTGGTGTGCTGGCAGATGAAAAACAGAAGCCCAATCTACCCGCGAATCTAATAAGAGAAGCTGTCAAGCGAGTTGTTCCACAGCCAGAGCCAAAGCGGCCCATAGCGTTGGATAATTACGAGCCGGAGCCGGAACCGGAACCTGAGCCACAGGGAAAGACAGTCGTAATCGAGGATCTGCCTGAGCCTGATTACATCAGAAACAAGCTTACCGAGCGCGAAGTCGAAATGTATCACCGGATGGGAAAGACTACGTTGAAGGATTTGCGAAGGCACATGGGTCAGTTCGGCTTCTACACAAAGTATGAAGATGTGCTAGATCAGATTGAGGCTGAGTTCAATTTGGCAAAGGAGAATGCCAGTGCCTTCACAAGCTGAACTATTTCCAGAGCCAAGAAAGTTTAAAACTTACGATGCCAAGCCAGTAAATCCTGCCAAGCTGGTTGAACCGGAAGCCCCGTTTCCCTACTGGCCGCATCAGATCCGAATCCACGAAGACTGCCAAGCTATGTTTGGCAAAGAGTGCCGGGTTCAGTGGAGCATCAACACATGCAAAAGGTTTTGTGTCGTCGCGCCGTGTGGCGCAGGCAAGACCGCAATGATGCTTAGGGTGATCAGAAACAGTGTCAGCAAGGGACTGCGTGTGGTCATTTACTCATGCAGGATACAAAACACCAAGCAGATCATTGAGACACTAGAGAAGCATGACATTGAGTTTGGCGTAGTCGCTGCTGCATTCAAAGGCAGGGGGAACCTTGATGCTGCCGTTCAGGTGTGTCAGTTGCAGACGGTTCACGCCAGAGACTTCATTCCAAAGGCTGACATCGTCTTGGTTGACGAAGCTCACCAGCAAGCGTCAGCAATGTCGAAAGAAGTTCTTGATTGGCATATCGATTCGGGCTGTCGGGGAATTATTGGGTACACGGCAACGCCAGTGTCAGTGAAAGACTTTTACGATCACATCATTGATCCACCGACTTTCCAGGCACTTCTCGATTGCAAGGCTCATATGCCTGCAAGGATCTTCGTTCCAGATACGCCAGAGGCTGTTCTTCGCAGCAAACGCAAGGCTCTGCCAACGAACAAGGACGGCGAGATAACCCTATCGCGGGATCGTCAATACAATCCAACCGAAGTCATCTATGGAAACGTCCTGGAGTGGCTCCTAAAGATCAACCCAAACCTTGAGCCAACTGTTCTATTCGCGCCGTCTGTTGATGACGCATATGACTATGTTCGCAGGTTTGCAGACAGTGGGATTCGCGCCGCGTCGATTGATGCGAACCGAGTTACCATTTCAACGCCAGCAGAGGACGGATCTCTCTACCTAGAAGAATTTGATTCCACACTCGCTATGAGAGAAAAGGTTCTCGATGGCTTGGCGGACGGAACCTACAAGGTCGTATGCAACCGATTTATTCTCAGAGAATCTTTCGACTGCCCCGCGCTTAAGCACTGCATCATCACCACAACGATGGCTGGCCTTAGCACTTACTTGCAGTCGGTTGGCCGCGTCCTGCGTTACACGGACAAGTATGAGTATGTCACGATCCAAGATCACTCAGGATCATGCTTCCTTCATGGCCGTCCAGACCGAGATCGTGAGTGGAGCCTGGAAGACACCAACAAGAATCTCGCTGCCAAGGAAAGAAAGCAAAGCGACGAAGATAGTGAGTTGGATCTGGAAAGAATTTGCCCCGTGTGTTCATGCTCGCGTCAGGGCGGGGATCGCTGCCCTCAGTGTGGCGAGATCAGCAGACGGCAGGCTTACACGGCAAGGTCTGAAGTTGATGGCAAGCTTGTTGAGATTTCCTGTGATGAACTAAAGCCAAAAAAGAAAGCAACCAGAGATGCTGACTACTACTTGAATGGCAAGTTCTTTGGGGCCAGCAAGAGCGGCGCGACGGTAAAGCAGGCATTTAAGCTCGCCAAGATCAAGGCCAAGAACGCTGGCGTTTCCGCTTTCAAGCCTGAGAAGATTTACGTTCCGGTTGACGGGTCAAAAGATTGGCATCGCCCGGTTCGCGATGTGTATCGCTACATAGGAGATCAGCGATGGATCAAGAAATAGAGGAAGTGGCAGACGCTCCACGGTGGTCGGTGATCCTGCACTCGATCAAGACCGCCAAGAACCATCAGGTACTGAATTTCATTGGACAACTGGTGAGGCTGCACAAGCAAAACGGCGAGGACTACACAAAAGACGAAACCATGATGAGTGAATTTCGCGACTCATTTCAACAGCGGAAAACGGAACTTGAGGAAAAAAACAATGGCTGAATATGACAATAACATGACCGGCATCATTAGTAAAAATGATCGCAAAGAGAAGGAAACACACTCTGACATTAAAGGCAAATGCGAGATCGAGGGAAAGCAGTATTACATCGATGGTTGGTTGAAGCAGCGAAAGGATGGCAGCGGCCATTTCTACAGCCTCAGCTTTAAGTCTGTGGATGGATCGAACATTCCTGCATCATCCGTCGCACAGAGCGGCGACATCCCTTTCTGAGGGACGAGGGTAATGGCCCGGCACTTGGCGATGATCAACGCAGCAGCTTGCTGTGCATCGCAACCGAGCAGGTTCGATTCCTGCAACCCTCTTTTAGAAAACTACTGTTAAGCAACGTACCTGAAACCACTCGCAAACAACTCAAGGCAAAAATCCGGTGAGGTGAGGAACTGACCGGCGGCGAGTAAAAGCACCCACCCAAAGCGATGCCCCGAACGGCAAGGGCAAGTCAAAGAGAGACAGCAGAGGGATGATTCTTGGGGGCTGGATTGAAGGTCACAAAGTCTTACGAGAGTCAATGGTGTCTCTCTAAGAATATGCCGGTGGTACGCAAATACACAATTTTCTGTTTCTGTTTGATGGAGCGATTTATGAATAGCGTGGACACGATGAGAAAGAACCGAGAGTTCCGGTTGGAGCTACTATTGTTAGGGATGGCACTTGGTCGTGCTGGCGACCGTGAAAGAATTTGTGATTCAATCGATTTTGACAAACTTCAGTCACCGATGGCGGCGAAGTGTTTTCAGGCAGTTCAGTCGCGAGACTCGTTTGACATCGAAGTCGCCAAAGGTGTTTTCAAGCAATTTGGCTTTGAAGTCAGCGACAACATCTGCGACTCGCTAATCGCCCAAGTCAATCTAAACAATGCTCGCCGCGAGCTACAGCACTGCATCGATGTGATGCAAGTAAAACCGGACACCGACATCTCGCAAGCGATTGCTGATGTCGAAGCGTGTGTGTTGAAAGTTAAGGATGTCATTCAAGGAAAGGAAGCGTTGGTATGAGTGACGAAGATTTTAACATGGAAAATTTTTTCAAGTTACACAACATCAAAAAAACCTTGATCGTGAAAAGCCTTGATGGAGAGCCCATTGATGAAGATGTATACATTGACATCCTTGCAAGTTGGCAGGACGGAACATTTACTTTTCATCGAGATGTATTTAATTCAACTTACTCTCTGTATTGGGAATTAGATCAAATTGCCAATCCTGAAAGCACTAACTTCATGGAAGCGTATCCGCGAACAGACGACGAGCTTGAATGTCTGTGGGTTGACATTGATCCTGACAACTCAAATTTAGACAGAAACTTTACCTGGAGTGATCTAAGGAACAATGGGCCAGTAGATATAGATTTTGGATGGAAAGAGATTTCCGGCGACGGAGGTAAGGGTGAGTAATTCAAAACCAATTCTGCGAGAGGCTCGCATTGCCGGTCACAAAGACTGGCCGAACTGGATGCCAATGGGGAATGTCACCTATTCCGAAGCAGCGAGGCGAATGGCCTTGTGGTTTTATAGCTTCGACAAGGTGAAGAAGATCCCAAACAAGTTGGAGGTTTTTGTTCGGGATCAAGACGGAGACAGTAAAGAGTTTCCGTTCGATGTTGAATTGCGAGTTGACACCAAAGTAACAGCATTGCGAGGCGACAATGACAACTAATCACGAAAGGTTCTTGCAGCACCTTGATGCAAGCGAGAAGGGTGTTGCGTTTGTTTCTGATTGGCTGCGTGATTTTGGGCTTGATGTGACGCAGGGTCCAATCACAAAAGCCAAGGAAGCAAAGGACTGGAAGAAGCATGTTGACTCTGGAGACTTATTTATAAAGCAGCGTGTTGAGGTTAAAAAGCTTTCCTATTGCTTTAGCACCACGCACTGGCCGCATGGAAAGAAGTTTCTGGTGTGCGCCAAGCACTCATTCGACAACGCATCGCCGCGTCCATTTATGTATGTCTATGTCAGTGGTGACGAAAAGTTCATCGCCGTAGTTAAGTCTGACACCCGGCCTAAATGGAAAACCGGGGATTTTCCAGACAAGCGGTATGAGGGCAATTCGACTCAACCCTGTTATTACGCTTCGTTGGATTGCGTTAAGTTTTTTTCGGTGAACAAGGATGAATCAAATGAAGCCAGTGACGATCACGGTCGATCCGCCACCTCAACAGGTGAAGCCGAACATTCGCTGCCATTACATGAGCAAAGCTGCTGCGACACGCAAGTATCGAACGCATGCTAAGGAGCAAGCGATGGCGGCTTGTTACGACGAAGATGTGCGAGAGCCTATTAGCGAGGCGAAGGTGGAGATTACTTTTTACCACAAGACTCGCAGATACATGGATCGAGACAATATCCTTGCAAGTCTGAAAGCAGTCTTTGATGGCTTCTCCGATGCGGGCCTGTGGCTTGACGACCGAGAGTGCATCTTTATGCCGGTGGCTAGGGACAAGGATGCAGAGAACCCGCGTGTTGAGATCACAGTAAGCGAGGTGAGCGATGAGTAAAAAAGAAACCAAGCTAGATGCACTAGAGTGTCTGCCGTCGCGTGAAGAAGTTATTAGCGAGCTTTTTGAGATAACTAAACGCGCCCGTCATTTGCGTTCACTAGACAAGCTCATACTGCGAATTGAGCGTGAACGTAAAAAATCAGAAACCGAGGTTTGCCGTGATTAGCTTCTGGATGTTAATTATTGGATTGATGATGGTCGCACTAGGGCTGCTGCTCATATCAAGGAGAGGATGGTGAACGGCAAAGGAGACTCACCGAGGCCAGTGGACAAGGACAGGTACGACAGTAACTTTTCAGAGATACAATGGAATGACCGAGGCACAGTCGATTGCAAGAGTTGTCAGGTCGGTTGTCGATACTTTGCGAAGACGGGGGTGGTCTGTTTCCCAAAGCAGGAGCAGCAAAAGCCTGAGTAGATACGTCTACGCACGCAAGGAGAAAAGAAAGCTGAAGATCAGGGTCAGCGACCACAAGCCGAGCAAGAGGAGAACAAGCGACATTAACCTGTACCCTAGGACGTATCGACAGCGAAGGTTGGCAAGTTATTTAGACGCAAGAAAGCACAGGTACAGGCTTGCAAGAAAAAAGCCTCGCTAGTCTTCTTGGGGAACAAGGATATCTACTTTCTCAATGCATGAGCGTAGTATCGTATAAGTATTTGTGTTGTGGTCACACTTTCTCCGCTTGTTTGCATATGTCCACGCGCCGACGATTACAGATCGCGATGTCACCTGTATGACTCGCCCAAACACGGTGAACTTTTCCGCCTTGCTTACCTTTGGACTTTCAACGTGGTCCAAAAAAGTTACAGCAACAATGTCATTTGTTTTCATGATAGATCCTTCGCAAGCTTTTCAGGCATGGGTTCAAAGTATGCAGTGTGACCGTCGATTATTACAGCGCATCCAAGAACACTCTTTGAGTTAAATTTTCTCCCGTACTCAAAATGCAGGGATTGGTCGTTGACGCCTGCTCCTGTTTGAACACCGAACAGACGCACTTTAGATGTGCAACTCATTTCTACGCCTCCCTGCTGATGCAAGTGGCCCTGAACCAGAGAACAATGTTCAGCGTTTGCATTGTTAAACGCCGCCATACGTCCACCTTTTCCTTTATCACCGTGGCGATAGATAACTCCATCAATCGTGATGTCTGAAAACCGTGGGTGGCATTTCCAGCGACACTTCCATATTTGCGATGGCTTGCGTAAATAGTCATGTGGAATCCCTACTTCATCCGCCCACCTCCACGGAAGCACATCGTGGTTTCCGATCATCCAGTCAGCTTTTGGAAAGGCTGCGGTAAGTTGTGCGATCTGCACCATCGCTTTCTCTTTCTCGAAGATTGCGTCTTTGAGCGATGCATGTTTTTTGTGAAAACTCAAGGCACAGTTGTCTACCAAGTCTCCAATATGGACAACTCTCTCACATTGCCATTGAGAGTGTATTTCTTGCAACCATTCTGGATAACGAGGATGCATCGCTGGGCAGTGTGTGTCACCAATACATAAGACGCGCGCCATTGTTTCCCTTTGAGTTTGAGTTACTCAGGCTCTTGCTGGTCGAGAAAGTCAAGAGTCCACTTGATGCTGGACATATGCCTGGCTCCTACTTTCTTGGTCTTTAGCTTTACGCGGCCTTTTGGCGTTGCCACGCCAAGCAAATACCAGTTTCTCACTGTACTGCGTGGAACATCAACGATGCCACTCTTCTTCAGTTGATGCCGCAGATCCGTCAATGGCATCAGTGCTTGATTTGCAGGAGCGTTAAGTGCTGTCTTCAAAATGTCTCACCTGTGTTTTTTTGTCCAATGCTGGCCGATACCCTGCGAGGTTGTTTGACTGCATTTAAACCGAGTGCATGATGATTCCATCAAAACACTGAGGCAATTTTTTTTACAAGCAAAAGTGGCAGGAATCATGTCAGACGACTCTGTAGAAACTAATGATGCAGAGCAGGAGGCTTTTCCGAATGTTGAGCAGGATGCTCAGGTGGATGAACAAACAATGGACTCTGGTTCGGCGGATGCCTCACCTCCCGCTGATCAGAGTGCAGGCGAAGACGGCATGGAGGCCGTTGACGCTACACCAGCCTGGACATCTGCATTGCAAGATGCTGGCTTTCAAAGTTTCGACGATCCAGGCAATGCGGTGCAAGCCTTGGTTGAGGCAAACAAGCAGCGTGAAGCACAAATCCAGCAGTACGCCGACCAAGTCAAGTTCTACCAAGAGCAGTCAAGGTTTCGTCAGCAGTATGAGCCAGAGCAGCCTAAACCAGAGCCCAGGCAGCTTGATCCGCTTGGTGAATTGATTGATGGTTGGAAGGAGCCGGGTTGGGCGCAGCAGTATATTGAGGTTGACGAAGAAGGCAATCGGATGATTGCTGACCACGTTGATGATGCAACCCGCGAGCAGATCCTTGGCATTGATCGCAAAATGCGTCAATGGCAAGACGTTTTGCAAGATCCGCGACAGTTTGCCAGTGCAATCGATCAGCGCGTTGAGCAAATGATCTCAGAGAAATTTGAGCATAGCTACACGCAAAAGCAAACGCAGGCACAAGAGCAAGCCACCGTCGATGGGTTTATTAACGAAAACGCCAACTGGCTTTATCAACAAGATCCGGCCACTGGAAACTACATACAAGATCCAATCAGCGGTGACTTCGTTTATTCGCAACAGGGTCAACAGTTTTTGCAACATATGGATTCAGCAGCACAAGATGGTGTTGGGACCACAAGCAAGCAAATTCAGTATGCAAAGCTTGCTATGGGCGTGGCATCGCCAACGCAAGCAGCGCAGCCGCCAACTCAACATACAGCCGCAGTCGCACAGCAGCAGAAGCGAGCGATGCGTGGCAAAGCAAACCAACGGACTGGTAGGCAGGCATCCTTCAACGGTGTGTCTGCTGAAAGTGGAGCAAGCCAAACCGGGCAAGATCAAATGTCCTTTGGTGAATCGGTTCTCGCCGCCATGCAAGTTGGCGAGTGAGTTTTTATTCCTGAGTGCTTAGACAGCACATCACACGGAGGATAGAGAAATGCCAAATGGATTTCAGGGCTTTGATCGCTTTTCTTGGCAGCGATCTTTAACAACTACGATGCCTAAGCTTCTCAAAGAAATTGAGGATGCTTCAAAACGCAACTTTGCGCTGCTCGCGCTCATGGAACAGGCTGGGCGAATCAGCACTGGTCATGGCGGTGAAGGCATTCAGTGGGTAGTCAAATACAAAGACCATGCGACTCAAGCAGCGACCGGCGAAAACTCCCGAAGTTTCGTTGCGCAGAGCTTGTTCAAGCATGCTGCTTTGGACTGGCGCGGATATGAGTGTGTTGACTCAATTAAGCGCCGCGAGCTGGAAAAAAATAAAGGCGAAGCAGCAATCGTTAAGGTTGTTGATCAGTTTGCCGAACGCATCAAGAGCAGCTTGATGGAAGGACTTGCCACACAATTTTACGTTGACGGCGAGGACGCAAATAACGAGAGGTACTGGCACGGGCTCAAAACGCTCGCGCAAAGTAACGGCGAGACTTTGACTCTTGGAACCAATGTTGCTCGATCTGCAAACGCAGCCGACAAAGTGATTGCTCCAAGCGGAAGCTACGCCAATTTGGATTGCTCGCTTGGCTACTACGGTGGCTCGCAAGAAGCAGGCTCATCCTTTCCAGAGGCGACAGCCGACAAACAGTACGACTTCTGGTCGCCACTGCAAGTCGTCAATGACTCGACAGCGTTTAGCGGTGCAACTGCTGGCGCAAAAATGGAGCAGGCATTGCGTTACGGAATCACCCATGCTCAACGCAACAGTACCATCGAAGGGCAAATCACTAACGTGATGCTTGATCGAAATAAGTACATCGAGCTGAAAGATCACAACGACGGTCGTCAGACCATTGAAGTGACCAACGCTCCCGGCTCTCTTCGTGAATTAGGATTTCTCAACTCGTACAGATTTGACGGTTGTGAGATCAGCTACGAGAACGCTGTACCTGTTGGTTTCGGGTTCGGTATCAACCTTCAGTGCATGGAACTGATGGCCCTTACTGATGACTTGTTTGATAGCGAAGGTGGTCCGCAGTACGACCTCGCTACTCAAAGCTTGAATGCAGTTGTCTCAACATTGAGCAACATCAAGTACAAGTCGCCTCGCAACTTTGTCGTGTGGAAACCGCTGTCCGCAGCGTAGTCCGTTTCACTTTGGTTAATCACAAACATCCTTCATAGGAAAATTAGAGATGAATGATTCAGTTTCTGATTTTGGCCTCGGTGAAACGATCCGAGGACAAAACGACGACTCTATTGACATCAACACCGCGCTTGATGGTCGCGAGTACACATTCCCGGTAACCGCTGCTGTGGCAACCGCTGCTGGCATGCACAACCGAGTTGTGGGCCGTCGTGTTACCGCTCGTATCCTTCGCAACAAAACTGGCGGCACACTTGCTGCTGGCGAAATCGTTGTGGTTGATCTGGACGGTGGACACGCAGGTCTTGGCAAAGCAGATGCGAAGTCGTCAGCAGGCGACCGCTGTTGCCTTGTCGTAGATCCCTCGCTGGGGTCCGCAACTGTTGCAGCGAATGACCTGTTCCTCGCCATCGTCAAGGGTCCGGCCAAGGTCAAGCAGCCAGCATCAGCAGTTTCGCTGACTGCCGGTGGTCAGATCCGTGCTGGTGCAAGTGGTCGATTGGCAAGCGTGACGGAAGCTACGCTTGCTCACCAAGTCGCCAGCCTCGGAACGGTTGTCAAAGATGACAACACAAACAACGGTCTTGTTGAGGTTGAGCTTAACCCTCAGTGGGTCTAGTTCACGCGGCAAAGCCAGGATGGTTTACAGCGGACGAGCCGCGTTGTTGGTTCGTTCGCTTTTTTTATGGATGATCACATGCCTTTGCAAGATGAAATTCCTGATCCAATCGAAGCAGAAGCTAATAAAGCTGGCTGCAAGTTTTGTACGCACTGCGGATCACGAAAGAGTCTTGATGATTTTCACAAGGATGTGTCCAAAGAAGATGGTCACCGAGATGTCTGCAAGGCATGTCGCACCAAGTTAGCGGAGCAGGCCAAGCAAGATCAGCTAGATCATCGGCTCGCTGTGCTTGAGGAGCAGGGGCTTGAGACGCTTGAAACGCTCAAAGACGGTGGGTCATTTGATCCCCATATCAATGAAATCTTTGAGAGCATGCTGCGACCATTTGGTGGCGTGAACGGTTGGGCAAAGCACCTATTCGCGACATACCTGGCATGTGATCCAGGTAGTCAGAAGCGAGTAAAAATCCATGACATGATGATGCAGTTGGCTGGCAAGGTAACCAAGCTTGGGCTTGCCGAACGCCAACTCGACATGATGGAAGAACGTGACTTGATCCAAGTCATGCGTCAGCATCTCGTGGAGTACCAGGAAAGTAACTCACTCCCGGCGACTGCAATTCCTACCTTCAGTGAAAAGGTCATTGATGCGGAGGTGCAGGATGCAGAATGACAAAGGGTCCATCCCAGATAACGCTGTAGAGCTTATCGGAAAAGGCAATGCAAACTTTGCTAAGAAGAAGGCAATTCGGGTTGCCAATGAGATCGCACAGCGACGACTAGAGTCGTTGAATCTCTACGTCCCGCAGGCAACGCAGGATGAGTTTCATCAATGTGATGCACCTGAGTGCATGATCATGGGAGGCAACCGTGGTGGCAAGAGTCTCGCCGCATTCGTTGAAATTGCGCGTGCTGTGCAAGGGAAAGACCCGTACAAAAAGTATCCACTGCGTGATGGGGTGTGCGCGATCATTGGCTATAAGCAGTGGCATATTGGCAACGTGATCTACGGCTACCTGTTTAAAGCAGGAGCATTCAAGATCATCCGAGACTCTGAAACAAATCTTTGGCGTGTGTATCGACCGTGGGTTCCTCAAGACAGGGCTCGCGCAAAAGAAGCCAAGCCCGCGCCACCACTAATTCCGCCGAGAATGATTGAGAAGATTGTTTGGCAAGACCGAGCAAAGCAGATTTTTAGCAATGTGTTTCTTAAAAATGGCTGGGAAATAAAGGCGTTTTCTTCACGATCAAAACCTGAGCAGGGTTGGCAGGGTGATCTGATCGCGATTGACGAAGACATCCTTGATCCAAGTTGGTACGAGGAAAGTGCGGGTCGTTTAATTGACCGTGCTGGTCGCCTGATTTGGTCAGCGTTGCCGCACGATGAAAACGACGCGATGGCACGTTTCGCTGAACGCGCCGAAACCCAAGAAGAGGAACATGAACGAGGCGGACCAAAACCGACAACGGTTGTTTATCGCATCAGCATGGAGAGCAACCCCTATCTTCCTGAAGAAGCGAAGAAGGCTGCGGTTGCTGGTTGGAAAAGTATGGGTGATGACGTTTATCGAAAACGTGCATTAGGTGAAATGGTCACCGACTCTGTCTTGATGTACCCGATGTGGAAACGGGGGCTTCATGATATTCAAGGGTACGCCGATCAGTTGAAGGGCGAAGCTAATCAATACCTAAAAGAACGTCGTGTTCCGCAACACTGGTGCAGGCGACTGGCGGTAGACCCCGGTCACGACACTGCTGCTGCTGTCTTGGTCGCGACTCCACCGAGCGGTAAATGGCATCTTGTGTACGACGAGATATACATCCATCAGTGTGATGCTCGAAAAATCGCATACGCACTTTCTAAGAAAACAGCCGGTGTTTGGTTTCAGACATTTGTAATTGATGCTCACGGGGGAAACCTCACCTCAATCGATACTGGGATCGCGCCTCGCGAAGCGTATGAACGCGAGATGAAACAAAAAGATGTGCAGTGCGTTGAAACGCGACACAGGTTCATTCCTGGCTGCTCGGTCATTGCTTATCGAGAAGAGGTAGCTCGCGGAATGTTGTCAATCGGAGGCAGCGGCAATCCACAGTTGATATTTGACTTTGAGAGATGTCCAAACCTCGACAGAGAGATGCGCCGTTTCAGGAAGAAAAAGGTCAACGGGACCGTCACCGACACCGGGAACCGACGCGCGAATACGCATGCGGTTGAATGCTTGGAATATCTCGCAGCCTATCTAACAGATTCAAGACAGCCCTATGTCGCGCCAAAAGGGCGACGGCGAGTGGAAACACCCGGCCAGCGAAGGGTCCGCCAATTCAGGGAAAGAAAACGTATGCGGCAGGAGGCAGCAAATCCATTTGGTGCAGGAACCAGCACCATCATTTTAGGACCAACCGGAGTTTATGAAGATGGCTAAAAAAGCTGCTCGCCGCACAGAAGACAATTTAGATAAGACAGTCCAGCCGCAAGATACGGTGGCTGTCTCGGCTGCTCCTGAGCCGGTGGCATGGACTATGCCGCAGCCTACACGCGGACAGATCATTGTGTTCTACCACCGCGCGACGGTTTCAGAACGAAATGCTGACATCGCACACGTTATGCGTGTTGGCGAACGATCCATCGAGGTTGCGTTTCGCGGTCAGGGATACAGCGAGGTGCTTCACAAAGATGATGACAGGCTTGTGAAGAATCCTGACTTGCGAATGGATGTTGATGGTGTGTGGGATTTTACACAGGAACGCAAAGACCTAGATGCTTCCATTAGCAAACTGGAAGAACGAATCACGCAACTTGAAAACAAATAGGTTTGGATAATGGATGATTACGGACCACAACCGTCAGTCGGAGCGAAATACCCTCTTCAGCCAATCGTTGACAGGTGGAAGAGAGTATTTGCGTCTGCTCGCAAAGACAGAAAAAAGAAGTTTGATGTCTACGCTGACGAGGCGATGACTTTCTACGATGGTCCTAACAATGCCATGTGGTCATCAATGCGTAATAGCGGTGGGGACCACGATGGTTTCTTGGGGAAAGATATCCCAAAGCCACAGTTTCAAATGTCGGTCAACCGGCTGTTTGAGGCAGTGTCGATGTTCGGACCAGTCCTGTATCACCAAAATCCGACCATTGCAGTGACACCTCGGCAGAATCCAGAGGTAAGCATTGAAACTTTTTACGCGGGCAACCCAGAAGCAATGCAGTTACTTGCAATGTCTCAGGCTGTTCAGCAAGGAGTTGTTACAGATCCGTATATTATCCAAAGCGTTCAGATGCTGTACCAGCAGTACCAGCAGAGCGTGGATACCGATCAAAAGGCTTCAATCATTGATGCTGATCATAGCAAGATCCTAGAGTCCATCAGTAATTACATACAGCAAGAGGGGAGCAAGCAAGATGAAGCTCGCCTAGCAATCACCGAGGCAATCATAACCGGCCTTGGGTTGCTTCATGTCGAGGTTGAGCAACCGCCAGGCGGTGGGCCGAAGATGGCTCGCAGTCGCTTTCGCACAAACAAGGATCTGTTGGTAGATCCAGATGCAAAGTATTGGCGAGATGTAACTTGGATAGCTCTGCGAAATTGCCAGCCCGCGAATGTTGTCGAGGAAAAGTTTGGATTACCTCCCGGCTCCTTGAAAGGAAAGTATGCTCGCAAGTCTGCGATGGACAGCAAGTCATCGGGATCTAAGCGTAACGGGGATGGATCAACTGCTGGTGTTACGCATGATCTTGTCGAATACTGGGATGTTTACAGCAAGAATGGTGCAGGCCAAAACATAAAGCTTGGCTCTAAAGATAAAAAGGTAAAGGGGCTGGAGGTTCTCGGTGACTACGTTCATCTTGCAATCTGCGAGAGTTGTCCTTACCCACTCAATCTAGCACCAAACGTACTAGGCTCTGGTGACATGGAGCTAATACTGGAGCGGGCATCTTGGGAAGTACCTTTCTGGGATGACTACTGGTCTGACGGTGGTTGGCCCATTGTGCGACTGTCGTTTCATTCAAAGCCTGGCGAGGTGTATCCCATCTCGATGGTCAAGCCAGTTCTTGCTGAGTTAAAGTTTATCAACTGGTGCATGAGTTTCATTGCTGACAAGGTTGCAGCAGGGTCAAAGATATACGTCGGCGTCATGAAAGAAGCTGGCGAAAACATTAGGACTCAGTTGACATCTGGCTCAGGTCCGTTTTCGATAATTGATCTGGAACGCATTAGCGGTGCAAAGATTGGCGACATGGTTAGTTTCCTGAAAGCTCCTGAGTTTAACATGGAAATTTGGCGCATGATTAGCGAGGTCAACCAAGCCATCGACAAACGATTGGGCTTGACCGAGCTGATGTACGGAATGTCGGGCCGTCAGATGCGTTCGGCTGCTGAAGCGCAGTACCGACAGGAGAACATCAACATCCGTCCAGACGACATGGCATCGCGAGTTGAAGACTGGTTGTCTTTAAGCGCAACGCGAGAGATTCAGGCGATGAGGTATCTCGGTGAGTTTGAGGATCTTGTCCCAATCGTCGGTCAAACCGCTGCCAGTGTTTTTGCAGAGCAGATCCTGACGGACGATGTGTCTCGGATCACTCGCGACTTTCGTTACCGAGTTGAAGCAGGTACGGCTCGCAAGCCAAATCGCGACACGCAAATTGCACAACTGACAGACATTGGTCAGTACATTCTTCCGGTCATTCAGCAAGCAATGATGAGTGGAGTCACTAGGCCGTTTAATGCGTACATGGAAGCACTTGGTAGAGCAATGGACATTGCTGTCGATCCGTTTTTGCTTGGTGATGAAGAGCAGCAAATGCTTATGCAAATGAACGCTCCACCAGAATCGCAACCCCCACAAGATGAGGCACAAGAATGACCCCGCAACGCATGGCAAGCATCGAGGCAGAGATGGATTCTCTTGGCCTGAGAGAGGTGTATGACTGGTTACTAGAGGAAGGCAATACGCCGAACATGGCAGCAATGCTGGCGTCACAGAAGCCACCTGGTAGCTGGAATACGGACGCTGATTTTAATCGTCGCGAAAACGGTCGAATGGCCGCGATGGAAGACGAGAACCTTCAAGCGATCAACACGATTGCCAGGCGAAGCGGCATCAATACGCAGGGCAAGACGTACAACGGCCAGCTTGGCAAATATGACGACCCTGCCGCATGGGTCGCTGGAACAGGCGACGTTCGGGCGGCTGCTATCAAGAAACAATTCAACATCGATGGAATGGTCAAGGTTCAGGGCTACAAAGGACGCAAAAAGAAAACTCGCCTTGCATCAGACATAGTTGACTCGCTGGAACGCCGCGCGCGGTCTAAGAATGCAAAGCTAGATGAAAAATGCCGCAGCAGTGATAATGCTAGAGCGGACCTGAGAAACAAGCTTATAAGCAAACATAGCAAGCCAAGGGATTGACTGTGAATTACTTGATGAGCAACGAAAGAAGACGCGAGGTTAGGTGGGTCGCAAGGACTGCTTACTTGAAAACAGCAGAACGCTTTATTACGCCGCACCTCAACCAGCCTGAAATACTAAGAATCACGCTGGGCGAAACTAGGCAAAAGCTCATCGAAAGCAAGCGATTCAAATCTGTGCTTGGTGGCGTGTTTCTCGCACTGGCAATGAAGTTCGCAGTCAAGATGATCGAACAGTGGATTGAAGACAACTTGTTTACCGAAGCTTCACTTCCAAGGGACTACGCAAAAGGAGAACCGGGCTATGCTGAGAAATAACCGAACGTGGCAGTTCCTTTGCGGGTGCTTTGTAATCTTTCTTGCATTCCAGTGCTGGTCGCTGGGGATCGTCCAGTGGTTCTACAGCGAAGACACAGAGGGATTCGAGAGCGTGTCCCTGATACCGTTAATCTTAAGCGCTGTCGTCAGCGCGATCCAAATGGTCGGATTGATAGCCATCATTTTGGTCAGCGGATTGCAGCCGCTCGCAGAAAAAACAGTGGACTACCTTCGCTCAAAGATGCCAAAGCTAAACCGTGCGGCTCAAGTAATCGAGGAGAAAGTAGATGCCGAAAAGCTTGTTGAAACGCTTAACGACCTGGACCAGCGGATTCGCTCGATTGAAATCAAAGTTGGGGATGACAAGTGATAGACATCCTTCAGGACAAAACGCCTGTGCCTGTTCAAAAGCAGGAGCATGTACCCAAGGGCTTCAAAGCAAGTGTATTGCTTGCTGTTGCGCTTGCTTGGGTGGTGTACGACACGGCTTACTGGAAGAAGTTTGTTCCTGCGATTGTGGTTCCTGTTGAAAGGTCAGCGCAAGTATTGTTCGTCACAGCAGACGACATGACTCCGGGGCAAGGCCAAGCCAGTGTCAGTCTTAAAGTCGATGACTTCTGTGACAAGAACGGAATAGAGAAGCGGCGACTTGAGGTCGGCCAAGACACATCCGGTGCTGAGAAGTGGCTGCAAGAGATGGCTGAGATCGGGTACGGACAAGCACCAGCAGTGGTGTTTCGTTCCAAGTCCGGTCAGCTCGACTGCATCCCAATGCCAAGCAGCATTGATGATACGATCTCCGAGATAGGAGACAGGCTATGAGCGACATTAGCTGGGATGCAAACACAGATGCTGTGTGTGGATACGAGTCTCGCGACTGGGACTTACATCCACAGTTCAGCTCGCACGAAGAATACACAGGCACAGTCTATCCGCGAAAAGACTGGGTGGAACTGATCGAGCTACAGAAGAAAAATCGAACAAGCCCGATGCACATCCACAAGGGCAACGAGGTTCCAATCCTGAATCAAGGTCGCTATGGCTATTGCTGGATGTACGGAACTGTAGGCTGCATCCTTAATAGATATGCAGCGCAGGGTATTGATCCAGCCCCTAACCTGAATGCACACAGCACCGCTGCAATGGGTAAGAGGTATCGAAACCAAGGAGGGTTCGGGGTTGAAAGTACGGGGTACATTCAACAGAGGGGGGTAGCTACCTACGACACTTGGCCTGAGTTCAGTAATGACAGGTCGCTTGAGACTGACCCCAAGGTGATTGCAGATTGCAAGAAGCACAAGCTTGTGACCTTTGAAGAGATGCCTCGCGACAGCTTTGATGCTGTCATGTCTTGTTTGATTGATCCCATTGATCCATCCCCATGCACCCTAGCCTTTAGTTGGTGGAGACACCTAGTTGCTGGTCTGTGCGGGATGTATCGCGGCAGTGGTCGCAACATCGAATGGGGTTTAGGGTTTGCAAACAGTTGGACAGAAAAGTGGGGCCAGAAGGGGTACGGCACGGTCTGGAACTCCAAAGCAAAACCATTTGAATCAGTAGCAGTTCGTTCAGTCAAAGCGGTAAAGGAAGTTTGATATGAGACTCACAAAGTTAGCAGATGCTTGTTTGTATTTCATGGCAGGGTCGGTGATCTTAGCAGTCGTTGCGGCGTTCGTCGGCCAGATGTCAGAGGGCGCGACAGCACAGGAAGCCCAAGAACATTATGAGGATGTTTCTGAACCAATCATCTTGACGGCAACCGAGTCAGCAGAAGTTCAGTTAGCCTCGGCAAGAAAGCCAGTCCGATCCGCAGCAAGCAGTTGCGTGAACGGAGTGTGTGGTGTGGCTGCAAACATACAGGCAAGCAAGCCAG
>Ga0098056_1000122_pt1 | contig 28613 bp, 23 predicted proteins | sample 17BtaG_FD_92583 | JGI IMG/M metagenome (GOLD analysis project Ga0098056, IMG submission 92583) | Marine viral communities from the Subarctic Pacific Ocean - 17B_ETSP_OMZ_AT15314_CsCl metaG | ecosystem: Environmental > Aquatic > Marine > Oceanic | place: Subarctic Pacific Ocean | collected...
ATCTACTTGAAAATATCCGTTACCCACCATTCTATCAAATATGTTACCACCAGATAAAACCTTATTAGTTGCACCATAATATGTTGGATTATCGAAACTTTGATACCACCAAAATCTCCCATTGGAATGCCACATAAAATATCCACCAAAGTCTACACTACCCCCAAGGTATCTGTCTGTTCCAGCAAATGCCTGCCAACTAGTTGTTACACTATCATCAAATTCTTGCCATTGAGATAATGTAAATGAAGAACTAGATAGAAATTGAATATTGTCGTGAAGAACTGAATCATCCACCCCATCAAATACAATACTTCCACCATTTCCCGAATCAAATGTAGGCCCATTGGTTAAAGTTCCATTGTTACTATTCCCACTCATATCCCTCCAAGTTGTTGAACCTGAAGTATAAGAATTGGTATCAGCTGCATCTAATGCTAGAACTAATCCATCAGTTACTATTTTTCCAAATCCGTGAGAAACTGCCATAACTTAGGGTTGTAAATCTTCTTCGGGAGTCCACTCTTCTGTAGATAAAATGGTTATGATTTCAGAATGAGTGTACGGGCCTTCTTTGGTTGTAAGTGATTGGATTGAAGAGGGAGTATCACCTTCGAACTTAACAAAAGTTTTTGATTCATCTACAGATTTTCTAACAGTATCAATTGAGGTTTCTAATACTTGAGAGAAATCTACATTGGGTAGTTCTGTTGTTGAAAAAATAATATAGTGTCTATTTGTATACATAATGTTCCTTTGTTTTATTGTAATCCGAATCTTCCTTTTAATGCGTTGTAGTTTTGTAGGACTTCATTTTCAGATAAAGCTCTATTGTAAAGAGATATCATATGATAATCAAATTCATCGTATGGGCCTTCTGTAAAATTTCTTCTTCTACCTAACTCCCAATCATAAGTCCATAAATAATCTGTTGCGTTACCCGAGTAATCATGAGTATTTCTTAGAGTACCATTCACATAAAATTTTGTTATGTAATTTTCATCTATCACCAATGTTAAATACACCACATCTTCATTGATAGTTCCTAAATCTATGTCTTGTACAGTTACATTATTTACTCTTATGTAGTGGGTAGTTTCACTATCCCGTTTCCATAAACAACTAAATACAGAAGAAATCGAGTACAAATATGTAGAAATTCCTGGAGATGTTGTTAGTCTAGAATCGTTGAATACAATAGTGAAAGTGGAATTTTTGATTGTGTTGTTTCTGTTTGGATTAGAGGGTAAGTCTATGTAATCATCTACTCCATCTAATTGAATTTTACCACTATCTACTGATGAAAAATCAGGGGAATTAACAAGTGTAGCATTATACCCATTCCCACTCATATCCCTCCAAGTTGTTGAACCTGAAGTGTAAGAATTGGTATCAGCTGCATCTAATGCTAGAACTAATCCATTTGTAACTATTTTAGGTGAATGATGTAGCCCCATATTAACCTATATATTCTACTTTATAAACTCTATTTGTAGGATCATCTGCAGCAAGTATGTCTGCGTATGCCTGTGCTTCCTCTCTTGTTGGAAACTCATCGATTGTATCTTCAGAGTTTAATTTTAAAACCCAAACTTGTCGTTTTGCCCAAAGTGGGTCTGACTCGTTAAGGGGTGCTGGGATAAGTTGTTTTAATATTCTATACATTTTTAGACTGAATTACAAACCATTCTGTTCCATCACTCCATACCATCAAACCTTCATAGTTTCGGTTGATTGTGAACCCTGATGTTCCACCATCCAATGTTTCCGATCCTGCGGGAACAATATCAATATTGTGGTTTGAATTTGTAGAGTCATCACTAATAATTCTAATACTTCTATTTGTACTTAAAGATGCGGATGGTAACTCTAAAGTATAATCTCCATTTGATACTCCATTATGTGATGCTTTAATCAAAGTAGCGTTATCGAATGTACTTCCTGTTAATATTGTTGTATCACCACTTCCTCCAATTGTAGTTGCAGGTACTATATAACTAGCACCAGCATGGTTCATACTACCTGATAGGTCAAATTTATATGATGGTGCATCAGTTCCAATACCAACATTTGAACCCGTTACAACTAAATCACCCTGATTGAAAGCACCCATCTTAATGGTATTGTCTGCGAATACCTCTAATACAGGTAAACCTGCGATGGTGTTAACTGAGAAGAGTGAATCAGATAAATCATCTGTTACTTCAAATAATCTACCATTTACCCCATCTACTGACATTAAGGTAGAACCACTTCCTTCAACTAAGAATACATCTGAGGTTCCTGATACATGCAGTTTGGCTTGTGGTGATGTTGTACCTATGCCTAATGAGCCTGATATGTAAGTATCCCCACTGGTTTTAACTGAGAATGCTTCACTACCTGAGTTGAAGTATTTTGATAAATAAAATGGGCCTGTACCTCCCTCTATAGCATTTATGTAATGAGCTACTTTTTCTCTACCAAATGTGGTATCATTGGAAGTATCTTTAAATCTTGTTATTTGTAAAAATCCACCTCTTACACTACCACCACCGCCACTTATTTGACTGACTTCACCAAATGATGGGTTGGGTTTATCTCCTACTATACTTGAGTCATATACATAAAAACTATTAGCCATTTGGGCTTGCATATCACTGTCGTTATTGAAGAAATATCCACCACCTGCACTTCCATCTCTTCCGAATTGGATTCTACCATTATTTAAGTGGAGTTGTGCATTATAGTCTGTAGCACCACCAATGACTATTTTTCTATCACTGGGATTAATTTCTATTGTTCTAGTAGAATTTTCTACTAAATTTAAGCTACCTGTAATTTGAACAGCTCCATCAAATCTACCACTACCACTTACATCTAATGTTGCAGTAGGAGTAAAATATCCCCTACCAATTCCAACCTTACCATCTACATTATTATCTGTTATATTTGCTGAGAACAATTTATTCCATCTACGAGTATCTGTTCCTAATTCTCTAGAAGTCTCTAAGTCCCTATTTGGGATGATATTTTTAAGGCTTTGGATAACTCCGCCAGATGAATCAAGGTATAAAGAAGTACCTATACCTTTTATCATTGGAGAAGTAATATATGTACCTAATTCAATTCCTCTACCTGATTGGTTTATATCAAGATTTATACTTCCTGTTACATCTAAATCGTCTGTAAATATACCACTACCAGATATTCTCGCATCTCCTTTTACATCTAATGGATAGTTAATTCCAGTTGTACTATTAAATCCAATACCAAAATATCCGTTTTCAGTTATAACACTTTTTGCAGCGAACCCATTAGCAAACCTTAACCCACCTTGGATTTGTTGAAATATAGCACCAGAGTTTTTAGTGAGTAGTAGGTATTTATTTCCTATATGTAATCCCGAATAGTCGGTTAGAGTTGAGTTTGATTTAAGAGAAATTGTTGGTGCTCCTGCAGGTTCTACTAATAGTACATCACTACCACCACCACTACCACTTACATGCAGTTTTGAGGATGGGGATGTTGTACCTATACCTACGTTGCCATTTCCTTGTACTTGGAATAAAGAATTCCAAGAAGCATCTACAACTCTAAATTGTCTGGTTGGATTAGTACTTCCTAACTTAAAACTAAATTTTTCTTGACCATTATTAGGTACCTGAAAGTACCATCCTTGGTTAATTCCACCGCTGTAAAATATACCTGGTGATGGTGAGAATACTGAAGATCCTTCTTGGTTTAAATATAATCCATCTGTACCATCTATAAGTAAAGCCCCTTTAGTGGAGATGTTTCCGGAAGAAGAGATTGCTCCTTCTACGGTGAGTTTTTCGGATGGGGATGTTGTACCTATACCTACATCTCCCTGTACATAAAGTCCGTTTGTAGGAGCATTATTGGCGAAATTAGTTGTTAATGCTAATGATCTTCCTTTAAGTGGAATAGCACTACCACCATCAGTAAAGAATCCAATATAATTACCATCAGCACCGTATATATTTCTTTTAACTCTAACATCTCCATTTACATCTAGTAATTTCTGAGGTGATGTTGTACCTATACCAACTTGTCCTGATTGGAATATTGAAATAGCATCATTACCATTTACAGTCATATCTAGTGAAGTACCACCTGCTGTAAATTTATATAGTTCTGCTGAGCCTTCTCTTAATTGTAAAGTAGCATTTGAACCACTAATTGCTATGTTACCATTAACTTGGAGTTTTTCGGATGGTGATGTTGTACCAATGCCTACGTTGCCGGTAGATAAGTCAACATTAAATGTTGAATCATCTGTACTACTGTTTGCAATATAAAACTTACTATTTTCAGACCTTAAGAAGGAGTTTGTAGTGTTATCCGAAATGATTATAAAAGCATTAGCATCAGTAGAGTTAAACATTGCAACCGTATTCAAAGTTCCGGAGTCTACGTGAAGTTTATAAGCAGGATTAGGTGTACCTATACCTACGTTACCGCCACCTAAGATAGTCATTCTTGGACTATTGTTTGTACTAATAGTAATGGGTGAATTCTCGTAGTTCTTTAATTCTACACCTGTTGCAGTTAACCCAATTAAAAATCCACTGGAGATGTTAGTTCCTGTATTCGAATTATGTAATCTTAATTGAGGATAAGTTTGCTCATAGATATCTATACCGGTAGATCCTCCTAATGTTGGTGATGTTGTTCCAATACCTACCTTACCTAAAAGGTATGAATTTGAACCTGATTGTTGTATTGAACCTGTAAACTGATGTACATCATCAGAGGTGTCTCCAAACTTGGTTGAGCCACTTTGGTATATGATAGATGCTGATACGAATTCGGTATGGAATTCTTTTGCGGTGATAATACCATCTACAGTTAAATCGCCTGTTTGGTTTATAGAACCTGTAATGGTTAATCCATCACTAATGTTAGCGCTTCCACTTACATCTAAGGTGTATGCTGTATTTGGGGTGTGAGTATTTAATCCTAAAGTATATCCTAATGGAAAATAAATTGTGTTTTCTTGAGTAGGTTGTATATTATTACCAATAAGTATAATGTTACTTATATCTTTAGTTGGATAAGATACGGGAGAGGATATTGATGTAGTAGGGTTTATTGTAGAATTATTTCCTATATGGATTATATTCTCACCTGTAACACCTCCAGTATTGAATCCTGCATAAGTTCCAATCAATATAGATTGTGTTACTGCGGCATATAGTGCTGCTTCAAATCCAATAGCTACACTGTCTGTTATTGTTTTGTTTGCAGTTTGTGGTATGTACCCAAAGTTATATGAGCCAATGGCAACACTTCTAAAAATACTTATTTCATCAGGTCCCCATAAAGATCTTCCATCAAAACTACTTACATTATTTCGACCTGAAAATTCTCCTATAAAAACATTTCTAAAAGAATGCTTTAATCCTTGGCCTACACCTGAACCTATAAATTGTGAGTTATTAACTGCACTAATATCTCTACCAGCATTAGTTCCAAAAAAAGTGCCCGCTGTAGCTTGTCCTGTTGAGGTATCTGGGTTGAGGTTGAGGATACCTGAATATGCTTTTGTGTTTCTTCCTGCTCCTGCACCAATTCCTGTTGAGAAGTATCCAGACATATCTTTACCGGCACCCCACCCCACAAATGTATTTACAGTATAAAATGCTGAGCTTGTTAGATTAAGTGCTGCTTCATCTCCTATGTAAGTTGAGTAATCGCCTGTATAATCTCCTCCATCATCTCCACCACCTATGTAATAAGTACCACCACCTATTGTATGGTATACTTTTTTAGCACCTATATTTAAAGTACCTGTTTGGTTTATAGAACCTGTAATGGTTAATCCATCACTAATGTTAGCGCTTCCACTTACATCTAATTTGTAGGATGGTGTGGGTGTGCCTATGCCTACATTACCACTACCATCAATTCGAAGTCTTTCTGAACCACCGGTTTGTATTCTAATATTTCCACCACCTACACCACCTTGTGTTCCTGCTATGTAATTATTAGAACCACCCCAATCAATTCTAAAGTTAGAGTTTAAAAGTATACCTCTTTCAAAAAAAGATTGATTTGTAGCTCTGATAGAGCCACCAAGAATAATATCTCCACTAATATTATATCCGGAGGGTGATGTAGTAACAGGTATACTTAGGTCTGTAGCTGATAATGCTGTAGTAGTTTTTGTACCACCTTTATCATATGAAATCTCAAATGTATAGATATTGCCTGGGGTAAGTGCTTGGTCAAAAGAGGATCCATCAGGTTTTCTAAGGTTAAAGAAAAGACCTCTTGTTGAATCGCTTCGAACTCTTAGGGTAACTTGGACTTTATCTTCAGTTAGAGTTTCATCTCCTAATAGAATAATATCTTCTACTGTAATATCTTCTCCATCGAGTTTAAACTCTACATTGTTTAATATTTCTCCTCCTAGTCCTCCATTTAAAACTAAGTTGTATGAAGAAAGACCTTCAGTACCAAAATAGTTACTAAAATTTGAAGGACTACCTTCAAATACAGTATCGTGTACTACTACTGATTTTTGAACAAAGTTTTGGGCGATTGCGGTTCCTGAAAATAAAGCATTTGATGCGGTGATGTCACCTTTATTTGATAAACTGAATTTGTCAGTTTTGATTTCTACATCACCATCGTTTTGGTCAGTAAATGAAATCGATGAACTATTATTCGGCCCTACAAATTTGAATCCAGTTCCTTGTAAAGTGTCACTACCCAATGTAGTTGCAGAACTACCACTATAGATTACAAATCCAGATGGAGAACCTTGAGATGCTGATGTCTGTCCTAAGAATCCTGCTGAACGAATGATGGTAGAACCCTCTTCGATTATAAAACCATCTCCAATTCTACCTCTTACAAATTGACCTTCGAAAGAACCACTAAATGACCCACTAAATGAACCCGATGTGGGTATTGGGCCTTGAGGGCCAACAGGTCCTTGAGGCCCTTGAACTTGTACCTTAATTGTGTTTACTATCTGTTGGTCTACATTTACACTATTTGCTTCAGTATTCCCTGATACGATGATTTTTTTATCGTCAGTAGTAATAACAACTTGTGTATTATCTGGTGTTATGTTTATGGGATTTATAGCCATCTCATCGAGTAACCTCTTTAGAAAGTTTTACCTTTCCCTCTAATATTCTTGTTACAATAGAACCTGATGTTATTTCCAAGTCGTAGACTGCTTCACCAAATGAAAAATTAGAAGAGGATGTGGCTGAAATGAATACTCCAATTGAACCAGATGTTGGTGGTGTAGTTCCATTTGAACCACTAAAGTTTAGACCTGTTCCATCCGAATCCCTTGATGATGATAGTGTAATGATTACATCTGTTGATGAAACACTTGGTCTGATTTGCATCTTACCACTATGGTCTGTTAAATCAACTGGATTGGAGTTAGAATCTAAATATTGTAGGTTGAAATCTAATGTCGTTCCCTGTTCAATTGTAAAAGAGTATTTTCCTGCTGCCATTTTAACTCATATATTAATTTTGTATCTCTATAATAAGTATCCCCCACATAGAAATTTTAGAAAAAAGCTAATAAGTTAGGGCCAAGTTGATAAAGCTGCTCTTTTCCAACCAGCAGAAGTTTTTACATAAAAATAATCATCATCATAAGATATATCACCTTGACTTCCTTGTGAATCTGAGGTGCCTGTTGGTGTTATAGAAGTTGGTATACCTACTCTACCATCAGATGTTACTTTAAATAAATCTGTTCCATTTGAATCTTCAACAAGGAAAGCCATTTGGGCGCTAGTTGTAAATCCACTTTTTATATGAAGTCTAGCAGTAGGTGTAGAAGTTCCTATTCCCACTTTCATATAAGTATAAGTTGGTCTACCTAATACAATGGAGTAAGATTGAGTTAAAGTAATAGAATTCCCTATACCAATTGCCCCTAGTATACCACCTGATGAATTCCCATAAGTAACATTATACCCAATAAAAATATTTTGTTGCCCCGTAAGAGCAGTAGCACCATTAGCACCAGCATTTCTTCCTAAAGCAATATTGTATTGACCAGTTGTTTGATTTTTAAGGGCAGCATTACCTATTGCTATACTATGATCTCTAGTACTATTTAATAGATTTTGACTACCATATGCAAAATTATTATCACCTGAGTTGTTATAACCTACACGATATCCTAAAAAGACATTACCATTCCCCGTATTATTTTCCCCAGCTTCTTGTCCTACAAATAAATTATTAGAGCCTTGATTATCTTTTCCTGCGTTTCTTCCAAAACTCACATTGTAATTACCTTGGTTATTTTGTAAGTTATTTGAACCAATAGATACATTATGCTCTCCTAATGTATTAGAATTGAGAGATAAATACCCTATTCCTGCATTATTTCCACCAGTATTACTTTGGCCTGCTTGTTGTCCTATGAAAGTATTAAAAGTTCCTTGGTTATTTTCTCCAGCGTTACCTCCTATTAATGTATTACTTCCAGATGAATTTAGTCCTGCTTTAGCTCCTATAGCTAAAGTTCCATCTGCATCAATCGATTCAGAATGTAAATTTCTAGCTGCTTGGAAACCTATTGCTACAATATTGGCAATAAAACCTACATTTTCTCCTGCACTACTTCCTATAAATACTGATTGATTACTTGTGCTAAATCTTCCTGCACTAGATCCTATTATGGTCTGATTGCTACCTGTATAGTATTCCCCGGCTCTATCACCTATAGCGATAGTAGAACTAGCTAAAGAAAATTGGGCTGCATCATTACCAATAGCTGTATTTCTAGTACCTGCATCATTGCTTAATGCTCTAAATCCCAATGCAGTTGAATATTGACCCCCATTCCCTGCTGCTGCTCCAAATGATATATTAGTGGCATCACTTCCTGTGATTATACTACTTCCATTAAATTTATATTCGTCAGCATCAATAAACCCTGTTAAATCTATATCTTGAGTGGCTGTATTGCCTGTATCTAATACTTGTTGAAGATTTTGAGAACCACCACCTCCACCTCCACCACCACTAGCAATTGATGAAGACACATTTGAGATTCCTTGGATAGATAAGCTACCAGAAATATCTACTCTGCTAGCAGTTATAATTAAATTACCCGTAGAACCATCATAAAATATACCTTGTGCCATAATCTACCTTAAATTATTTGTACCCAACCTGTTGATTTATAAATATAGAGTCCTTCAGTACTATCAGTTTGATACACAATCAAACCTGTGGATGGGGATGAGATTGAAGTTCGTTGTGCTGATGTCATTCTAGGGAAGACAACACCTTTAGAAGTTGAGGCTATGTCTAGGATTGCGGATGCATCGGGGGTGGTGTTATTAATACCTACTTTACCATCTGTAGTTAAGGAAAGATTTTCTTGTCCAAGAGCACCTTCTAAAGTAATTCCTCCTGCTGCCCCATATATTTTTGAACCTATACTTCCCCCAACTGCACCAGTGTTGGTTTTAATAACAACACCTCTATCTCCAGCACTATTTTTAAATTTAAAGTCAGTAGAACCAGCAGGGGTAAATTCAAAACATGCTTCTGTAGGAGAGCCACCTCCAGTTCCTAATAGAATTTTTCCACTTCCACTTACATGAAATAGACCTTGTGGTGATGCAGTACCAATACCTACATTACCGTCACCGTCAAAGGTCATTTCTTTTCTACCATCAGTTAGATTGTTGATAGTTAGACCTCCATCTAAGTGTCTTATTTGGTAAGTATCGTTTCCATCTCTTGCTAATTCAAATCCATGAGATGTAGATGATCCACTCGATAATATAAACCCATCTCTTACTTCTAACTTCTCAGATGGTGATGTTGTACCTATGCCTACGTTACCATCAGATTGTAAGCGCATTACCTCTGTTGGGGTGGTTTGCCCAACACTTAAACGCATTGAACTTTCTTGAAGATTTCTATTGTCGTTTGTTACATCAATATACCCAAATGTAGTAAGTGCGCCACTTGCGTTTTCAGTTCTAAAGTCAAAACCGACTGAAAACCCATCGGCTGGGCTTATTGCAAGATCGTGGTCAAAAACATAGCGTTTTATAAGATTGGAATCTCGTACATAAAACCCACCATTTGCTGTAATGCCTATTACTTCTACACCTGAACTATTTTGACCTGAAAGTAATATAGAAGATCCTCCTGATCCTTGTTTTAAACCAAGGACTTTTTGAGAAGAACTATTTTGCCCTACCATATTAACCCTAGCAGCAATATCGCCACCAATTCTAAGATTTGTACTCGAAATTATTAAAGTGGATGCTGCTGAGATTGAAGATACATTTGTTATACTACCGTTACCTAACTCAATTATACCTTTATTACTATTAGTTACGTCTTGTAATGTTAAAGTGGGAGATCCAGAGGATCGCATTGTCATACGACCGTTAGATGAGTTTATAGTAAAAGGTACAAATCCTAATGAGGTTTGGGGGCCTATATCAACTTTACCATCATCTGTTATAACTAAAGAAGCAGATGCATTTGCATTTTCTACTCTTAAAGCAGTAGTTGAGGATGTTGTTCCTGATCCTTTAACTTGGAGTTTTGAGGATAGTGATGTTGTACCTATACCTACGTTACCTTTTAAAGCAGTAGTTGTGATGCTATCGTTACCTAAAACAACAGAGTTGCTACCGATGCCTTGAGCACTATATCCAATCACAACTTCGTTTGTATTTCCGTTTTTGTAAGATGCTTTTGTTCTGCTACCTAAGTATAGTGAATTGTTTACATGAGTAATAGTGTTGCTGCTTCCATCTTCGTAACCTGCATAATAACCTAAAGCTACGTTATTACTACCAGTAGCTACATATCTCATAGTACCAAGACCTAATGCAGCATTACCATTTTGTCTGATAGACTGACCTGCGAGGTGACCCATGGTGATGTTGTTGTTACCAGCAGTATTGTATTGCAGTGTTGAACTACCTATCGAAACATTACCTCCTCCAGTTGTTACGTTGGTTTGGTTATCAATACCAATAGCAGTATTTCTAGTACCTGTGTTTCCTCCTGTGTTTGTTGCATTTCGTAAACCATTACCTAATGCAATAGAATATATGTACGTTGAGGATGCTTGATCTGGGTAGTATACTACTGGATCTCCGGCAACCCCAATCGTTCTTTCTGCTGCGGTTGAGCCGTTGAGCTCAAGCTTGTAAGATGGTGATGTTGTACCTATGCCTACATTACCATCTTCTTGAATCCGCATATGGTTGTTTGCACCATTGGTCTGAAAGGTTATACCTCTGCTGGAATTAGCTCTTATTAAAAGACCATCGGTGCCGGGTGTACCATTTGTAGTAATATTTCCATATTCAGAACCATTTACATACCAACCAACTGTTCCTTTATCAGTTGCTCCGGCATTAGAATCATTTAATTTTAATGCTACTTGCCCATCATCTCCTAAGATGTTGATTTCTCTTTGATCACCCGTAACATTAATCGACCCACTTACATCTAATGAACCTGTAATTTGAACATCCTGATTTAAAGGATTTACATATGAGGCTGTATCAGCAAATGAGGAACTTACCTCTTTTATAATTTCGTGAGATGCAGAAACAGCATATGAGGCATATGATGCTGTACCATAAAAGTTGGTTGCATATACATCACCATTGATTCTATATCCATTTGAGGATGCTGTAACAGGTATACTTAAATCTGTTGCTACAATAGGGGTTATAGTCTTTTGACCTTCATCATCAAACGATATCTCAAAAGTATAAATGTTGTTTGGAGATAAAGTTTGAAAAAATTGAGAGTCATTAGGTAATCTAATTTCAAATGATATACTACCTATAGAATCATTTCTGTTTCTTATACTGATTGTAATTTTATCATTTGTTAATGAGGTTTCATCTTTAACTACAATATCTGATAATGATAATCCTGAAAATGGTAATGCAAATTCTACATTATTTACTATTTCTCCACCTAAAGTACCATCTAAATATAAACTATATCCACCCTCACCTTCTGAAAGATAAGAATCAAATGGAGAACCATTTATATCAGAACCACTTAATATAACTGATTTTTGAATAAAGTTTCTTGCGATTGCAGTACCACTAAATAAAGCATTTGATGCTGTAATATCTCCACTATTTTGTAGAGTAAACTTATCTGTTCGGATTTCAAGGTCTCCACCATTTTGATCACTGAATGAAATGGAGGAACTATTATCAGTTCCTACAAATTTAAATCCTGTTCCTTGTAAGGTATCCGCCCCTAATTGGGTGGTGGCACTACCACTATAAAATACAAACCCAGATGGCCCTAATCCTAAAGATGCCGATGTTTGACCCTTAAATCCTCTGGTGAATAAAAGAGCGGATGAGTTTAATACTTGAATACCACCATCACCTAAACCACCTTCAAATCGGGGTGCTGTTAAGTTCTCATCTATTGTTACATTTCTCTTAAAAAATGCATCTTCATTAAAAGTTGCATCTGCATTAAGTACTTGAAATCCAACTTCGGATTCTTCACTTATATATGCTCTTGATGTTCCTGATTCGATTCTATCTTGGTAACCATTAATACCAGATGGTGGGATGTTAGTTAACCCACTACCATTACCTTTAAAAGATCCTGTAATTTTTAGGGTATCGACAACACTACCAGTACCATCATATAGAATACTACCATCAGTTTGTAATACTCTTTGATAGGTATCTTGTATCTGTTGGCCTGTTAAATCTGGTAACGCCATAACTTATTGTTTTTAATAAAGTTTGTCGATAACGGCCTCTAAGATATCGTTCTTTCTTTTTGGGTTTACCTTAAACTTTCTAATATAAGTATCTAATACATTGTTAACAAGCTTTCGATTCTCAACAATATTTTTCATACTTACATCTTTTCTTTTTAAGACCTCCACCAAAACATCACTATGATTTCTTTTCTTTGGCTTGGAAACTTTTTTGGTATTTTTCTTTACCGATACCTTTGGTTTCATTTCCAAAATTGGTTTAGAATCTTTTTGTGATTTAACTTCTACAGTTACTTTTTTAGAGGTATCCACTTTGAAGTCATCTTCCCAAGGTGTAAAGTAAGTGTCTTCAGCAATAACTTCTAATTTCATTTTACCATTTACATTCTCATCTAATAGACCTCTTAATCTCTTTACAGGAATTTTACATTTACCTGATGAAGAAATTTCACCCTTAAATACTAAGTTTAAGTTTTCTGATTCTATTAATAATCTTGCGAATGATTTTTTGAGAGATGCCCCCTCCAATTGTAAATCACATTCGAACAATTCGGTCTTATCTGTAAATAGTGTATACATCTTACTTTACCCTTATATCTATGTTGAGAACTTCTTTGATTACCAACTCAACATCTTTTGCTTTTACTTTTACATCTTTTACTTCGTGAGTTTCTTTATATTCCTTACCTTTGACTTTACACAACAATTTGATGAATCGTTTCTTTTTTTCTTGATTACCAAGAATCTCTTCGTATCCACCACCACCTGCATCAGCTAACTCCTCTACTAATTCGACTTCATCCCAAGTGTAGGGATTATTGTCCCAAGTAAAATTAGCATTATCCCAATTGAATGGAACTCCCTCTGCCATAGTCATAAATATTTAAACTCTATGTATAAATATGTCGATAAATATTTTTGGGTAATCTCAATCAGAGTCCGTACTTTGTTCTAGTAGATGGAAGTGGTGTTGTGTTTATAAGTACATCAGTTGATTTAGTAGAGGAGTTTGTATCAAAGTCAGATTCTTCACTCTCCACAATATCTCTGTGAGGTACTATTGGTCTTCCTAATTCACTTTCGATTTGCTTTACCCTATCGATGGTTTGTTGAACACTCAATACCCTTTCGTTTATCTGCCTTTGTCTTTCTTCCATCACCCTACTCCACTTAATATCTTCATTGACTTTTAAATCTTCCAATCTCAAAGTGGATAAGTTTGTGTTTGTGTCTACATCCAAATTACCAGCATCAGCAGTTTGTGATGTGTATATTAATACATTGGGGTCAGCAGTAAACACTTCGATTACAGGCTTTCCATCTGGCGTATCGGGTGAATCTGTAGTCAGAGAATCGGATGTCATCTTACACCCTAAGTACCTCAGATTATTCAATGCCAATGGTAGGTTGTCAGTCGATACAACTGATGGAACTAATGATGATGAGTTACTCAATCTTAACGATGCGGAGAGTGCTGTGTCATAAAAGAAGACTTCACTCTTTGCGTATTTGGATTTCCTACCATTGAGTGCTGATGATGCTGTTGGTTCGTAATTCCAATATCCATTAGAACCTGTATTCCAATTTACACCAAATCCTACATCTGCTCCTGTATAATAGTTAAGGAAGGTGTATCTGTATGTGGATGGTGAGTACATATCCTTAATTTGAGGATTGGCTACACTCACAATGTCATCTCTCTGTGCAGATACCAATGTGGTTGATGTTACATCTAAAGTAGTATCGTACTTTGGTTGAGTATATGATACATTAACTCTTGATACTGCTTTAGGCCTTTCCAATGTATGAGGTTCGATAAGGATACCTGAATCGTAATCTGCTCTCGCAGGTAAGGTTTGTCTGATTTGTTCGAAGATTGAGAAATCGTATCTTGCTAACATATCAATTGTATCGTTGATTAAGTTTTTCGAACTATATTTTTGGAATACCAATCTTCTTAAATTATCAAACTCTGGATTACCATCATTGTAACCAGGTCTAATATCAGGACTGCCGAAATAATCATCACCATCAAAGAAGCCTGTGTGGTTGTAGATATCTTCATCATACATTCTAGTTGCTGATAGATATACACCAACTTTGTTTGTGTCCACAGGTGCGGTGTCATATTGTGACCTCTCTTTCTTTGTATCAACATCTAATATACCACTCAATGTGTTTGCTTCAACTCTAACTTTGTTTGTCAGTATATTATTAGAACCAACCGATGGTGTTCTCGTATAATACTCTTCTGTTACCCCTGCCAAATCGGATGATTGGAATCCAGACAAAGAGGCAGATATTGGATATCCATTATCGGTTGATGTAACCTTTTGATTTGGGTGTTGTGATAAGATTCCATCAGGATCCGTTACACTCTTTATTTGTGAATCAGGGATGAATCTAAACTTTAAGTCGTAGTAAGATGAGGTTGGTTGATTACTATGGTATGATTCTCTTGAAAGTGTATGTTCGTCAATGACCGTATCATTTAGTGGTTTAGTCCAATATCTTATTTCTTGAATCAAGCCACTTAAATAGTTGTCAGTAGATGAAAGTGATATCCCATCTGTTGTTGATAGTTCTTTACCGATTGTCAATGTACCACTACCAGTCCATGCTGCGTTGTACGATGATTCGGTAGAACCATCTACTGAAATGGTAGATGACTTACTTACTGATATCTCATCCTTTCTGTTCTTTCTATAGATGAGTTTGTATTCGTTGTCTTGTGTAATATCATTTACGGCAGTCTTTCTTTGTACCAACAAAGTTCCCATTTTGGAATCAAAGATAGGTACATCAGATATAGATGCTGATTTGTATCCACTACTACCGCTCAAATATAAATGTATGTTACCATTATTTGATGATGCAGTTGGTTCTAACATAACGACAAAATCAGTTCCTTTATTTAGAACTGTCGTTGTTCTGTTTAGGTTTTGTTGTACGAACAATTCAATCGTATTGATTGTGTCAGTAACACTATCCCACGGAACATCAATGTAATTGTCACTACCATCGAATCTTAAATGGTATACAAATCTGTCATGCTCCCAAAGAGGTTTTACATCAGATACAACAGGCCCTCCATATTCTTTGATTGATAAGAATGATTGTGGAATACCATAGGTAGATATCAATGCTTTAACTGCTCTAGCAGAACCCTTTGTTTTCAAAAGGTATGGAATATTATTTACGATTCTTCTCCAAACCTCATAGGTGATTTGTTCATCTGGTTTTGATTTTAGTGAACCACTCTGAATTGGATTACCTAACTTATCTGTTCCTACTGCAAACTTCCAAAGGTCAGACCTCTGTTTACCATGTGAAAGTTTCCACCCCATTGCCTTTGCCGTATCATACAACATTTCGTTTGGTATACCATCGTATGGGTGTTCTTCTCTATCGTTGATTGAAGTAAGTGCTTTGATGTAACTCCATGTGATATCAAAGTGGTGTCCAATCATATCAACAAAAAGAATGTAATCTGAATTGAGTGGTTCTTCAACAATTGATGATGGAATAACCTTTGTCAATCTTGAATCGTTTAATGCGTCATAAACACTTGCCGAACTAATCAACCCATTGTAATGAGAAATACCTTCAGAAGAATTGACACTGTAGTTTACCGTTGGATATGTACTTTGTTTTGGCCAAGGTGAGATAACATAGTTAGACGAACTATAATGTGTATACAAAGAACCAGTTGCTTCGTGATACATCCACCTTTCCCACCCATCCATACCACTTATAACACCATCTCTTCTCGTTATTGATTGCGATATGTTTGTTATAGCTTCTGAACCACTAACTGATTCTAATGTAGTTATTCTGCTGTTATACGATTCAATTAACTCTAATTTGTATTTAAAGTTATTGACCCTTTCCACAGCGGATGAGTATTTTACAAAGTTACCAAAGTATGTGTAATCTATATTCAGTTCGATATTCCCAAACGAACCACTAATGTACTTATCAATGATTTGTTGAGATGTAGATAGGTTTGCATCTAATAATGTATTCCAAGTTTTAAAATCAGTTCCTTTTGAACCACCATAAGTTCCTACATCAATTTTAAAGTTTGGAGTAGAGAAGTCTTCGTTCTCCTCGGCTTCAGTTCCTTCATAAACAGAAATCCTTTCGATGTATGAATCTCTGACTACAACATCAATCGATGAAAACTCATTCTCTAAATTAGATGGTAATGGTTTGTATAGTTTGACAACTACACCCAATTCTACATCAAAGCTAATATCTGTAATTGTGTACAATCTGTTTTGACCGAAGTTCAATACTAAGTTTAGTTTGTAGTTTGTTTCACCGTCAACTAAATCTTTTAGCTCTGATAACGGATTCTGTTTAAAGGTTTGGATACTCCTAAATGTTCCTGCTGATAATTGTACTTCTGTAGAATCTGTAGATATGTTTTCTACTTTGAGTGATGGAACTACATTCTTCAAAAAATTGTAAACAATACTATAGTATCCTTTTGTAATGGTACTTAATCTAATATCCTTTTCTGGAGAAAGTAATACATCATATGTTCCGTTACCACCATTCGATGATTCGTAAGAAAGTGGTTCTGTGTTTGATTCTACTAATGTACTTCTTGAGTAGATGTGTTTCTCTACAATAGAATCATCCAATAATGACTTTGAGCATGGTTCTGTAGTCTTATCTAACCTATCACTATCATCAATCGAATATGTCTGAACATTTGATACAGGCACCTTTGAGTCAGTTACTATGTTGGGGTTTTGAAATCTATCTATAGCCATATCATACCCCTATCAAAATAACTCTACTTCAAATAAAGATTGGTCACCTCTCATATATATACCCTCAACTTCAGTATTTCTATTTCTGCCATACTTCACTTGCACCTCCCATAAATCATTTTCTATCATTTCAGAATTTGTTATTTCGTATACAATTTGGTGGATAGTCCCTTGGCCAGGTGATACTTCAGTTTCACGAAAGACAAATCCACTTCCAGGTGGTAGTGGGATTCTCTTTCTTTGGAATCGAACTTGTGTAAATCGGTTTGTTTGAGTATCATTTGATATGGCAACTGTAGCTTTCAGTCTTAAATTTTTTCCACTATCGATTAGCTCTTTAGTTATTCTGTAAGCACCATCTTCCAATGTGGGGCCGTTTACAACATTATCCCAAAATATTGTGTCAAAGAATATATTGATGTTTTGTCTGTCTAATGTACCATTATAGGTTCTAGCCGAATCGGTTATCTCATATCTACCACTAAAGGTATCGGTAAATACATTTCCATCAGTATCAACTTGCTGAAGTAAATCACCACTCAATCTATCCAATACTCTATTGTAGGAATCAATACCATATACAGTCTCAACTGCAGGTAATCTTACAACACCATACTCCACATCACTATTAGGTGGTATGGAGTATGAGATGATTTGATTAGATGTATTTCTTTTTATATTTCGTATTCTAGCCATTACCTAACCACTTTAAATATAGGCCCTTCAAAGTACCCAATCTTTCCGTTCCTATCTACTCTGAAGTCGAATTGATAGAATCTTTCAGGCTGAAGTGTATTGAACCAAAAATCAAAATAGTTTCCTGTTGAATCACAATTCACCTTTGTGTAGGTTGTGTCATATGGAATTACTGCAAGATTTGTTTCAACATCCTTTACCTGATAATAAGTAGTTTCTGGTAAATACTTTATGTCAGTATATGGGTATGTAGATGAGAATGTCCTCTGTGGGAATGCTGCTCTACCAACCACTCTGAGTTTTGCTCTTGAGTTTTCTTTGTACTCTGTAGAAACATTCTTTACATAAAGTGTAATGTTGTCTTCTGTGAGTTCACTCAATGAACCTGTATCAAATGAACCAGTAGTCCACCTCACCTCTAATGTAGGTACATAGATAGTATGAGTTTCATTTGAGAAGAATTTAGACGAACCATATCTCGTTGAACCGCTCTCTTGTGCTACAGGTCTTTTGATGAGGAATCCATTGTTTGGTCTACTACCACTTAACCAATCCTCTACATAGTCAGTAACATCAACCCTCAAATCTTTTGTGTATCTGTTGAATGTTTGTGATGCATATGTTCCAGATAAAGATGATGTGAACCAAGTTGCTCCACCTGAGTTCTTATAGTAACCTGCTTCAGTTGTGGATGGAGTTGGTATAGTGCCTGAGAATCTTATCTTAAAGTTATCAATCGAACCACTTGCCCCATTAGAACCACTATCGTAGTATGTATATGCGAATATGTAATCACCTTCGATATCAGGAGTAAACACCACCGATTGAGTTACAGGCTCATCGAACGAGCGAGAGTATCCAATGATACTATCACTATCTCTGTATGTCAATCCGTTGGGGTCATAGATTGTAAATCCGATATCAGGATAATCACCTGGATTTATTTCACAACTAATGGAGTATTCCAAATTCGTTGATAGGTTTTTGATGAAAGTTGCATCACCACCTCCCACATTATCTGCATACAAATTCAATTTGGATTCTGATGCAAACATTCTTGGTAGTTCACCACCTGTGTTTTTGATAACATTTCGTAATAAGAAACTTCCAGTGTTTACTGTAAATGTTTCATGTACTAATGTGTTACCTTCTTTTAATGCAACATACAATTCATCAAAAGTACCAGTTGTCGTATTACCATCCCCACTACCATCAAAGAATGTGAATCTTAATTGGTAGTCGCCAGCATCAGTTGATGTTAAGTCAAATGACTGAGTTGATGGTGTGGTTATCTTACCAACCATACCTTCATAATCTTCTTCAGTTTTTAATTCACCATTTGGGTCTTGGACTCTAAACTGAATGTCGTCAAATGAGTTAGGGTCGATTTGAAATTGTACTTCGTATGTTTGACTAGCAGCCAATGCGATTGGGAAGACCAATGTAGTACCAGCAAAGTTAGATGCTGATATAACTAACTTATCGTTCTCTGTAGATAATGATGGTGAGTTACCATCTAAATCTCTTATGGATTCTGTTAAGAATGCTGCACCTACACCATTCTCAAAGTTCTCATATAAAATGATACCATTGGTGGGTGCTTCTGTTGGTCGTATCCCATTTAATATTTGTGCGGAAGAAACTCCCCATAAAGAGTCATCATTACGATAGACCCAACTACACCCATTAGTCGTTAAGGGGTTGTCGTAAAACAATCCTTTACCTTCAGACCAACTTTCTGATATGGGGAATATGTCTAACTGATATTCTGTTTCTACTTCGTTCTCATCAACAGATGTTAGGTTAAGGTAGAACTTTCTTGCTCCTGATATTTCTCCTGATGCTATTGATGATGATATGGGTGTCAAATCGAATTGTGTAAGGATTCTACTATTACCGATCCAAGTAGTATTGAACTCCTCATCAAAAAACTTAGTTACCTCCAATACTTCATCATTACCAGCGTTCTGATTCTTACGAGCATTCTGTTCGTATATGGTAGTATCTTTTTGTCCGTATATTCTATATATCATTTTACCTCCTTAGAATGATTGAGTTACTACCTTACCTCTAATATCGTTATTAGGGAATTTAACTTCAAATATAGATGGGTCTTTAGCAGGATATATTACACCATTCTTTGTAGCGTTACTAATGCTATATTTGTTTGGTGAATAGTTTCCATTGAATCTGTTGAATATCTTTAAACCACCATTTCCTTCTCTGTCAGGTCTGAGAACACTCTGAACACCATCCACTCTGTCTAACATTACATAAAGTTTTGATAGTTGGATTGGTTCACCGATTCTCCAATTGTCAATGTTGAAATAATTCTTTAACTCTTCTATACACCTCAACAATACCTCATTGGAATTGTAGTCAGGCATAACAGTAATTTCAAAATCAACACCGATGTTAATGATATGTGCGTCTTTGATGTTGACTGCATCAGTTAACATTCTGTAGTATGAGATATAGTTTCTTAGATTGTTTTTGGTTGCTGGATTCAATCCTACCAAATTCTTATTCAAATCATATCCCAATGTATACAAATTCAATGCCAATGGATTCGGTATTTCAGATGAGATTGTGGTATTGTCTTTTTTCTTATCTTCGATTTGGTAGTCTTGCATCAAATATGCTTTTGCTACTGAACCAAATTGTGGAGGTAATGCGTAACACCTCATTACATAATCTTCTCTAGTGACAGTTCTATTCTGTGCTGCGAAGAATGCCATAGCATTGTTACGAATCTCTTCGTTTGTTTCTTCACTCCTACCACCTCTAGCGGGTTCTGTATTGGTTACAGCTAATGAGTTTCTGATGAATCTGACAACACCACTATCCAAATTAGATTCGTTCTTAAACGATGTTACTACAGATGTAATGTTAGTTAAGTCTTTTGCAGATACATTATCAGATACACCATTACCCACCAAATACTCAACAGTCAATGTTGTGTTTGATGGTGCGACTCCATATGTCTTTGTGTATAAGAAATTCGATGGGTCAATCCCTTGGTCTAAATCACCAACGATGTTGTAGAGTGCTGAACCCACATTGTCAGGATTAGGAACAATTTCTTCATCTGCGTTCTGAGATATACCAGCACCAAACTGAATAACCATCTCACCCTTATCTTCCATTCTTGTAATGAATCTCTTTGGAACTCTTTTTAGTTCTAAAAGATATGGTGCATCACCACTATACTGAGAATAGTTGGTTGAGTTGTCTGAATTGTTTTCAACTTGATTGAATACAGTATCTTGTGCTAAGTAAGGAACATGCGTCCAAGTGTCACCATCCGAATCTGTTATACTTTTGATTCGAATAAGGTTAGGGTCTTCAATCTTAATCTTATCATAAATTTTTGGTGAACCGAATGTGAATGTTTTACTCTCAATAGTTCCACTTGATACCTTTACACTTTTCTTCAGAAGATAGTATACGGGTATGTTGTTTGTTTCATCAATCTGATAAACCGTTATTTCTGTAGGACTAAAAGATGATGATACCGAAAAGTCTACTTGACCTTGAGCTATAAAGTTTACATTGTTGTTTTGTGATGAACCAACTTGCATCCCATCTTCAATTGTCATAGCATAATCGAAATCAGGTGTAACATCGTCACCACTTCCTTTGGCGGGAACTAATTGGAATACATCTAATGTAGTTGTAGCAGGAACAAAGTTCTTTGGTTTGTATCCATATGCTGATACGATGTTGAATAGGTTTCGGTTTTCTTCTGCTGATAGTAATAGAGATTCTCTTAATTGTGTATCTGTATAGAATGATAAAACATCACCCACATATGATGCCATCTCCATAAACATCATTCCTGGAGATGATTCGTTGAAATCATTATATGTATTGGGGAAATATGTTTTGGTGAAATCAACTAAGTTCTTTCTGAACTCACCGAAGTCCCTTCCTAATAGTGATACATCTTTTTTTACTAAATCGTTATTAGCCATCTTACTACCTATTCTACAGTTGTTGTTCCAGCAGAATCAACAAACACCACTATTTGTTGATTAGCTCCTTGCTCAGTAACTCTAAATGATAATTGTATCTTTACATAGTTTCTGTCAGGTTCTGTATCAACAATGATATCATCAATAATTATGTATGGTAACCATAAATTTATATCTTCTCTTAAAGATTCGGATAACCTATCTGACAAATCCAATCCGATGTTCTCAAATAACAATGAGTACACATCCGAACCGAATTCTGGTTGAAATGGTCTTTCACCTTTTCTTGTTAAGAGCAAGTTCTTTAAGTTTGAAACGGATTGTTCTTCAGTAGTATAACTTAGATTAAACAAACCACCAAGCTTTCCATATGGTAATGTAACTCCAACTGCTACATTATCATTAAAGTCTATAGGGTTGTATCTATATTCAGTCCGTTCGCGCATTTATCATTTTCCTTTCTTAGCATTAATAGTTTTCATTAATGCAGAATAATCTCGTGTCAATGCGTCACCTACAGCAGTACCTTCGATATTTGTGTTGATGGGCTCCCCATCAGGTCCTGTCATTGGTGCCATTGTTTGTGCGGTAGCTACGCCATCACCATACCCAATCATTTCGGCCATTTGTGCTCTGTTGAATCCTTGTGCTTGTTGTGATGTGTATGGATTAGCATCTAAGTTTCTCCACTCACCATCGTTTGCAGTTTCATTCAATATACCATTCAACATCGTATCGTCTGAAAATTTGATTTGTGGTTTTTGCTTTTCTTCACCCAATACTTCGAATAAACTTACACCACTCTTTTTAGTGGATGGTTGTTTTACTCTACTTTGTTCTACTGGTTTAGATGCTTTTACAACCTCTGTGATGATGGGTTTGAGTTCATCTCTAACCACCTTTCTAACTACCACCTCTAATAGTTTTGCTAATTCTTTTGGTTTCATAATATTATGTTTTTATATAAATATCAGAATGTTTTGTTTTGTGATGATATCACTATTGTTTCATAGACTTCAAACTAGCAACCGCTTTAGATAAAGATGCGACATTGATTGGGATACCAAGCCCCACCATAACAGATGCAGCTTTTGATAGTTCAGTAACCACTACTTCTAACTGATTGAATATCTCGTCCATATCAGCTCTCCAACTTTTAGTAGATATATTTACCGATTTCCCACCACTAATTAAAACTGAGTCTGACTTTGAATTGATTACCACTCTATCTGAATTGAATATCAGCTGTGGTTTGTTATATGAGTTTTGTGGGGTTACCCCTAATGTAAACTTATTGGATGGTTCTAACTTTATCTTTTGCGATGAACCCATCCATATAGATGATAAGTCTTTGTTGACATCCTCAATACTAAATTTATTGTAAGAACCACCCTCTCTACCATTTGACAATATGGTTATAGGGTCAGATACGTTTGACGATTCCCACAATGGACTTTGTGTGGTATCTGATTCCTTTGGTGAGTATCCAAATCGGAGTGAGTGTCCGAACCTACCTTCTAATAGAACGTCACCGATGAATGGCTGTAATGAACTAACATCAGGTCTCTCCTCAAACCCCTTACCTAAACTTACTTCTGATTTCTTACTTACATTAGGGGTGCCTGTAAGAGTTTGTGTATATGTAGAAAGTGTATTCGTACTCCGTTGAGGTGCGGCGCCGTTAGGTAATGCATTATTATGTACATTTAATTGTACGGCAGTTGATGATATGTAATATTGTTTAGCTCTTCGACTACCACCACTCGCCTCTGCACCCAATGAGGATATCAGTATTACACTCTCTCCTATTAGTGGAATTCGTTTTATGTTTACATCAAGTGGATATGCAACTTCAGACCGACCTGAACCTTTTGAGGTTAGAACTCTTACACTATAAACCTCATTTGGATTATCATCTTTTAAATTTATAGATTGTATTGTGCCTGTTTGCAATGTACTCATTCATCATCTCCATCATTTTTAAGAGAATCTATTTTTGCGTCAATCGCTTTTGCGTTTTCTAATAGTTGTTTCTTTTCGTCATCTGATAATCCCAATCCGCCACCATCTTCAGAATTTGCCTCTTTCATCATACGCTGGACAATAGCTGCGAGTTTTACAATCTGTTCATCGTTCTTTACAGATACCTCCATATATTCTTTTATCAAAGGGACTACCACCGTTGCATCATTGATGTTTTTAACCAATGGTTCTAATTGAGCAATAAGAAGTTTCAACTGCCTATCTTTCCTCTTTGAGTTAGTGTAGATATCAGCCATAATATCAGAGAATGTTTTTCCCTTAAATAATTCAGTATCCTTATCCATCGATTCCTTTTAACTTATACAACATATCAATGTGTCCAAATTTATTGTATTCAGTATATAACTCTACATAAATATGTTTCATCTTACCCACTACTTTTGTTATGTACTGAGTATGGACACCTGTCCTCTCTCTAATAAGTATGTAAAGTGCTTTCTTATTGTAAGAGTATAAGTCATTCCTTGTTTTGAACAACTCATTTATTGAATCAGCGATTGCCCTATCTCTATCCTTAGAGAATATATCGTCTAAATGATAATCAATGTACTGAGTGTAGTGGTCGATGAAGTCTGATTTGGATTCTTTCATCTGTTCACTAACAACTTCGTTTACGATATTCCTTGATGAATCAACTACATCTAAACCTTCTCTTGATTTCATTCTTGCATAGTTGGCATTGTTTTCGTTGAATAAATAATTTCTAGCTACTACCGTGAAGTAAGAAAACGCTCTACCATTTTCACCATTGAACTTATGAATCTTTTCATTTAAAAATGCCACTACACTTGCTTTGACATCTTCGTATGGTATATCGAAGTAATAAGTTTTGTAGGTATGTATTACATTCTCTGATAACTTATCAAACGGATAATGTATGAATCTATTGTATATTTTATTCTTTAGTCGATCGTCATCACAATTATTGTAGGCATTTATAGCCATCTCAGTAATAGTGGTGAAATATCTTTTATTCTTCCTTTTTCTCGGCATCTAAATTGAATTCTTCATTTAATTGTTCTAATGTAGATTTAATCTCTTCAAAGATAAATCCACTTTCATCATCAGCCTCAAATGAACCCAACCTATCTACCTTAACCATTCTTTCATATGCATCCTTCATTGATGAATATACATCACCCAAATATTTATCAGATAATTCTATATCATCTTCTAATCTTTCATTCTTTCGAAGTAAGTTAAATGTTGTGAATCCAAACACTAAGGTTAGGGCTGATAGTATTACTATTGTCAGTATCATAATTAAGCTTCTTTCACATCTCCAAAGATAGATTTGAAATCAATCTTCTCTGGCATAGTTACATTTTCTAATTTTTGTTTTTTAGTTGGCCTACCACCTACATTCTTAGTGGTAACTTGACCTTGCTTTAGTTTCAACCACCTCTCATTCTCAAATCTAGCAGCCATAATATCAGCCTGGTGCATTACGAATGGAAGTGATGTTTTGAGCGCATTGTCTTTGTTATACGCTATGTAGTACTCTTTATTAGAGTCATCATACAATCCATCTGTAAGTTTGATACCCAACCATTCAACTTCAGAACATTTGATTCCAAAATGATTCAGCATCCAAAAGGTTCTGTCATTTAGATTCATCCAATGCATTGTTGGGTTGGTTTTGTAAATCTTACCCTGATTCTCAACATGCCATTGTGAATCATTTGGGATGTACCAACTCTCATCTGCATTACCAACCTTACCCAAGTCGTGATGAAGAGCGGTAAAGATTACATTTTCTTTTGTATAATCACCGATACCCAATCCAAGTTCTTCATACATATCAAACACTTTGACAGCATTTCTCGTGACTCTCAGAACATGATCGATGTACCCACCAGCGAAAGCATTATGGAAATGCTCAGTTGATGATGCGGGCGTTAATACAATTCTGTCTTCAATGTGGTCGTACATCTTATTAAGGGATTCCAATCTATCCCCTGTGAATGTTTGATTAATTAACTTTCTGAACTTTTCGTAGTTCTCTTGTATTTGGTGTTCGTCCAAAATATGTACCATAACTTTTAGTTTTCGTTTAATACAGATAACAACTCACTCTCTCTGTAAATGTGGTATGTGTCTTTACCATTTCTATGTTTGAATCCAGTTCCTTCCAATAGGACTGTATCACCAACCTTTACACTCATTGGGATTGTGTCCCCAGTTTGTGTAAACAATCCGTTACCAACTGCGATAACTTCACCTAACATAGTGGTTTCTGAACCAGATGGTTTATATAGACCACCTGATGTTTTTTCATCATGCCGTTTTACAATCTTAATAACGACTCTATCACCTAAAGGTTTGTAGTTCCATTCCATAACTTAAATTATTTTATCTATGATTCCTAATTCCAATGCTTCTGACGATGATAGGAAATAATCATTCTGTTGATTTGCCTCCCACCATTTTTTATCTTTCTTTGTACACTCTTCCATAATAGTGTTACAATCATCTTCCAATTGTTCTGCGAACTTTGCATTCGATTTGATGTCACCTAACTTACCAAAATTGATTGTTGATAATTGGTGAACCATAATCTTTGAATGTTTGGAAGCTGCTCTAACACCAGTCCCAGCGGTTAATAACAATGCAGCAGCGCTCATAGCTGAACCCCTACATACCATATTTGTTTTGATACCTTCGTTGGTATTTAATGAACGAACATAATCAATCAACCCTAATGTTTCTACAACATCTCCGCCAGGTGAATTAATCAATAGTGTAATGGTTTTTAAATCAGGGTTTATCTTTCTGAGTAATCTTACTTTTGAAATGATATCGAATGTTAATCCCTGAATAATATCGTCTTGAACTAGAATGATATTATCTTTGATATCCAATCCGTAATCAAACTCCCTAAACTCTTGAAACCACTTTTCTTTTTCCGATGGGGTGGTGGAATAGTTTACTTGTGCGTCACCACTTGTGGTTCTCCCCTCATTATATAAATCACTCATAACAATATATTTTATATCAGTATATTAATACAAATATACGAATAAAATTTGAATTAACCAAATTATCCTCTACCCTCATTTATAGCTACTGAATCACTATACCGCTTTCTGACAGGTTGTGGGGACGTTACTTTTTTAATTTGTTTTTCTTTCTTTGTTTCTTCAATAACTTCTTTTGTTGCTTCAACAACTTCTTCCTTCCCTTCCGATCCTTCTTTTTCCACTTCCTCTGAAAGTATTCGAACCTCATCGATGCTTTCACCATTAGTCTGTGTGTTATCTGCACTACCACTATTGTTATTACTAATGTCGCCACTACTAATACTATTTCCATCTTCTTTCCTGTTTATAAGTTTATTTAATGCAATTACCATTGAGATTGCCAATGGGTCGAATACAAATACAATAAGTAATGTAAACCAATTAACAATGATACCCATTGGTTTGTTTGTAATTTCAGAGATGTATCTCAATGGCCCCACCTCTGCTGCTATATCATTGTTTGACTCTAAATCTAAAATCTGTAAATCCATTTTAGTAATTGAATCTGTCAGAGATTCCATCTTCTGTGATACACTACCCCTTTGGGATTTCATATCGTTGAGTTGTTGTGTTAATACTCTACGTGTAGAAGATGAGGTCGTTGTGATGATTTGACCTGTTTCTTTATCTTTGTACTGAATCGTATTATTAGACAACCCAATGGTTAACTCTGATATAGAATTATTCAGTTGTTGCTTCTCTAATTTGTACCCATCCAAAGACTCTACAAACCTATCTCTTTTTAATTCAATTACATCCACCTTCTTATCAATAACATTCAATTGGTCTGCTGTTTTCTGATAAGCTGATGTGAGGAATCCATAGATACCTGCTGATGTAATACCCATAAGTGTTACCAATGCAATCGTTAGATACCATTTCATCCACCCAGCTGACTTCCAATTATTATGGAGGTATGATGCTAATATTAATTTAGCAAACTCCAATGCTGAAGCCATAATAATGACTTGAAACTTAGCACCAGCAAACAAAGTACTTAATCCAAATACAGAGTAATATGCTGATGTACCAGCCAATGTTAAGGTGCTGATAGTCATTAATACAATGAACCAAAACTTTTTTGAAAATATTTTGCTATTTTTTAGTTTCATTAAATTTCTGAGTTGTATTTATATCAAATTCTTTCTTATATAAAAGAATGGAGTTGTTTATCAACAACCCCATATAAATATCAAAAAGAAATTAATTAAGATATTACAACAAGCTAAACGGAATATTATGCGTTAACGCCTCTGTACTCTAAAAGGGTTAATTCCTTAGCTTTTGCTTCTACCATTACATCTACATCAAGTCCATAAGTGTTAATGGTTTCAGAGATATAATCTGAATGAGCTTGTGG
>Ga0098056_1000126_pt1 | contig 28220 bp, 42 predicted proteins | sample 17BtaG_FD_92583 | JGI IMG/M metagenome (GOLD analysis project Ga0098056, IMG submission 92583) | Marine viral communities from the Subarctic Pacific Ocean - 17B_ETSP_OMZ_AT15314_CsCl metaG | ecosystem: Environmental > Aquatic > Marine > Oceanic | place: Subarctic Pacific Ocean | collected...
ATACCATCATTACTGAAAGTACCGCCCATCCATACATTAGGTCTACCACCTGTAAAGTATCCAGCACCACCTCTGAACGTTAGTTCTTGGAAAGCACCGAAGTCGTCTGCGTCATAAACAAAACTTACTCTAGGTAAAAATACATCTTTACCGTCTAGGCTGACATCATTTCTAATACCATAATAGCCGTTAAGTGTATCGTTATACTTAGGAGCATCGTCCATTGAGATTTTCTCATAACGTGCACCGTAGTTAAGTGTAAGTCTGTCGCTGTAATCCCAAGTATCTTGAACATAGTAACTAGTTGTTTCTATTTCGAAGAAAGCGGCTCCATCTGCTGGGTTACCACTTGGGGAGTTTCTATAGTCAATGCTATAAGGATTCTTGTTCTCAAAGTCTTCAATACTTGCGTATTCAAGAACACCGTCTGAGTATGCAACGAACCCGTTTGCTACATCAACACCATTTTTAGAAATACCTGCAACCAATTCATGTGAACCAATTAAGTAAGATAATTCAAACTCTAATTCACTTGATTGTGTTTCTAAAAAGTTGTAATGTCTAAATGGATCAGGTCCTACTAGGACTTGTGGTCCTCTATCGCCTTCTCCTAACTCTACGATTGCTCTCATAAAGTCATCGCCACCAACACTTGCTTGTGAAGTTTCAACAAGTCTATCACCATATCTAAATGTAGTAGATAGTCTGTCGTTCCAATCACTAAACACTTGGAAACTGTCTGCTGATAAGTCAGTAGTCTTAATATAGTTACCACTTGTAAGTGCTAATACTGTATTTGAACCACCGTACTCTCTAACGTCATTATTTTCTGATGTTTGTCTTGTGTAAGTTGCTCTGTGTGAGTCATTAATGTTCCAGTCTAGTTTAACTAGCATATCTTCATCAAGTAAGGAATTAATTCCACCTGAGGCCGATCCTGCGTCATACCCATACACATCATTAGCAATGCCAATAATTCTGTCTGCGTCTGCTACAGTTACACCGTCAACTTCTCTAAGGGCACCACTACCTGATGCTCCCCAGATGCCTGGTTCACTTTTCTCAAATTTGTCATAGTTTACAAAAAAGAATAACTTATCCTCAAGGATAGGTCCGCCTAATGTAAAACCTTTTGTGTCTTCCTCAAACTCACCAACAGTAAGTTCTTGGCCGTCAATCTCATCTCCAACCCAACTATCGCTAGTTGTAAAGCCGTAAACAGATCCTGACAGTTCGTTGGTACCTGACTTAGTAACAACATTAATAACACCTGCTGTTGACCCTGAGTCTCTGACGTCATAGTCTACAACACTAACAGATACCTGCTCTACTGAGTCAAGTGATAAAGGAGATTTAACTCCAGGATAACCACCATACTCTAGACCAAAGTCATCTGATTGCCCAATACCGTCAACTTGAAATTGACTGTATCTAGCATTAGTACCTGCAATCGAAATACTTTCAGTATCATCGCCATTAAAAGAAATACTGTATACATTCACAAAAGGTTGTGTTGCTACTGCATCTTTAATGTCTCTGTTGACACTGGCAATATCCATAATTTGATCGCCGGTTAATGTGCTTCTAGGTCCTGTAATAAGACCTGAAGTGTTAAGTGCCTGTCCAACAACAACTAACTCTTCAACTGCATCTGAACTTCTTAGAGATAATTTAACTCTGGAAGTTTCGGATAGTTCAAGATAAATGTTGTCCAACTCAGCATACCCGCCTGCACCACTAACAACGATCTTATAAGGACCACCAACACGTAGATTCCTTGCAAGGAATACTCCGTCTTCGTTTGTTGTTTGCGTTGAGGCTGAACCGGAAGGTTCATGGATAATGGAGACTGATGCTCCTGATACTTCTGCACCTGCAGAGTTCAATACAGAACCTCTGATGGCCGAAGTAGTTTCTTGGGCGAATACCGGAACACTTATTAAAAGTGTGGCGGCTAACCCAAGGAATAGTTTGCGAATATTCATAACCACTCCTGTGTTTCGCTCGTAATATAAAATATTACCATTGTGTGAACAAAAATCAGGCTTACGCCTAATTCAAATTTTGCAGGATAATCCTACAAGCATATTTATAGGACAGTACCTTATATAAGGTAGAAAGTGGTGTGAAATAGAAGAATTAGAAAATTAAAATATGTGTTAAAACTATTCGTCTTTTCCAAACACTTTAGGCGCAAGTTTTGTAAAAGCATTATTGTCTTTTACTTTAAGTTCAGCACCAACGCCTTTTTCTCCGTTGGGTAATGTAACTTCTCTATAATAAACAATAACTTCGCCCATTTGTTTAATGTAACGTTTAATCTCTTGCATGTCCTCAGCCATAACTTCATAGTCACCTACTGATGTAGCAACAAATATAACGTCACCGTTATTTTGTTTTCTCATATCATCTAGGAATCTATCTAAGTATGTGTAGCCTACTGGCCAATCTGGATTATCTCTTTCTGATAGTTCACATGTTTTAGGTCTCTTTAAAAGTTCTACACCCTCATCATTAAACTTCTTAGGCTCAAACGATAAAGACTTTTTACATGGATTTGTAATTACTGCTTCTGATACAACATACCAACTAGGTGCGGTAAGTTCTAATGGACGTGGTAATGCAGGTTGCATTATATCAATCTCTAAAGGTTTAGAAACTATCTCAACTGGCCTTGTGCCAAATGTTGAACACCCACTAATCAGGAATAACAGGAGTGTCAAGCTCAAAAATTTGCTGTGTGTCATCTTCTAATCCCTCAAATACGGCTTCGGAAGCCTTGTTAAATCTGTTTTCTATTAGTCCTGGTTTTGCTTGTGCCAAACTATTTAGATTGTGTTTTGCGAATATTTTTAAATACTCTGCTTTCTCTTGTTCTATTTGTGCATTTACTCTTTGTTGATTTTGCAAAGCCTTGCCTTGCTTTTCAAAGTTTTCTTGTAAGGCAACCATAGCCGCCTTTTGCTCCTCGACTGCACCTTCAAGTGCCATATTGTTGGCCTTTAATGTTATGTTTTCCTGATATAAAAAATATCCACCAACACTTAACAATAAAATAATGCCTATGAAAAATTGGTTCATCTGTGTCTAACTCGCTTTAGTTACTAATATATCTTTGTGTTCCGGATTATAAATTACAATGTATTCGTCTATAGGTAATGCTTTCATTTCCCCTAGCATTGCATTTAGTTTTGCCATTGCTACTTTGTCATGTTCTAACTTAATAGCACTTTCAGAAATACCAACTTCGTTCATTACATCTGGGCCATGGCCAAAGTTTATAACTTCAAGTGTTGCAAGGTCTCTTGCTCCTCTTAAATGTAATTTACCGTCGTTGAGTCCGGCTTCTAAAATGTTACTGGCTTGTAAAAATTTTAAAATTTTATTACTGTTGTCTGTTGCTTCTTCTTCTAATCTCTGTTCTTCTTCTTGTTTTTGTATTGCTTCTTGTTGTACTACAAATTCATCCTTAGTCATATACTGCTCAGGATCTGTTTGTATATACTTGGTAAGTTCTTCGTTATACAATTCTAAATTTTCATCTACTAGTGTTGTACTGACTTCCCAATTAAGTTTTCCACTTAATCTTTCTACTTCTTTAACTATTCCTTTTATGTTATCTAAAACATTTTCCTGTCTATCTAGTTCACAAAAAACCATATAGTATCCATCAGGATTAGGGTTAGGAGAAACTTCTATGTCTCTCATTTCTATAATACTGTTGTTTAAAAATTTATATAAGTCTTTGCTAGGAAGATTTTCACTAAGTTGGAATCCTAATACTAAGACATTTTCTGACGTTCCAGTTTTAGGTTCAAATTCGTCTACACTAATTTTTTTAAGAACTGTATTTTGCAGATCATTTTCTCTTAGTGCCATTAAATTACTCCTGGTATAGTATTGGCTATGGATGCCGCTTCTTGTCCGGCGTCTACATTAGTGTCTTCTAAATCAACTAATTTATTGGAGTCAACTTCTACAACGTCTTTATTAAATTCGTCTACATAACGTCTAGGCATATCAATACTAACAACCCAAACAGGATTTGATTCTGATTTTGGTTTGTATACTGTTCTTCCATCTGGCTTTGCTTCTGTTGTAACATCAGCATAGGTTTTAACTTTTCTAGGACGTAATAAATTTTCTTTAGTATACTTAACTAAACAATCACGTGCCATAAGTCTTTTTGCACCTTCTGGATCAGGCATTTCTGATTTAGGATACATAAGTTTAACATTTACAAAATGTCTTCCTAGTGTAGGTCCTTCAAGTAGTTCTCCCTTCTGCCAGTTTTTGAAGGCATAAAGATCTAAACTATCTAAAGTCTTTTCAAACTCTAACAGCATATCAAGTAGAGTATTAGACTCTGAAATACTTTTAATACTGTCGTTTAACATTTGAACTGATACTGCCATTATATAATCCTTTTTATCTTATGTAACTATTTATCAAAGTAATAACAACTATGTTTTCGGTTTGGCTACACTCTATAAGTAATATATGTAATATGATAAACAACCATATAAAAAGTTGGGGTAAACACACAATAATAACCGACCGTGTTAGCACTTGCTATCGCGGTTTTTTTATGGCTTCAAGGAGGCAAACATGTCAAGAAAGCATAGGAAAAAGAACTGTAACAAGTACAGAAAAAATAAAGGAGATGATTATTTGAGAGTAATACAAGGTGGCGCCTTAACGAGAACTAGGCAAAAGGAAGTTAATATAGTACCACGTAACTTCCATCAGGACGATCTACTGGGATATCTAGAAGATCACAACATCAACATAGTGTTTGCTGTGGGTCCAGCAGGAACGGGTAAAACACTTATATCAACATTGGCAGGTATACGAGAACTTAAAAAGAATAAAATAGATAAGTTTGTGGTAACGAGACCAGCAGTTTCAGTTGACGAGCAACATGGCTTTTTGCCAGGCACGTTAATGGAAAAGATGGCACCATGGACGAGACCTATATTCGATGTGTTTGAAGAATACTATACGCCAGATCAAATAGAGTATATGATTAACGACAACAAAGTAGAGGTGGCACCATTAGCATATATGAGAGGTAGAACATTTAAAAATGCCTTTATCATAGCAGACGAAATGCAGAATGCTACGGACAGTCAAATGAAAATGTTACTAACAAGAATAGGTGATAATAGTAAGATTGTTGTAACCGGAGACTTAAACCAGCATGATAGAGGTTATGAAAGTAATGGTTTAAAATGTTTTATACAACGATTACAACAAGCAAAATCAGATAAAATTAAGTTAGTGGAATTTGGAAATACGGATATTGAGAGACATCCTGTAGTTTCGGAAGTGTTAAGTATATACGGCGAAGCCTAAACAGTTTCTACATATTTTAATTTGCGTTTGACATAGTCGTCAATCAAGGTTCTGTAGTCTTGGAGGAACAAGTCTTCGAAGAATGATCTGCCGTCATCTTCTGTACTATTTTCTGCTGTGTTTTTATGAAAAAGGTTTTTACCCTCTGGTGTGAATAGATTATGTCCTAATGCATCTTTACTAACAGCAGTCCATGGGCTCATAGGACTTACTCCACTCTTCAATCCAAGTTTCATTATTTTGTTGGAACATGAAATTGCTTCTTTAAAACTTCCAACCTCTGACGTCCAGTCAAAATATGAGTCATGAAGTGTTTCTTTACCTGTTAAGTGCAGTCCGTACTTCTCAGGATTTCTAGTAAAGTGAGCAGAGGAGTCTGATATGCCTTCTGAAAATTTTCTTAACATTAATGGGTGTACATTAATACCTGAAAAAAGTTTTTCATTAATATAACGTTTCCCCATTTCCCATGCATGTTGTGTGGATTCAGGTGGTATGCCTACGATCATAGAACCTGTTACCCACCAGTGTGGGTATTCATCTCTAATTAATTCTAAAGTTTTAAAAAATTTATCAGGCCTAGCAGTCTTTTTTATTGCCTTACTTGCTTGAGGATGAAATGTTTCTATACCCCATAAGTGTCCATGAAATCCAATTTCATCTAATATATCTATTTGATCACGTTTACCAACAAGAATGTCGAATCTATTGAACCCAACTATACGAGGCTGATAATCTAATTGTCTAACAACACTTAACATCAAGTCCAGTTTACTTTTATCCTCATTAAAAGTATCATCAACGATACTGAATCTAGTAACTCCTAACTTGCCGGCTCCTTCTAAATATTCTAGTACATTATCTTCGTTTGCATTGTGAGGGTCTTTGTTATCTCTAAACTCATAACTGCAAAAGGAACAATCAAACTTGCAACCTAACCTTGTTTCAAATGTGAGAACATCATGTTCATTTAAACAATAGTCAGGGTCTAAATCAGGAACAATAGGATCTTCTGGTACTACTGCAACAGGATTAAAAAATATAGGAATACCAAACTCATTTACATCTTGATTGGCTGTGGGTATAGGTTTATCTTGTAACCAACGTTCCATTAACCAAAGTGCTCTACCATAAAATAATGCATCAATTTTTACATATGGTTCTGTTTGACAAACAGGATTAGGTCCACCTACAATAATTTTACTGTCAGGAAAAACCTCTTTTAGTTTCCTTGCTATCTCTACATTTTTTGGTACTTCGTTCAACCCACCAAATATATCTAATCCAAATAGATTACTAAATCCAAATATAGGTCGTTTACAACCAGTAGCATCAAGCCACTTTGTTAAGTATGTAATTATGTCTTCTATTTCCCAGAACGTTGCCCAATGCAAAGTAGTAGAAGGTATTCCTATTTTTTTTGCAGACTGATGCAGTCCCATTACACCTAATGTTCGTATATGATCTAGTTGAATAATTCTTGCAGGTGGCGTTTGGTTTATATCAAAAAAGATAATACAGTCGCCATGTTTGGTGTTATTGATCTCATTAATAAATGCCATGTGACTATTTATCGAGATTTATTTACTGACTGTTTAATTGTAGTTCGATCAATGTTGCCGCCATATTAATTTCAGGATCAGCACATAGACTACTCTTAGCCATACCGTTCCTAATAATTACTATTGCTTGGTCTTGTTGCATTTCAGTTGGTCCCCAAAGATCTAAATTGCGATACATGAACTTGTATACATCATCATACTCTTCAGGTCTTGCTTGACTACATATGAGTGTTCTAGCACCCTTATAGTCACCACTCTTAAACTGCTCTATTGCTGTTAGCATCCAGTCGCTTGTTGCACTATCGCCATCTTGTGGGCGTTGTAAGACACCATCTACTACATTTTGCTGTACTAGATTGATACTTTTACGCAAGTCAGGATAACTTGCTTGAACATAAGTATCTAATGTATCCAAATCAATCTCTACATTTTCGTCAATACAAATTGTTGCCAGCCTTGCAGTAAACTCTTGTATGTCTAATTTTTCTATATGGAAGCCTTGACATCTGCTATGTAGTGCAGGAATAATTCTTTGTGGATAGTTACAAGTTAAAATAAATCTACAACTAGTGTGATACATTTCCATAACACCACGTAATGCCGCCTGGCCGTTAGGAGTAATATAGTCTGCCTCATCTAGTAATACATATTTTAAATCACCAAAAGGCATAGTGCTACTAAAGTTTGTAATCTTAGTTCTGATAGTTTCTACATTATTTTCATTACTAGCATTTATTTCTAGTATGTCCATATCATTAACATCCAGTTCATTAAGTAAAACTTTTGCTAATGTAGTTTTACCTGTACCAGGAGCACCACTAAACAATAAATGTGGGAGAGCACCTTCTTCTACCCAACCTGCAACTTGTCCCTTTTGTTGTGTATCTCTAAACACATAAGTATCTATGCTACTGGGTCTGTATTTCTCTGTCCAAAGTTCTTTCAATGTATTGTCCTCTTATTTTTTATTTCTTGCAATCCGTCGGAAAGCATTTCAGTATTTCTTATTTCATCTAGTATAGCATAAAATTCTGTATCGTCAAGATTAATTCTTAATTGCTTAATAGCAACTGCGAACATCACACTTGCAACCATGGCTGGGTCTTCACCAATTTCCATATAGTCACCAAAGACATCTGACAAGGTTTGTATTAATTCTTCCATTATACTTTCATTCATCATTGTTTTCCGTTTGGTCTTTCTTGGCATCCAATTTTTCAAATGTTTTACTGTACCAATCATTAGAACAATAGGCATCACAAAACACATGTAAGTTATCTGGTGTATGATATTTTATACCACCAACAAACAACGGCTTATCACAAGAACTACATTTAAGCATAAACTATTATAACTTAATTTTCCTTAGAAGTCAAGTGTTCTATAAAGTAATCTTTATTGGGGATATAACTGTCGTTTATAATGTTTATAAGTTTAGTCTTATCAACTTGATTCAAACTTGCTGGATCTAAATTAGGAGGATATGTACATGCCATTATTCTCCAATTATAATCATTTTCCTCTATCCATTGTTCTAAATCAGTAAACCCTTTCCAATTTTCTGTATGTAAAACAGAATGAATTTGAAACTTAAAGTTTAGTTGTTTAAGTTGCTGTAAGAAGTTTTCTATATCTTCCCACTTACTTCCTTCTCTTACTTTGTCGTTAAGTTCTCCGTAAGCATCTATACTAACATAAAAGAAAACTTCTTTACATTGTTGTAATAACTCTATAGTACTTTTGTCTAGCATAAAGGTTGCGTTGGTATTGTAAACGACAGAAACCTTACTAGGATCTTTTAATTTTTGTATAAACGTTTTATGCCTATTAGTCATAAAAGGCTCACCACCTAAAAACTCTACATGTGTAATAGTATCAGGTATGTTTACGAACTCGTCTGTGTCTTTAATATTTAATTTAGGACTAACATTTGGATTTTCTGCATTTGCCCATTTGTTACTGTAAACACCGGAACACATAACACACATCAAATTACAAATATTATCAAAGCCGGCTTCTAAATATTCTAGTTGTACTGAGTCAGTAGTATAATGCTCGTTAAACTCTCGTCTTGTACTTGCACCTGCTTTAACTTCATTGGGTAGTATTTCCTTGCCTTGTCTATCTTCCTGATAACATTTAGCACATCCTTTGATAGGTATTCCGTTTGCTGAATCATGTCTTAGTTGTTCGTAAACAGGCAAGTGTAAAATCTTTTCTACATCACCATCAAACTTTGCTACTGGATATTTAAATCTACAACAGGGAAATATGTTGTTGCCGCTTCTGATATTAGTGTGTTTCCAAAATGCGGAACACATAGTATCTTCAGGCTTCATTGTCTTAATTTCTTATTCTTATCTATCGCAGTTTTTAAAATGCCTAAGTCGGCATTTTTTAGTTTTGCATAATACACTAATGCTTCTGTGTCTTTAGGAAAACAATGTCCCCCAAAGCCTGGATTACCATCTGTGCCAGGTACTTGCATGTGTGTATCTCCTATACGGTTATCTCTTGTTAGCATGTCTATAAAGTTTTCCCAAGGAACCTTAGTACCACTTTTTGTAAAAAGATCATTAAGTTCATTAAAGAATGTAACCTTTGTTGCTAACCAACTATTTATTGTATATTTTATTAAACTTGCTGTGATAAGATCAACTTTAAATGTTGGTACAATTTTAACAGAACTGTGCCTAATGTATGCCTTTTCAACTGCTTCACAATCTTTCCATTTGCCTCCCAATACTTGCATATTGGGATTTAAAAAATCATGATGTGCGTTTGCTTCTGTTAAAAACTCTGGATTGTAAACTAATTTTAATTTAAAATCCGATTTCATTTTTGTTAAGTGGTCAGGAGTAATGGTACTCTTTATAACTACTATTCCTTTATAATTGTGTTTAGTTAAGTCTGTTAAAACTTCTCTGACACAACTTACATCAACGTCCATGTGTGTATCTTGCTTTGGTGTTGGTACACAAACAAAAAGGAGTGGTGGATCAAAGTTATTGACAAGGTTATCAATTGTGTTGTCGTTAAATTTAGGGTCCACCACAAACTGGTCAACGTCTCTATCAAATCCATTTGCTACTGCTGAGCCTACGAATCCGTTTCCTATAATACCCAGTTTCATCTTGATAGTTTACGTTCTGCTTTTTCTAATAGTTTCTCTTCTAGCCATTCGTCTTCACCAGCATAGGTAGGGGCATTGTCTATATATTCCTGTGCCGCAAATAAGACTTCATATATCTTTTGCTTACAACCCCAGCCATTAAACCCATCTATCATAGGATCGTGCATCACGCCTTCCCATTGCCAAAGTTGTTCTTTAATTTTCTTTACACCGGTTTTTTCTATGTATGGCATCTTATTATTTCTTTAAGTTATTTTCTAATCCTATTCCTGTAAATATAAAAATTGCTGACACTATTAGATACCAAGGATTAATGGCATCAAATACAACTCCAGCAAGTATAATACAACCTGCTAATCCTATTGAATTAATACCTGTTCTATTAGTAGGCATCATCATAACGTTTTCTTTTGGGCCCAGTCATGACTTGCGGAACTAATTGATATATGTCCTTCTGGGCATTCTGGAGATACTGCCATGCAACCTGCAGGGTCTACCTTCCATAACTTTTGGCCTTCTTCTAGTCTATCATCTTTTACATTAAATCCTTCAGTCCATCTGCCAAATTCAACATACACCCATTCACCTGGGGTAAGCCAATCTATGTCAGGGCCTACTTCAAAGACTTTAAACCATCTAGGTACTACGCCTTCTTCTTTACCCATTGTTGATTTAATTATAATACCGCTTGTTGTTTGCTGATCGCCAAAGTCGGCTTCGGTACATAAGATGTTATCTCTATACGCTCTTATCCTCATCTTCATCCTCTGTGTAATATGGAACCATTTCTATATCGCCATTAGGCAGTTCTATCTCTTTAAAACCTAAGGGTTCTTGCTCATCAAAGGCTTCTCCCTCTGGTGGCGTTGGTTCCGGTTGTGTGTCTGGTTTAATTGCAGTTCTTTTATTTTCTTTGGCCGTCTTTGCTGTCTTAGGCTCCTCAACAATATGGTTTGTTTCTACAGGAGTGTCGTCTGATATTGTTCCTTTTAGACTTGCTTGTGATGTACTGCTTTGTGGATGATCTTTGTAATATGCTCTAACACGGTCTTCACGTTTTTCTATAATTTCTCCGTTAGGACCTAAGCGATTGCCTTCCGCATCTACTCTCATGTTACCTAATGTAGGACTATTTTGAGCCATGAGTGCCTCAAAGTCTATTACTTGTCCTTTATTTGTTTTACGTTGTACCATATTATTTTAAAAACTCTTTTATATCTAAGTTATATTTATAACTATCTACCTTATGTACACCTAAAATATAGAGCACATAACTAGAAACTGAACTTCCTCTGCCTACACCCCATACTAAATTATGTTTACGCATAGTATCTACTATGTATATGAGCAGTTGCAGTATAGGATACAACCCTCTTTCTTTAAACATAGCAAACTCCATATCTACTCTGGCGGTTATGATTTTTAAGTCTTGTCCTGACTCTTGAAGTTTGCTATATACAAATTGTTCTACGTCCAACTCTTTGTAATGCTGTGGAATATTAAAGTCCTTGCTGAAGTATGTTTCGTCTGATAAAGGTAATAATTCTAGTTCATCACAAAACTTATTATAATCTTTTATATTACTAAAAGGCACATTATGTATTGGTTGTCCTCTATACAACAACTCAATACCAGTGTCTTCATTCGCTAGGTATTCTTCCATACATGTATTATATGTTAAGTTAGGTATTTTGTCAAGACTTATCTTTAGGAACTAATTTAGGTTTAAATTGTTTCTTTTTAAAGTCAACTTCTATGAGTTTGCCTTTGTCTTTTTCTGATTGAGAAGCAAGTGAATCCCTAACATCTTTTTCTATTTCTTCTATAGGGTAAGACATCTTTTCAATAATTTCTTGCTGTTTTTCATTTGAGAACCATGTATCAAGTTCTTCCTGAGTTTGTGCTATATTATCAAATGTACTAAAGTCTCTTCTTTCCCACCATGGTGTTTTCCAAAAACTTAATTCTCCTAACCACTGATCGACAGTTGGTAACGAATTATAATCACCATCATCATTATATACACTATACATCATACCGTCTACTTCATCTTTAATAGTTAAACTTTCTACAAAACTAGAAGGATGTATAAGTGTATTAAGTTTACAATGTATGGCACAGGCAAAAGTTGCCTCACTTAGATTTGGTAGGAACATAAAATTATTGTTGTATTCTGAAAAAGAACGTTCTGCCATATCTTTTCCGTCCCAGTCATAAACTAATGTTTGGTGTAGTTGGTCGTATAAAAAGTTATTTGCTATTTGAAAACTTATATTCTGATGTAAGTATGATTCCTCATAGTCCACACCTTCTAATGCTTCTGTACGCAACGAATATGTTACTTCATAAGTAACAGACTTAATTTGTTTTTGATCTCCGTCAATCCATGTTGTTCTAACAGGTATAGATTTTTGTACTGATAATATATTCATTTATGCTCCAAATTTAGGTATGTCGCCAATGCCAGTTGTAGGAACATCTTTAAGCGGTCTGTCTTTTGGTAATAAGACAGGTGGTGTTGTTCTGCGTGTACTTGTAATTGGTTTTTTAATTTTAGTCTTCTTAGCAATTTCATCGCCTGAATAAAAATTAGTAAAGTGTGTAATAAGTTCTGTTTTACTATAATCAGGTGTTTCAACTACTTCCTCTATCTCCCCTATTTCTATAATGTCAGGAGTTTTGTCTTGTGCTACTCTACGTTGCATCATTCTTGCTTGATGTTCCTGTGTAACTAATGAAAGCATGTTTTCAATTTGTATACGAAGGCCATTCTCAGCAGAAAACGAATACAGTTTAGTATTAAGTTTTTGCATTTCTGTAAGGAGGTCGTCCTCATTCATTTGCTGTACTTTAAAAAAGTAATCGTCGTTCATCTAATGTCTCCAGTTCATCATAAAGAAAGCCAACGAGTCCTTCGTTGCAAACCTTACTTCACCGTACTTTGCTATGTAATCTTTATTTACTATAAGTCCTATTTCATCACAAGTGAGCCTGGCCATTGTTAATGCTTCTGAACCTTTAGGTAACTTAACTCTTATACTACGCCATGACATCCAGTTGTCGAAATCAACCTTAGTAGAACCAATTAATGAATTAGACTTGCCTGTCATAATGCAAATCCAATGTGTATTCATTAATGTGGATTTTTTGTTTACGTTGTCTTAAAATAATATTTGCACCTGAAGGCATATCCAACATCATTTTTTCTATTGTATAACTATCTTCGTTGCCATGTGCAACACAATTATATCCATTAATTTTGTATGTAAGTTTTCCAAAGTCTTTTGTGGAATACTTCTTATCGTACTGTTTAAGATTTATATCTGTTAAGGTAAGACCTGCAATGTTTCTAAATAGTTCAGGACACTCAGTTATAATAGTAGGACGTTCTGTTAACCCTTTGTTGTCTATCATTATCGTAAAATTATTTTTACTTGTAAGTTTTGTATAGTCAACACTAGTACTTGTTTTGAATCCTAGCATTTCATAAAAAACCAAATCAAAAGGCTCTGTCTGATTAATTACTAATCCACTAAACTTACTTGGTCCTGATCTAACATCAACTTCATTGGATACTGTAACATATTTGTTACTTAATGTTTCTTCAATACCACTTTGTGTTTGCAGATATATTTCTAATCCTTGTGGACAAATTAGTTTATACCATCCTGAAGGGTCATCATATAATGCACCGGAGTTTTCTATAACAGACTCACTAACTACCATACCAAATCCTATTACACCGTATGGACCGTTGGCTCTCTCTTTAGCATGTATTATACAATTATTTTGATGCCAGAAACTATTAAGACTCGTAGTATGATTCGAGACTTCTTTAAATCCTAAAGTAGATAACTCTTCTGTTAATTTTAAATAGTCATTGTGTGCATAGACTAAAAAATTTATTATGCTCATTATACTTCAAATGTTACGCTCACACCACAACCACATTTACTAATGGCTTGTGGAGAATCTATTATAATTTCACTACCTGCAACACCTAAATTCACATAATCAATTTTACTACCTTTTAAGTAAGGTATAGCCATCTCATCTAATACAAATGTATAGTCACCAATTGGTTGTGTGTAATCTGTGTTTGAGTAGAACTCTGTAATGGTATCCCATTTATATTCGAAACCTGCACACCCACCACCTGTTAAACTTAACTTAACAGCGATAGCATTTTCGTTATCAATAACTTTTGCAAAATGCTCCTCTGCATCTGGAGTTATATTCAATATTTTATTGGGGTCGTAAGTTGTTGGTTCCATAATAGTATTTAGTATTAAACTATTCAGTACTATGGAATCTTAGGTGTAAAACGTATCTTATACCTTCAGTTACAGGCCTTACTTCATGACTAACACCGAAGTCGTAAATTAAACAGTCGCCTGGTTCTAAGGAATAGTCTTTATCATTTACAATGGCCTTACCACCTTTGTAATTATCTGTAGGTGATAACTGAATAATAATACTATGTGTATTATTTTCTTTATATCGAGAGTCCATGTGTTTTGGTATGTAACAACCTTTGCCATACTTTAGTATTCTAAAATCATTTATATATGGATTAGGATAATGTTCAGATAGTTTAGGTAGTATGGAATCTATAACAGGTTGCATTTCATCCTGCCTCCAATGACTAACTAGGAAATGTCCTATTGTTGATATAGAGATTCTATCTCTATAATTGCCTTCTTTATCTATAAATTGTAATTTAGTATTTTGCCACAATTCAAATAAGAAGTCAATTTCTGCATAAGTTAGTAGATTCCTAATAACTACTGCATCTTCGTCTTTGGTGAGCATTATGTTCTGTTTGTAATAATTTCGTCTGCTAGTCCCCAGTCAACTGCTTCTTGAGCCGTTAAGAAATTATCTCTATCCATGCCTGCTTCAAACTCTTCATAAGTTTTACCTTTACTATTATGCTGTACATAAATTTCTGTGAGGTCTTTTTTCATACGATTAATTTCCTCAAACTGGATTGCTATATCACTAGCCATTCCTCTTGCACCACCGCTTGGTTGGTGTATCATTGTTCTGGACTTAGGTAACACATAACGTTTACCTTTAGCACCTGCTTGGGCAAGTAGACTTCCCATGCTGGCCGCTTGTCCCATTACTATCGTACTAACATCAGGATTGATATACTGCATTGTGTCGTACATAGCCATACCACTTGTAACAACACCGCCAGGACTATTAATGTAAAAATTAATATCTGCTTCGCTGTCTTCTGCCTCTAAGAAAAGTAACTGAGCACATATACTATTTGATACTGCATCATTTACTTCCCCATTAAGAAATACAATTCTTTCTTTTAAAAGTCTACTGTAAATATCGTAACTGCGTTCTCCTGCAGATGTTTTCTCAATAACGTATGGTACAAAGTTCATATTAATTCCTATAGTGTTTAAGTAGTGTAAGTATACAACATATTTTTTTAGTTGTCAAGTTTCTTTTTTAAGAAAGGCCATAGTACCTCTGTAGTATACATATTATGTCCTTTTTCATTTGGGTGCATATCTTTTTCTGAAACAAAGTATTCAGAACGAAAAACGTTACGTTCAGTTCTTTCTTTTTCAAGGAACCCATGTATAGACTTACATACAACCAAATCCATATCCAGTTGTTCGTACAAGTAATCAATCAATTGATGTCCTCGTTCTATTTCTATAGAGTCCAAAACAGAATCCATATAGAACTGATGAAATATTTTTACTCTCTTGTTTTTGCATAACGTCTGTAAGAAAACCATATTTTCTAAACTTGTATGTGTAGCATAAGTAAAATTTAAATTAGTTAAACTAAATGCTTTTCCTATAGCAGTATTGTCATGAAGATCTGTATGGAATAGATACCAACCTCCCAAAGGATTGTATGTAACCTTTTCAGTCTTATTGACAAACATTTCTTTCTGTTCTGCTAATTTATTTTTTAAATCAGTGAACTGTGTATGCCACCAATGGTCATTGTTCATCCAAGTATCAACCATTCGTTGCACTTCTGCTTCGTTAGAAATATAGAATGCTTTTCTATCTAGTCCGCTCCACATGGGTAGTACTAATATTTCATCGTGCCTATATTCTTTTAATGCTTCATGTAATGCAAGTGTGGCCTTCTTTTGTATTGGTTCGTTACCACTACTGCAAAGTCCTAAAACTTTTACATCAGCATGAGGCATAATATTTGAGATTTGATGTGGCCAAGTGAAGATATTATCCCATGCAGAAAAACTGCACCCTGAAGTGATAATACATTTAATATGTTCAAGGGCCATTAAATTATTTTTTCGTCTTTGTGTCCAACATCAGTTGGGTGTTCAGTTCCCACTTGATGTACTTCTATTTTATTTGTTTCTTCTTCAGTTATATAAGTTATTTCAGATTTAAATAAGCCGTGTTTAAATAATGTAACTCCCGGCTTGTTTTTCATCTTATCATCTAAATCTGGATTTAATATTCTAGGTATAAATGTATATTCCGTTTGCTGTTCCTTATCCTCTATAATATTATAATCAAAAGAAACTGTTTGTGGGTATTCCATGTCTTTATTATATGTATAGCCGTTATTAAATATTTTTACACCCTCTGATAAATCTATACCAAAGTCTTCTTTAACCATATCTAAGCCTAATTGTCTAAATGTATCAATATTGTCCCATACATGTCCGTTAAGTATGTCCTTCATAAAATGTTGTGGTGGCAATGTTCCTCTTGCTGAACCATAGATTTGGGGTATTCTAAATTTAATTTCTTGATCAGTTGGTTGTCTGCCTTCTGTTAAGTATGTATATTCTACATATTCAACAAAATCTAATATCTCTTTTAAAGCAATATCTTTTTTCAATCTTTTCAAATATGTTTCATAAAACTTTCTATATGATATATTATGTTTACCGTACAGATATCTTGCAAGTATTTGTGTAACACCATTGATATGGAACTCCCTTATAATAATATAATACATCCAGCCCTCTATAACTTCTTCAGACGTCATAGTGTTAGTTGAATTAATTATTTCTATTTCTTCTGTGACGCCATCCCAGTCGTTTGGATTACCATAGTTGATATAATCGTATGATGTAGTTTTTTGTATGCCGTATTTTTCAATATACTCTGGTAGATTCATTTCACTATTTTGTAGGACCTGTGCATTCCAAACCATAATAGCACTATGCTGTCCTGCTTCTAATATATACGATAGACCGTTCTTCCAACTTTCTAATGTTTCCTCTGGCATGGGTAATATGAGTTCTGTATAACTCATAAGGTTACGTTTGTTTGCTCCTTTTATTAGTGTAGACAATTTGTTCAGTGCCATGTTCTTACGTTTAATTGCTTCTAATACAGACTCACTCATACTTTGAACTGCAAAGGTAATACCCCTACTGTATGGTCCTAATATTGCGGCGATGTCTAAACAAATATCTGTATTGTTTTTATTGTATTGTAAATTGATAGCATCTATTAAACTACCAGGTTCATCTGCCCACTTGCGAAGTATATGTGCAATTTCTATATCTCTTTGTTTGAATATACCAACGTTGGCATCTGCACATAGGATATATGTAACTTTGTTTTCAGCCATCCACTTCATGTTTGCTTCAACACGTTCTACTTCAAACTTCTTAACTTTAGTATATGTTAAACTTCCCCAATCACAAAAGGTACAAAGGAAAGGACAACCTCTGTTGGTTTCAAATGTTCCATTCCAAGTATTGTCAGGATAGTTTTTCACTAACCAGTCAAACTGTCCTGTTTCATAAGGATCTTTCAACACACTTAAATCATGTATGCGTTCGCCTGACAGGTATGCAGGTATTTCTTCTCCGTCCCTGTGCATTCTTAATAAGTCTATAAATGCGAACTCACCTTCATTTTTAAGTATAACATCTATATGCCCGTTGCCTTCTTCTTCTATAAAGCCATCCCACACGTTAGGGCCACCGAATACAATTACACATTCTGGATATTCCTCTTTGATTATTCTAGACATTAGTCTATTCCATTCTCTGTTCCAGACGTAATTACTAAATCCAACTATATCAGGATCTTTAATTCTTTTCATTACTTCTTGTGGGTCTTCTCTTTTACAAAACAGTTCAGGACCAAATGTGTAATGGTCGTTAATGTCTGGCATGCTTTTGGCCGTGGCGGCTAAACAACCAACACTATAAGGTAACCATAGGCTGTCTTTGCCTCCCATTCTTACTGTATAATTTACTTGGAATAAGTATACATTATTTTTATTCATCTTACTTTTTTATGTATAGCATTGATTATTGATTGTAATCCTCTTTGCCGTTGTCCTGTTAGGAATCTAGATATTAATCCAAAGTCCGCAAATTTTATATCTAAACATTCTTCCTTTGTACTGCCGTTAAATGCTGTGGTAACTAATTTTCCTATACCTTTAACTATAAAGGCGTCGCTATCAATAGCAAAGTTATATAAATCACCTGTTTGCTCTGCTATCAACCATACCCTACTCTGACACCCTTGTATTTCGTTGTGGTAACTTTTGAATTCGCTTGGCATATCAGGAACAGACTTACCTTCATCAAGTAAGTAATCGAATATGTATTCGTTCTCTAATGAACTTAGAGATTCTAATTCTTGTACTAGATTGTTTTTCATACCACTATTTATTAGTGGAATAAAAAATAGGAGTGGTTTATCCGTTTGCGTTGAGTCTATGGCTCCATGCTAGATCATATTCATCACCAGTTGTAAGTTTTACTAGTGTAGATGGATCTGCATCTGTTGCCTTGTATACTTCTTTAGGATCTGTGTCGTCCTTTTCAAAGTATGTTACAAACTTCTTACCGTCGTTGATTCCGTCTGCTGGATCGTTAATCATGTGTATAGGAGTATAGCCTACAAAATCCTCAGGTTTTCCAACACCTCTTGGTGCTTCTCTACCTATATCAACACCGACAACCAAATCTGCCTCTGCTTTTTCCGTGTGGCCTGCCATGAAACGTTTTGCTTCGTCTCTATCATTTACACTAAATGTTTTACCGTCTGTTGCCGGGTAGTCTGCCCAATTTAAATCTGGCATTATTGCTCTCCTAAAAACTGATTACTAAATGTTTGTATATGTATTTATCTTTTTAAGCATATTAGAAATAATTATACTATTTTTTAACTCCTGATAAATAGTATTATGAACAAGTTACATTTAGAAGAAGTAGTTAGCGATAACCCATTAGATGTGTTAGCACATGACTACGCCTTCCTATACAATATTAAAACAAATAGAAATGGGTTTAGTGATGAATCCAATCATCAAAGTTTTGTAAGGAAGCATGAAAATCTAAAGGCCCAGGCATTAGCACAATTCGAAGCAAACTATGACGAGATGTTTAAAAAGTATAAAGCATTAAGGAAACAATATCCTGCAATGCTTAATCAAATGGGTCAAACAGAATCTATACAAGAGATGGCGTATCAGAAACCAAACTTTGAAAAGGTCTGGCCTCAAGTTAGTAGTAATATGTTTGTAAACAGTTTGGGTATGGATAAATGGATTGAACTTGCTCAGTCAGGTAAAGATTCCAAAATCAGTTTGCCTAGTATGGATAAAGTATTAGACTATGACCCATCAGTAAAAGGCAAAGAGAACGTTAAACATTCACATGTTAATATGCCTATTATACTAAAGTCTCCTATGGGAGATTATCATTTGCTAAATGGTAACGACACATTAAATGCTATAATGGATTTACATGGCAACGCAAAGGTCTGGTATGTTGATGCTAGTAATGTAAATGAAGACTAAAGACTTAGATACACTAAGAACCATTTATGATGTCTTTAATGAAGATAAACATACCAAGTTGGACCCTAAACATTTAGATTTTGTTAAAGAAGAATTTATTCCGGAAATAGAAAGACCAGACGGTCCTTATAAGATAGGAGGCATGGGTACTTATGCTTTGGACCAACAACGATTGAACCGACAGTCTGTTGCTACTAAACCCAAAGACAAAGTAAGAACCGGTAATCCAAAACCTTACCCTGATGTTATAAATGTTGATTTTTATACAGGAAAGGTTTGGAACACTACTGGTAAGTTGTCGCCTGAAACAGTCACCTTCCCAGGATATGATTCTTATAGAAAGTTTGTTGCACCTTTAGAACAAGGTGGCGGTGGAGCAACTGTAAAGAACTCCAGCCAACAAACAGCAACAATACCTTTTTGGTTATATCAACAACACAAGGACAACGGAAAGATTCGTTAAACTTCTGTAAACAGTTCCTTATACTTACCCTGAATGTTACCGTCTGCATCAGCAGATATATTCATAGTCTTTTTATCCGTAGCAAACTCTCCTATCAACTTAGTACCACAAGGTTTAATTAAAGTATACTCGCATACTTCACTGGGTACACAATTACCAAAAGGATATCTGTATTTGATACTGTCCCCCACAGTATAAGAACTTAGTTGTCTTGTGGGTTTGCGAACTTCTGATCCTGTTAGGTCACTGGGTTTAAGTTGCATTGGTCTTGCTTTATTAATTACTGTAAAACTGTTTAACATTCCTGCTAGGTTTGTTAATTGATCTACATTTACTTCTGCTTGTATTGTTACCGTCTTCATATATCTTTCCTTAGTTAATTTAATATATGCATACAGTATAACACAATAACACAGATTGTCAAGTGTTTTTACAATCCCAGTATGTCTCCTACTTTATTGTGGGTTCTAATCACGAACTGATTAAACTTGGGTTTCTCCCACTGTCGTTCATGTGCATAGTATAGAAACATTTTGGTTATTACTTCCAAACTTGCTATACCCATACCCATTTTAATATTGCCTGTTATAAGCCACGACAGGAGAAAGGTGTCAAGACTTGCTACAACTCTCCATGTGCAGGTCTTTGTGAGTGAAATTATCTTTGCTCTTTTCTTATCCATGCAAATATTTACGGTTAAGAACTGTGGACTTAACACTATTTACAACTTATAATGGGTGTTATTTGTGAAACTTATTGGACTAGTCTAATACTTCTCTGATAGAACGTTTCTTACCTGCTTTCATATTAGCACACCAGTGATACATCTTGCCTTTCTCACCGCTATACTTTTTAGCCTTCTTGCGAAGTTCTGTTGCAGAACCTTTACAACTTGCACCTGCACGTTTTACTCTACCAGGAGAACTCTTTGCTTTTTCGTTTGTGGGAGTATTAGCAAACTGTGAAGTTATTTTAAATTCTGGCAAGTCTATATAAGAACCATTTTTAGCAATTTTAAATGTATGCGATATACTTACTGGCTGTGAACGTAAATATTTTTTAATATCTTCCAAGTTCTGAGTAACTATTAGTTTTTCACTTTGTACTTTAATGTCTTTAGGAAATTTCCATAGTTCGTATGTGGGGAACGCTTCTGATCCTGATACAACTTCTCCCTCGTATATACTGGGATTGCCATGCTTTGCTATATACTCAGCATTGTCTTTGAGACCTTGCTCTATGGCATCCATGAGGGCTCTCATGTCTTGTACGGCTTCTATTGTCATATCAGTTGTATTAGAGCATATATGCATATACCCATACTGGCAAATAAAAATCCAAATACCCAACCAATGTGGAACCGTTTGTTTAATAATCTTTCTAACATACAACTATTTATCGATAAATAGTAATATGGACAACATGCAGGACATTTTAAAAAACTATTATGCACAAGGCGGTAAAGAACTATTCTTAACTGAGGAAGAACTTAACGAACTTAATATTAAACAGTTGGGCTTGGGTGTGTTAGCAGGTATAAGTCTCATGGGTGCAGTTGGTAAAATACCACCGGCTGATGCAGATCCTTTTAGTAGCAGTGGTGTTAAACCTTCAGATTACGTTAGTGCAGAGTATCCAGACGATTACATACCTGATATCGGTTCAGTACCCCCTCCCACTAACCATGGAAAGTATGGCGGCCCAGTTACCCAACTAGCACACAAGGCCATGCAGGCTCTAGTAGACATATCCAACAAAGTCAAAGCAATACCCACAGCAATTAACTGGGCATTGGATATGCATAAACGTATTGAAGTACAAATGTATATAGACAGTATTGTTAAAGGAAACTTGGAACCCATAACTAAAGATACAGTTAAAGAAAACCTTTCCGGTGCTCTAGTCACAGAGATGCAGAAGTATTTGAATAATAATCCAGATGCCGTAGACCGTAAACGTTTAGATACTGGATACGAAAAACTCATAAAGACCCTTGTCAGTAAAAGTCAACAAGGCGATATGGGGTCATTTACTTATAATTGGAAGTTTAGCAGTCAGGATGTAGGAAGCACATGGGCAACTTTGGGTACAAGTACTATTACAATAACACATTGGAAACCATATGAATCCGCAACTGTTACTGTGTATGACAAGTATGATTGGAGCCAACAATTTTTGTTATCACCGCAAGGACTTAGAGAGAGTTATATTGATTTAATCCGTATGATATTTAATGGTAATAATATTAATTTAAATGATGATGCATATGGTAAGTTGTTAAGCATAGCAGAACATCATGCTATTCGAGTACTACCCGATGAAGCAACTAGCAGAATGTTAGCAAGAGAGTATTCAAAAGCAGGTAAAAAAGTTACCCCAGAAGAACTACATAAGTATAGACTTGTTAATATAGAATACCCTGCAAGTGCTGTATATACAGAAAGTCAGTGGAATAAGTTACAACAAGACATACAAGCACAACAAGACGGTATAGTTGTAGTAGGCAAAAGAGGTGCTGATGACAAATCAGACGATAGTAGAGACGATAAAGCCACAGCAGGTTCTGGCGATAACCCAGTTAGAACAAAGATAAAAGATCTACAGGACCCTGCAACATAATGTTATTATCAGAGATATTTACTAGGAAGCCTATACCCATACCGCCCCAAGCGACGACAATGTACCATTGTACTCTAGCCAGACACATGGACAGTATAATGAGCAAAGGTTTAACTGCTAATAAAGGACAGAACTATCCCAAAATATATAACCACCCGGGTAATAAGGATATTGAATACAAACCCGGAGTGTGGCTAACTACTAGTCCGGAGTACAGTCAGAGCTGGATACATGAGATTGCGGTAGACTTTGAACCCGCGATTATATTGGAAGTCAATACTAGTAGCCTAGATCAGAGTTTATTCCGAGAAGATCCTTTTATACCCGATCAGGGTAGTATATTGGGCAGTAACAAGTTTGCATACTTATATCAGGCGAGTATACCCAAAAGTGTTATTAAACCCTGGGGAACCATTGCTACTTTAGATAGTAGCCGAGATGATCCAGATGATCCGGATATGAGTGCCGCATACTATGGTGGTAAACAAGTAAGACGTATTAAAGACCATAAAGAATGGCAAGCAATGTATAGCAGTATTAAACGATTCTTTGGATTACCTGACGCCGCATAACTGTTAAACCCTTTATATAAGCGGAACCTCTTAAATGGAGAGTGAGATTTTCTGTGTCAAGAAAAAAAATTTAGGGCATATATGGTCTTAAATGGAGTTGGAGATTTTTGAGTTGTCTAGACAAGCCCAGGTACCCAGAATATTAACCACCAAAACCTCTATAACCCGGTGTCATTTTTCCGGTAATTTCTTTTTTTCTTTCCGTTTTATTTTTACCCTGTCCGTACTACAGGGCACAGGGTGTGTGTTTAATACACACCCTCGTTTATAGTTCCCTGTTTAACTGTGTCTAAAGTATTATTATCCATAACATAATACACACCCTCGTACTGCCAGTTTGCAAACGTCTCTGTTTCCAGTCCCTGTATGCTGTCTCCCTTAGCATGTGCATAGTACATGTCCTCGTCGTCTCCCCAACCCTTTACAAATATAGTATACATTATGCTAACACCTCATCTTTTGCTATGTTAATCTCATAACCCCTGTTACTTTTGTAACAAGTACGCCAGTCCTCAAATGTGTCTGCAATAGCCTCTACATAGTTGTCTGCAAACTTAGTGTTAAACACAAACAGTTTATTAGTTTGCTTGTCTTTGCGTATAGTAATGCCATAGCCTTTGTCATTTATGCTTTGCATGTTCCTATAAAACCTGTCACCAAAACTAGTAAAGCAATGTCCCTGTGCTGTGTGCAAATTTGTATAATGCCTAGCACTTGTAGTATTATGTAAGTTGTTACGCAAGTACGTCATGTCAACCCAAGTGCCTGCATTTACGTCCTCAAGTATAGCAAGTATGTCCCTTGCTAGTAACTGTCTAAATAATTCTCTGTTGCTTATTAGTTTGTTTTGCATAAATTGTTACTCCTTTTTATTAATTTATGTACATAGTATAACACAAAAGCACTTGTTGTCAAGTGCTAATGTGTAGTTGAGAATGCGATTAACTGTTGCGTTCCAGCATGTATGCGTCATACATAGCATCCACATTTCCCACAAAACTAATAGTTGTTGTGCGTGTACGCTCCTCGTAACTGTGTGCAATGTTTGGATTGTTAGCACACATTTTTTCAATGCTGTGCCTAACCTCGCATATGTAAGTATCCGTCTCTGAGGAGTGGTCGGACATTGTATGGTACATGTTGTTAAGCATGTTGGAGAGACTTGCTACAGTATTGTAACTGTTGTAATTTCCAAGTAAACAATTAAAGTTAGCAGTAGCACCCTCAAAATCCTCTAATGCATCCTGCCAAACTAAGTTTGTGCCATATGTTACATCCTCTAAATCCTCGTACCACGTGTCACCAGCGTCACTATAGCCACCGTTATCCTCAACACTATACATCCAACTTAGGTCAGTAGAGGGCGCCATTCCCTGTACAAAGTCCCCTGCCCATTCCAACATTTCCCTTACTAACATGTTACGCACGACATTTAGTTTTACAGTGGCTTGGGTTGGTGGCGTATAAGGCTGGATAGTTACTGCTTTGTTTAGTGTAGTTACATAAACAGTTGCGTCCTCAATGTTGTTAAACACTTTGTCATTTACTTTGTATTGTTGCATATATTTTTCCTAAAAAGTAAGTAATTAATTAAACTTACTGTGTAAGTATAGCATAAAAGCACACCTTGTCAAGTGCTATTTGCCGTAAATATAGCACAAAATAGCACATCCTGGTGGCGACTCTGTAACACAAAAAGCACATTCAGTAACAGATCTATCAGAACAACCCCCGCAAAGCCGCATTCCTACGTTGCAGATGTTAGAAACTCCCTGCGAACCCGCATTCTCACGTGTAGATCTGTCTAGATGTTTGCAGAAGTACACCTAAATGCGAATGATTCGCATCAATATGACAGGGTTCAAGTTCTCCCCCGAGCAGATCTTTACCGAACTGCCGCCAGAGCCGATAAATAACAGTATGAGAATTGCCGAGATCACATTAGCAGACTGGAAAGCATCTAAGAAGGTGTGTAAGAGCTCCAAGCCAGACAAAGAACTAGGTGCAAGTACTCTAGCATCATGCAAGAGCCAGGGTCTCCGAGCCCGTGATGGGGAGAAATCCTACACTATAGGCGGAAAGAAGACTAAGATTGCGGGTAAAAAGATCAAGGGTGGCAAGTATGCAGGCCCACTGCCCGTACACGGTAAGAAGAATAAGTCTAATGCGAAGAAGCGGGATTAACGGCCTGTTGTCAACACCGTAAAGAACAGTAGTTTAAAGGGTATCTAAGGCGGCGTTAAACTGTAGTTAAACTATTTTGAACACATGAGCCTCGCCTTAATACAAGCACGGTAAACACTTATAGTTAAATATTACACACTTTGGCACACTTTTACACACTCTCCTAACGCCCTTAATGACCCATTATGTCTGAAAACCCTTCTATACACATGTATACAGCGAGCCTGTATATTAATAAAAAGGTTCTACTGTTCGTCTTAGAGCTCTTTAGTATAGTATCTGTTTACTAATCCTGCTTAACACAATCCCACACAATCCTCGTACGATCTTACACAATACCCTTTAGAGTATACACTGGATGCACGTTATTGTTATTATAGTCTGTAAAGTGTTCACGCATACATATATACAGCGAGCCTTAGTTGTTGTATAAGTGTTTACTAAATCTCCGCTAGAACTATACTTTAGAATAAGTTCACAATCCCAAAGAACACATTCCACAATACTAAAAATAGACTACATTGTATTATAAACACTAACAGTTTAATCATTATGCATTGCCCCAGACTAGCATCAATAGGAAGACAATTACCAGTATCATGCTTATCTCAAAGAAATGCTGGTCAATGAACCGTTTTAGCCACGGTAGTGAAAGGTATTTAAATTGCATCATTAGGTTAAGTTGGTTGTGTTGGTATCCTGTATGGGCGAATCCAAGTAGTCAATACCCTTTTGGTTATGGTTTTCATACAATTCCATTCCCATTAGGATTACGCCAATTATGACTATTCCGAGTACAATCAGTTCCTTTAGGGATAGAGTGGGTTTAATATCATTTTTCGCGGAGTTCACTACTGTTTCTGCGGTTTCGTCTGCGTCCTGCTCATAGTACATGCTAATTGCTTTATGGTATTGTGATTGTTGTGTTGGTTTATCCATAATAAAAAATTTCGCGGGATTAACTTCGCCCTGCTGTTTGTTCGTCTACTACACCCTTTGCTATTAAATAGTCAATACTAATCCAGCCAAATACCCAGTTAATCATACTAATTCTACTGCTTTGTTTAATTGTTTTGCTACTTCTGATCCTTTACCCATTGATCTAAGTTTGTTTTCTGTTACTCTTAAATGCCAACTTGTTGCTGTGGAATTTAATTCCCATGCCATTCCTTTAGTTCCTGCTTTAAAATATCCTGTTGTTTTGGGTTCAACTATGGGTGCAGTTAAATTAAAGAACTTGTTTAAGTTGGGAGTTGTTTGTAATTGTTTTTGAGGGCCTGCTTTAATAGTATCCATTAACATGTTGTATGCTCTGCGATATTCGTCCGTATGCACACTCATATCCCATATTTCCACTTTATATATCTTATAATTTAAGTCATACCAACACCATATATGTTCACAGGCATATCTACTGAAGTCTGTGTCCTCAAAAGGAATATTGTATTTTACGCAAGTTTCAAGTTCTTGTGTGGTAATTGCACCAATATTAAGATAACTTGTACAGCCTATTTGGCGACTTTTTACTTCCCAATCTCCTGTAAAAGGATCTTGTATATCAACACCATTAGCGAATGTAGGGAAATCCCAGTTGTTTAGCATTTTAAGTTCATCTAAATGGGATTTAATTATTTTCTCTATGTTCCTACCACATTCTGCTTGTGGATGTTCAATTTTAGGTATGGGTAACTGCTGTCCCAAAAGAATACGTTCGTATGTCCTAGTTTCTATCTCTAATCGTGTTGGCATTATAGTTTAATTGTATCTGTATCAGACATTTCAGTTTCTTCTGCTACAGGAACATCTGCTTTTGTGGGGTCTTGTGGAGCAGGTTGATATACAAAAGGTTTCTGAATATAGTTAGCAGTCATATGTCTTAATCTAGCCGCTATTCGTTCTCTTTTGGCCTTTCTGTCGTGCCCTGCATTTGCTTTCTTTTTGTTAAATGCTTTTGCTTTAGTGCTCATTTTCTTCATGTGGTTCCTCCTCAGGATCTATTAATGTTATGGGTTCTGATAATGCTTCATCTATGAGTTCCTCTTCGTATTCTAATAGACTTTGAGCAATATCAAAGTGACTGTCCAAGTCCTGCCCTAGTGGATCTGATATAAAGAACTCACTTCCGCAATCACTTACACTTAAATCTCCTGCTGACAGTGAGCCTGCAAAGTCATTACCGCCCTCGTAATAGAATAATTCTGCTATACAATCAGGATTTTTCTCTAAAAATGTACTGATTGCTTCTGTGGGAGGGCTCCATGCTGAGTCAAAGTAGCCTTCTATACAGCCTTTTTGCTCACCATTAACTTCCCATTCTGAATACTCTAATCCTTCTATCTCAACGTCCCATTTTGTTCCCCAGGAACTAACAGCATCGTGGTATCCCCATTCACCTATGGGAGTAATTGCTTCTAATAAGCCTTCTGAATGTTTGGCATTTTCCCAAACTTGGCTGAGTTTTTCAGCAGGTCCGTTTATTTCTATGTGATTGCTACACCAATTAGGCATCTTATACCTCAAGTAGACTAAGATGTTTAAGTATA
>Ga0098056_1000128_pt1 | contig 28132 bp, 32 predicted proteins | sample 17BtaG_FD_92583 | JGI IMG/M metagenome (GOLD analysis project Ga0098056, IMG submission 92583) | Marine viral communities from the Subarctic Pacific Ocean - 17B_ETSP_OMZ_AT15314_CsCl metaG | ecosystem: Environmental > Aquatic > Marine > Oceanic | place: Subarctic Pacific Ocean | collected...
AAGAACAGGCATAGGGTATATTCTGTTATTTCTGTTTGCACACTCTGCTTGCATAAAAATACCAGAAATTGAATATGTTTTTTTACCTTCACTTGAATTTTCTACTAAAAGACTAACATCTTCGTTCATTTCTGTTATTAATTTCATCAATATCCCTCAGTTCCTGCTGGACGTGAAGTAGATTCATCTTCTTCTTTTTTAGATTTTTTAGATTTTTTTGTTTTACTACAAGATGCTTCTTCTTTTACTGTTTTATCATCTTCATCTTCATCTTCATCTTCATCATTCTTTTTCTTTATGGCCGAATCTCTAGCCATTTCCCAATCTTCACTATCTTCATCTCCGTCACCATCTTTATCATGGTTTTTCTTTTCACCTAAGATAGAAGGTGCTATTTCTTCATATACATCAGTAAGTTTTTCTGCCATCTTTGTATATAAGATGTCTGTTATTTCTCGTTTTGCTCCAATTAGATTTTCATCTAAAAGTTCTGCTATTACTTTTTCTGTTTTCATGACTGTCCTCTTATTTGAAGGTTAAAAATATTTATAATTTTTATTGTTTCGGCTGGTCTTGACTATTAGGATCTTCTTGTGGTTGTATACCCAATTCCTGCTGCTGAAGCATTTGCTTCATTTGTTCCATTTCCATTTTTGTGGTTTCTTGGTTATTTTCTATTTCTATTTTCTTTATTTCTTCTTCTGATTGCTTTAGTATATTTTTCTGAATATACTCAGTTGAAAAATATTTACCTATGTATGGTTCTACCGTAGCTAAAATAGACATTCTTTCTTTTAATATTTCAGTATCTCTCAATTCAGTAAAATATGAATCGTCATTAAATGTATATTTTATATCATTGGATATGTAATCCCAATCATTTTCAGATAAAACACCCTTTAGTATTAATTGTTTTTTTACCGTATCTGTTAAAATTTGAGTAAATTTTTCTCTCAACCTATTGATAAATTTATAAAATTTAACTTCATCTCTGGTTATTTCTGCAGATCTACCCATATTAAAACCATTAACAGATTCTAATCTGGAAAGTGGAACACTCAATGCCCTAAAAAGTTTTCTTTGTAAATATTCTACATCATCCATTTGTCCTAAATTCTGACCACCCTGTAGAGTACTAATTTCTGTTCCTCTACCACCTTCTCTTCTAGGTAACCAATAGTCTTCAAGCATGTGTAGATGATTTCTATCGTCACGAACTTCACCTGTAGCTTGATTGTATGTTAATTTATTTCTATAACGATTCATTAATTCTTTTACATACTGTTCTGCTTTTTGTTTTGGTAAATTACCAACATCAATATAAAAAATTCTACGTTCTGGAGCTCTAGATATTCTATAAATGACAACTGCATCTTCTATTTGTCTAAGCATGTTTACAGGTCTAATTGCTTTTTGTAAATAACCTACGACCTTTTTTGTTGTTGTATCAACAATACCACTATGAACATAAGCAATTGAGTCTTTTGTTATTTTAACTCCAGCACTTGTTGTTGAAAATTGACTATTTCTGTCTGTGTCTGTATATACAAAAAATTCTTCTATGTCTGTTACCATAGGAATTGCTATGCTATCTTTAATAATTGGTTTTTTGTTTATTTTTCTTACTTTTTTTATCTTAATTGGATCAATTGCTCTAGCTTCTTTTATTCCTGCTCTTGGATTATCAATGTCAATAATTAGGTGGTAGTATAATCTACCATCAATATACCACCGTCTAAACACTTCATATCCTTTATTTGAAATATCAAAAAGAGAAAGAACATAGTTGTATTCTTTATGAATTTTTTGCTTGATATTATCAGATAAATCAACATTATCTAAATTCAATTTAAATGGTTTTCTATCGGTTCCCATTATCACCGAATCATTAACTATGTCTTCTATTGCCATATCAACTTCTGGATATAAAGCTAAACTTCGATATGTACTTATAAATTGGTTTTCGTTTTGAATACCACCACCGAAATCTACATAAGTACCTAAAAATCCACCAGTTTGTAATGTTTGTGCTCCATCGTACTCATCAGGAGAAACAAAACTTTCATTTCTGGTTGATTTTTCTATTTCTATTTCTTTGTCTTCTTTACCAATTGTAAAGCCAAATAAATTTACTGGCATTTAATTCTCCATAATATATTATGTTAACGTTTCGAAGTATTCGTATTCTACACTAACACTGAATGTTGCTAATTCGTCCATTCTACCATGACCCAAACTAAATTCACCTATGCTTGTTGGCCAACAATTTACCAATTTAATTTCTTTTATTGCTTTTGATGACCCATCTAAGTCGTGGTGGTGTATCACCCAATTTGCAACATAAGGTTTTTCATCTGTATTGAAGTTTGTTTCATTACTTACATGATTATTTATACGATTACTCCAATTGTGTAATTTTTGCCATAAATTAGACTTAGATGGATGTGGATCGATTACTGTAAATGCCCAAGTTCCATAATCTCTATCACCAGGCAGTTTTAGAGTTCTACCCCTAAAACCAACTCGAATTGGGTTAATTGTAGATGCTGGTAAACCTAAAGAACTTACTTCTGTTGTCATAGTAAAATCTGATTCTGAACCAGACCCCGGAATCACCATATTAACATCATAACGATTTGGTCTAGTTCCTAAACCAACTTTATTTTTAAATTCACTTAAAGTTAAATCGTTCATATTTGGCATTTATTACTCCTGACCTAATGTGTCTGTGAATATAAGAGTTATTTCTTCTACACTATTTATTGCTGTGTAATTCACCTGAGCATTAAATTTACCTAATTCTATGTCGGATTGTGTGTTATTTGATTCATCACAAATAACAGAATAATTTGATATTGCTTGTTTCACTAAAAGACTTTGCATAAATGCTTCAGCTTGAACAGTAAAATTTTCTCTGGTGGATGATGTATTTACTTCAAACAATGAGTTTCTAGATATTTTTCCTATTTCTTGTGTCAGCATTAATAGAAGGTTTATAGATCCTATTTTTTCTCCACTTGCAGTTTTATCGGAAAATAATACAATTCCCTGATTTGGAAAACTTAAAACAAAGTTTATATTATTATCAGATAACACAGAAGCTTCTGATGTAGTAATAGCATCAGGCATTCTTACAGCACTTTTAATTGTCCCACGTTTAAATCCTGCGGGAGAATTAAATGACTCTGCTATTCTGTTTGTTCTTGCCATACAACCAGCTACATCATATGTTAAAGGTGTTTTGATGTATTTTGTTTCTTCTGTATATTGTGTACTTGGGTTCAATCTTTCCTTTGTTCCATATACAAAGACATTATATTTGTTATTGTTACTAGTTGTATCAGTTTTATTCAATGTTCTTCGGATTAGAATTAAATCGTTATCTCTGTTTGCTTGGATATTATCCAACTCGGAGTCTGCAGAATCTGCGTCCAATAGACAGTCTAATCTTGTAGAACCACTAGTAAATGGTGATGATGAACTTACACCTATTATACAACTACCACCGTATTCTAAGTAGTTATTTACTCCCCACCATGCTCCTGTCCAACCACCAGTAGGTCCGATAGGCCATCTGACTTGTGTTGCTGTATTACCACCATCTGCTGTGTATACTCCCGGATATAATGCACCGTTTACACCTATACCACCAAATCCATCAAAACTAACTCCAGCTCCATTACCAGATTTATAATTTAATCTAGAATTCCAGTTGGTTAAGTCTGATATAACCATAAAACCATCATTAACTTCGGATGTGGTTCCTACTGCAATTAGTAGATTGTGGTTATCAACAACAAAACCTGCGACAAAATCGCCAGTTGGTTCTCCGTTTGTTGATACGAAAGAGTTCTCTCCGATTGTTACATTTACTGATGGTAAAGCCATATTGTTCTCCTACATTTACTATCAGTTTTATTTATTAAAAAGAGTTATTCACTTTCTTCCACTCTCCATCATCATCTTCATCTTCCATGTGAGATATTAAACCAAAAGGTAAAACTTCATCTTCTAGACGTTCAATCTCATCTTGATATACGTCGAGCCTGACATCTCTTTCTGTCAAATTCTTAAAGTAATCTTGACGTGTCAACCATCCAAATAAAACCAAACACATACACAAATCATCGTTGTGTCCATCATCAGCTTCGAATGATTGTCCTTTTGCTACAAATGTGTATAGTTCATTTACAATATCAACATCAGGTACAATAAGTTTGTCGTTTTCTATGAGACTTTTTAGTACAGAACAACCTAGCTTTTTAACAGGAATTGTTGTTCTAACACCCCGTTGCATATTTGCCCCACCAAATCCCGAGCTAATAACCTGACCGGACCTTCCCTTATACACAGTATAAGCCATATTATCATATTCCAAATCTTCAAATAATACATCTGCAACCTGACTTCCTATGTCGTTTGATTCTATTAAAAGGTATGAATTATTATATTTTTCTGCTAATGTTTTAATTACCGTTGGATATACCATAGGGGAAATTAGATTATTTCTAAATTTAGCAACGACTTTATATGGAGGTTCTGTTATGTCTATAACAACAGAAGCACTATAGTCTTTTCCTTGTCCTCGTGCTGTATCAACTGTAATTATGTAATTATGATCGGGTTTTGGTTCTTCAAAAACACACATACCGTCCGGACTTTTTAAAATAGGTTCTTCTGAAGTTAAAATATGAAGTTTCGATGAACTTATTAGAGTATTTGTTGATCCAATAAAATCACATTCAAATTCTGTCTGAAATTGCTGCTCACTAGTGTTTTGTATTTGTTTCTGTTTCCATTCTTGATCGCGTAATGGTCCGCCGGGGTATAGTGGTATTTGTGACCAATGAACTTCAAATGGAATGTATTCATTTTTTCCTTTTTCGCCTACCTTTTTCATTGCATTTTTCCAATAGTAATAAAACAAATTAAGACCATTGGGTGTTGACACCATAAGAACTTTAGTAGTCTGACCAGAAGTAACTGTAGGATATACAGAACTAAAGAATTCTTCTGCTATATTATTTGGAACGTGAGCAAATTCGTCCAAAAAAATCATGTTAAAAGATCCACCACGAATCGCGGATGCTGAGGTGGACGACGCTGTAATCTTAGAACCATTTTCCAGTTCGATTGATCCTTTATTCCACTCTACAATACCCTGCTGCAACCAAAGGGGAAGATATTCATATGCCATTTTTAATCTATATAAAATTTCTCTTGCTGTACTCTGTTTATTTGCAAGAATTGCAACATTCATATTTTGATTAAATAATACATAGTGTAATACATATGAAACTATAGTGGTAGATTTACCACTCTGTCGTGGTAATTTAGCTATTGCAAATCTATTGTTGTGTATAATATCAAGCAACTCTTCTTGATAATTATACAAATCAAAGGGAATTAATCCTTTGTCTAACGATACTACTTTTACATAATTTCTTATAAAGTATACCGGATCTTTCGCACATTTCATATATTCATTAATTTGCTTTTTGGTGAACTCCATCGGAACACCAGCAGTTTTTAGGTTGGAATTACCCAAATACCCATCCATTTTTCTACTATTCATATTAAACTTTCTTTATATCTTTACCACCGCTTCTTTCTGGATTGATGATATCTTGTAATTCACTTGTAGAACCAACATATATTGTATTGTTTGTTGTATTTTTTTGAGTTAGACTATACTTATCTTCTTTTATTTTTTTCATTTTTTCATGTATATCTAAAGCGTCTTTGTTTACGTCGGCTATAGTTTTTATCATTGTTGCAACCACTTCATATGCTCTTGGAGAATCTCCAGCTTTTGCAACATCTAAAATATTTTGAACTGCATCTTTTCCTTGGGAAATTAATTCTTGTAAATTATTTCTTACTTTATTATAGTCTTTATCTAAATTATTTTCTTCATATGATATCATTTCTGATGAGTCTGTTTTTTGTATAGGACAGTGCTTTTCAAATTTTGTATCTAAAGCCTCGTTTATATTTGAATATAAATCATTTTTCTTTTCCATCCTTAAACCCTTTCATAATCTGAATTATTCGTTTTCTGATTCTCCTGTAGAACCAGTAATTCCTATAATACCAAGTCCAGGAATATTAACTTCAGTATCAAGAATAATTGGTCGCTCGTCCTCTCCTCGTATTTTTGAATATAATCTAGTTTTACAATCAAAATTTAAATTTGCGGCAATTAATCTTCTATCCAAAAAGTTTCCTTCGTAGTCTTCCTGTATTGCTACATTACCTAAAACTACAGGAACATCTAACTTCGTATCAATTTCATTTAAATTTAATGATAAGATAAATTCAGGACTAAAATACGGAACAATCTGTTCTATTATTTGTAGCATCTCCGTCATAGTACGAGTAAATATATACAAAGAAAATCCTAAATTATAAGGAACTTCCTGAAAAGTTGTTTTTCTAGAATTTTCATTACCAATAATTGGTACTGTTCTTTCTATTGTTTTATTTAAATGTCTAGTTGGGTCATAATTTAAAGATGATATTTCGAAACCCATTCTCGGTAACGAAAGTTGAATTTTTGTATCATCACTTATACCACTCTGTTCAGTTAACCTTCTTTGAAATTTTTCTTTTGGTCCGTAAGTTAAAGGGACACGTATTCTTTGATTTGTTGTACCATCAGAGTTTTCTCTAGACACATAAATTTCATTAAATAAAGATCCAAATGCAACAGTAAGTTTTCTTAAAGATTGATTATAATAAAAATCAAACATCAATAATCTCCTTCTGAAAATGGATCTATATCACTAAAGTTAATTATATCATCATCTTGTTTTTCTTTTTCTATAATATTATTATCTAATAATGCTTTATTTGTAATTGGATTAAATGGAATTATAATATCCAGTCTACCAGACTTGTCAATTAAACCAACAGATCCACTACTTACACCTATTAAATATTCACCATTTCCGATAGTAAACGAACCGGACATATTTCCTATTAATACTAAGTTTTTAGAATCGTTATCTTTATCATTCCAGTCATACACAACACCAATTCCGTCCGCATTACTTAATGTTGCGCCGGTAGGTCCATTTCCTATAACTTGATATATAGTCTCACCAATTGTATAATCACCAGTAAATGCAGAATCTATATAAACTTCAAATCCTTTTGTTTGATTATCTGTTTGTACATCATCAATAAAGTTTTGTTCAGTTTCAATATCTTCATTTGAGTATGTGAATGCTTCACACGTCAAAACAAATGTGTATCTTTTACCTAATGGATAAAATGGATTTTCGTGTTCTACAAAATTAATTTCGAATAGTGTATCGCTAAGAGGAAAGTAAATTAAATCCCCTTCTCGAGGTCTTTCTAGAGATACATTTGTTCTTGTTATAAGTTCATGAAATCTTCTTGTAGAAACTACTAACTCTACTCGATCTTTTAATTGTATACCAAATTTACTGACAATATCACCCTGTCCATCAAATCCCTGAACACTATTGATATACATTTCAATTTTATGCGAACCTTTAAATTTTGCTACTGGATCTTCACCAAATAATAAATCATTATTGAAATTTACTCTAGGAATATAATATACATCTCTTCCCATCGATCTGATGGTTTCTTCCGTTAAATCTTCTACAAGTCTTTGTTCACTTGTGTTATCTAAAAAGTATGGATTCTTAGCCATTAGATTATCCTGTCATAAAGTCAACAGGCAGTTCGTATTGAGTATACACTTCTTGTTCTACCCTGTCTATTTCTGCTAACGCTTCGCTGTAAATTTGACCACCCCGGAGAACAACACCACCTGGCATTTGAACTCCATCATATTTTGCTAAGTTTGATCCCCATTGTCTTTTTATCAATGCAGTAAAATACTTTTTTAATAATCGATCGTCAAATATTTCAGTGTAAATTTCTGGACTTAATGCAACATAAGATTCGATCATTAAATATTCATCAGTTTGTATTTCATCCCAGTTCATGTCTATATGAAGTCTATTGGTAACTTTGCTAAATCTAACTGCCTTTTCTGGCTGAAAGAAATCTTCGATCATATTGATGTATCTCTTAGTAGAATCGTAAGACGCTAGTCCTTGTGATACTGCTGCATTAAGACCTCTATTTATACCGAAGTAGTCAGAAAGTGCTAATTGATATCTTATGTCAAACATATTAATGTTAGCAAATTGTCCAAATTGAAACACTTTTACTACACTTAATATATCTTTTCCAGTTGGAGCATCACCTGATGGTCCGTTAATTGGTCCTAGCAAATTAGTCTGTATGTATTTGTTTACTTTATCTTCTTCTGTTATCTTATGTGCAAAAAACCCTTTTTCTACACCATCAAAATGACGTTCTTTAAAGAAATCTAATGCTTCATCTAGTCGATCTTCTGCCTGCTCATAATCTACATTTATTTCAATAACAGGTGCGCCTAACCTACGATAGGCGTAATCAATTAGACTTTCTCTGGAATTTGGTTTTGCCATAAGTAATCTCCAAGATTATTTATGGTTATATATTATTCATTATCCAAAATGCTTTTCTGTAATTAGTCTTCTTTCTTTTTCTTTTTTTGTTTCCACTGTATCTGATGATGCAACTGTATCTGATGATGCCACTGTATCGGGTGATGTAACTACAATTTCATTTATTTCTTCGGTATTCATAGTTTCTACGAAATACCTTCTAGATACAGGTGAAATTGATTCTTCTGGATTGCTTGATGCATAGTCTGAAAATCCAGGCATTTTTAATGGACATGACAATTTCGGGTAATCTAGTTTACTATACTCTTCATTATCTCCAATTAACCATGTGTTCTTATTGTCCCCACAACCACAACCACCACAATAATACTTACCTTCAGTTTTACTTCTGCATAGATGTTCACATGGCGGAAGTACACCGCCGTTATGTTGGTTTCCAAAGCAACTAATTACTCTTAGTTTTTTTGTGAATGGTTCTGTTTTTTTATTAGTTACTCCTCGAGAAATTAAAGACTTACTGAGATTTTTTGCCATAGAAAAACCCTTTTTAATATCCATATAGTATCTCCACATTAAGTAATAGGTGTATTATAATCAGCATCCGCAACATAATTATAGAAAATATTATCAAAAACAACAAATCCTGATAATGGTGTAACTCTAAGACCCTCTATGTATGATTGTATTCCTATTGTTTTACTTCCAGTCACATGAAGTCTACCCCCACCATATCCAACAGTACCAGAGGATAAACGAAGATCTAATCCTGAGCTATTATTATACGCATCGTTTACCATTCCGCTTTGTGGTGAATATACTAAAGTTGTTGGACTAGTTCTCATAGAAACCGGAAAATTATGCCAGTGATCATCTGAGTTTGGATTTACTGTAAATCTATCTGGAGAGTGGTTTGGAAATGAACCATTCATTGTAGTTGAACCAGTATCAACCTCTAAGTCGTATGTACGTTGATAATATCGAGAGCACCTGGAAAGTTCTATTTTTGGGTCTGTTTCTTGTCTATATGGAGAAGATGATAGTGTTTCTCCCTGAGAGGAGAACAATCTTACATTAGAAAGTTCTAAATCTGTATTTTCCAATATACCATTTAATTTAATTCCTACTGCAACATATCCATCACCAGTATTACCTGTGTGTCCCGCAGAGCTCCCCAGAGAGCTACTAACAATAAATGGAGTCCAGACACCACCAGTTACAACTATAGGTGTATCTATTTCATTTATTGTATAAGATGATCCTGTATTTACACTTCTGCGTATATACAGTCCTAAAGTTCCCCCCGTTATTCCACTTGGTGGTCCTCCAGTTGCACCTGCACTTATACCACCAGTTCCTTGTGCATATCTAATATATCCATCAACTGTTACTGTTTCACCTAAAAATTTCTGTTGACCCTCTATGATATTTTCAATTCCATGAAAATCCGAAGATGACTTACTCGCATAGTTCATATTAACAGAACTATAATATAATGGATTCCCAGCAACATCAGTCTGTCCTACATCGAAAGATTTTCGTGTTATAGTTTTTGATGCTAATGCTGATGGATTATTTGTTCTAAACATCCAACGATCTGCAAAGAAATGACTAGTGAGTTCTCCAAAGGATTTTCCTCTTTGCCACACATCAAAATTACCATTAATTAACTGATTTTTTAGTGTGTATTCTGCAGGACCTGCTGTTCCACCCGCCGGTCCTGTTGCACCAGAAGAACCGGTACTTCCACCTAAAGATAAAGTTACGCTTCCAGTTTCTCCGTTAATTGATGTAACAATTGAACTTGCTTGTGTTCCATCTTGAAATTGTACACTTCCCGTTACCACTAGATTACCATCAACTGAAACTCCCCTTATAGTATCAGAGAGATCTATGTAGGCAACACCACCACTAGAACCACTAGAACCACTAGAACCAGTAGATCCCATAGTAACATTTATGTTAGAAGAAGCTGCACTAACACCATATACAGACATTAGGTTTAATTTCTTTATTACCTCATCGTTTTCTTTTGCAACCCAATCGTAAAATGTTGTATTAGCATTTAAATTTTGGATTTGGAATGAATTATCTTCAACGCCCATATTTTTCCCCTAAAATCGTTGTATTACTTGACCAATAAATGTTTTCTTATTAAAATTTTCAGTTGAATCATAAGAAAAACTAGTTCTTCCTATATGTAGAGATTTTCCAGAATATTCTTTTACTTCCGGGATTGATGTTGATATTATTTCAAAACTAGTGTTTAATGTCGGATGCATTATCCTATCACCAACTTGATATAAATTTTTGTTTTTTGTTTGAACTTCTAATATTTTTTCACCAAAACTCGGTCCATCGTAATATGATACTACAGTTGATGTTGTATATTGTGAAGTATTTGGTTTGGATATATTAGTACCAAAACTAAAATCATTTTCGTCTGGTGCGGGACCAATACCGAATTGAGATATTGTTAACTTAACATTGTTTGATACTGATGCACTATTTTCTTTAAATAATTTTTCATTGGAATCATATAAAACATCTTCATTAATTCCAAATTTAAAAAATTTAGTTTGGTTAGATACAGATTTTATTTGTTCTATATTAATTCTACAATTTATAAGTGCAAATTTAGCAGACAAAGCTTCCCTGACGTTTAATCCAGAAGAACCAATAAATCCTAATTCTATCGCGTTTGCAATATCTTGTATTTGTGAATCTGTATGTTTATTGGAAAGAACAGATTTTAAACTTTCGAATATATTAAAATCTTTATAACCAGTTCCCATACTGTTTATAGAAATTCCCATAATTGTGTATTCTCTATTTCCAATAGTGGTATTTGGAGAAGAGACTACATTTGTTTCTATTTTAATTGATGCTCCACTACCAGTATCACTAACAATATTTATTATGGGATCTTTATAATTAATAACTCGATTTTCACTAGAAATTGAATTTACATTAATTTGTTGGTATATCAATCCACCAGCAATTGATTTTATTGTTTTATCTGGAACTGGTATCCAATCTGAATTATTAATTATTACTTTATCTGTAGCAGATAATGTATATAAGTAGAGATATCCATACCCATCATCATAAAAATTAACTCCAGATTTATGATTTGGTGCTACAGAAGTATTAATTTTTTTATCGTATTTCTTTCTATTAAATTTATCATTTTGTATAATTAAATAAACATTATTGTTACTTAAAAGATAATAATTTCCTTTAGGTGTTATTTGTGAATTCCATCTATTGTAGGAAGTTTTTGACCATTTAATGTATGGAACTACAACGTTACAATCTTCAGCTTCTATCTGCTTAAAAATTGTAGAATCTTTAAATAAATTTAATCTTTCATTATCAGTGTTAAGATCAGCGCTAGTTGCAGCTTCAGATCCTCCCAGAAAAAAAGAAAGAACTCTGTCTTTATTTTTGACCGAATTAACAAAATGTTCTGCATTTTTAACTGAAAGATTTGTTGCTGTTAAATCTGCCATATTTACTCCGTTTAGCAAGGTGTCGTATCTGTATTTGGATTATCATCTAATTCTAACACAACAAAGTCAAATATATTTATATCACCAAAGGCAACACCACTAGTTGGACCAATATTCCATATAGGATGTTTGAACGTTTTCATGTCAGCTGTATTTTCCAATATTGCATTAACCGAAGAAGAACCAGAACAACCACAATCGGACAAATAATCTTCAGTTGCACCTAAAGGATATACGTAATAATTTCCAATTGCAGGAAAATCTTGTTGTTTGGGTGCAGTAAATCCTAAATTAGTGTTTTCTAATAATGTTTGTATTTCATCATCTACAGATTGTGCAGTTTGTTGTGTACCAGTTTCTTCTATAACGGTTAACGAAAAATTAGTGCCAGCTGGTTGCATATAATTAATATATGCTTCTCTGTATAAATTCTCTCTAGGTATCGATCCAGATGAATGTGTAACTATAATATCATAAGTAAAAGCCGTTTCGCTGTTATTAACTTGAACTTTTACTACTTCAGAAAATAATTTAGATAAAAATAAAACAATTCCATCTGAAGTTCCTTTTCGTAATAAAATATCACGTTTAAAGTTTATAAGAAAATTTTGTACTTCTGGTAAACTCAAAGAACTTGCAACATTTTCTATCTGAGGAATAAAACTCATTATAGTAGCATTTAGTGTTTCTTGTTTTAAATTTTGTAAATCAATTAAATCTACAAAGTTATCTGTATATAAACCAGACAATTCGTTGCAATATAACCAATTGTAATAATGTTGTAAAAATGTTATTAATAAAGTTTTTCCTTCTTCGTGTTCATTTTTTAACCAATATGGTGTAAAGTTGGTAACGTCAAAGATGGGTGGACAGTTAGAAAAAGTAGGACCAAGAGAAAATGGATCTGATATAGAAAATGACATCGCAGCATCGGCTGCAGCTGCAGCTTCTTCTCTCGGTATTATTGATGCAATTGGATTGAGTACATGTACACCATCCTCTTGTATATTTGAAAACGTAATAAAATCTACCATCAAATATCCCCATCATATGTGTAAATTATTCCGACCATACCTCTACTTCGTATTAATTCTTGTGCAGTTACGTCGTCTACATTGTCTTCGTTTATTTTAAATTTAACTTCACCTGTTGGATTATCAGAATCGTCTAATATTGTTTTTACTACAATATTATCCATTGATGTAGATAAATTATTATTAACTAATAAAACTTTAATATCGTCTTTTGTTACAACTCTATCCTGAGAAGCGAAAGATCTGGGAACTAAAAATTTAATTTCATTCAAGCTTGGTGTATTCTTTCCTCCAGAGCTCAATCCTGATGTGGGTGTTATGGTAGACACAGAAAATCCGGAAGGTATATTTGAAAATGATATACTAGAACACCCATTACCCGAAGTACCAGAGGAAACTAAGTAACTAACTTTAACTTTACTGTTCGGTGATAATATATTGGAGTTTATAGTGTTTCCGGTAACCTGATCTATGAAAGAAGAAAATACTATATTATATCCAGAACTAGTTCTATCTAAGTAAAAGAATTTATCCGTACTTGACGGATTTTCTAAAACAGAAGATTTTAATTCATATGTTTCAAATTCTCCAGTAGATTCTATTTGAACTTCTATCTTAAGAGTTGACGTTTCTAAATCTTTTTCTGGAATCGATATGGATTGGTTTTCTATGTTTATAGCAGTACCAGTAAAAATCGCTTGATTTACAGATTGTTTTGCTTCGTAAATATTAAACTCAGCTTGGTTAACTTCGTTTAACGTTTCTATGGTTTGTTCTTCAGTATTATAAAACAGTTTTATTTCACCATTAGACTTTCTACCGACGAATTTAGTTAAAGCGGGTATAGTTTGTCCAGCATCAGCACCTAAAATCTTTATTTTAATACTGGAAGATTTTGGACCAGAAACTGTATATCCTTGAAGTTTAGCATGAGAAATTAATGATTCTATTTTCTGTGAAGTATCTAAAAACATTTCATTAACTAAAATATTCTGAAACAGTACTTGATAAAATGTATTATACGAAAGTAAATCCACTATAGTTGAAAGTGCAGAACCTTCAAAATTAAAATCAGAAAAATCAGATTGACTTTTCATGTAAGAAACAATCTCATTGTAAATTGAAGTATAGTTTATATCTTTTAAATTGATATTTGGATTTGACATTATTACCCTCTTTATTATTGTATTGGTATTTTTATACTAGCACTGTCAGATATTGTTGCGTTCTGTAAATAATAATTGTACTGTAAGTCTATCACAAAAACATTATTTTCAGTTTTAGTTTTTACCGAAATTACTTGTATTCTAGGTTCGTATCTTACCAACATCATTTTTATATCGGAAGATAAAGTTAAATTTATATCACTACTAGAAGAAAATATATTGTTATATAATTCACCTCCAAATTCAGGATCAAAAGATTTTTCACCAGAAAATGTTAGTAATATATTTTTAATCGACTGTCGTATTGAAACAGAATCTTCTACTATATTTAAATCACCAGTAAATCGATTTTTAGTAAAACTAAAGTCTATATCTTTGTATTTTTTTATCATACTACTATTTATCCATCTTCTACTTCAGGTTCTTCTTTTGCTTCAATATACAAACTATCACGCACTAGAGTTAGTTTCATTTTATGAAGAGAAACACCTGTTATTTTATGATCCACAGAAAAAACTAACCATTTTCCATGAAACTTAGAATTTGTTTCTGGTTCAAATATATCAAATCTTTCTGAATAGTCGCTAAAACGATTTTTTATTCCTTTAATTTTCGGAGATTTAAAATCACAAAAAATTATTTGTCCAGGTCTGATGTCTAAATTACCAGTAACGCTTATTTCTATAACTTGAGTATTTATTAGCGACATTTGCGCTGTTCGGTTTAGTGGAGTTTTATCTGGAGTATTCCAAAAAGTAGAAATTGTTCTACTATGTTTCATGTAATTATAAAACTCAGGACCAATATTAGGACAAGTACAACTTAACGTTCCATTGGGGTCTTCCCAAACACAACCCAGATATTCTTCTCCAAATTCATTCTCAATTAAAGTACACTCTTTTGATTGTTTCAGTAACGAATCTAATTCACTATCTGAAGGAATTGTATATGGAAATTCTGCAAACGTAGTTTTTGCCTCTTCATATGTATCATGTTTAGAGACAAATTCATACTTTCCGTAATTTTCTCCTGTAAGTCCCCGTATAATTAAAAATGAATCTACAGAATTTGTTGGTATATCTGACGAATTTACAATTAAGTTTCTACCTTCTGCATTCCAAAACCCAGAAAGTTTTACTATTTTTTCATCTTTTGGTATTAGTTCTTTTGCAGGACAATTGCACAATGGGTCTAATTCGTCACAATTTAAATTGTCTACCGGTCCATCTGGATTAGAACAAATATATTGATTTCTTATAGAATGAGTTTCTTCTACATTCACAGTTTTTTTTCTGGGAATGTATTCTGTTAATATTTTAATTATTCTTGTGTCTTGATTACTCATAAATTGCAGCTCCCATCACATTTACCATCGTGTGCATTAGTTGCACTGAAGTAGTATATCTTTTTATTGTCTCTGGTTGCATAGTCTCTAGTATCTAGTCCATATCTAACTAAATCGCTATATGATATAGTAGATAATTTTACTATGTGTCCATTTGGAATTGCACCACAATCAAGTTCATTTTCGTACGTAACAGTATTTTCATTTATAGTCTTCTTTGCTCTTCGGTAACCGCCAATTGGTTGCATATTAAAATCCAAAGGATAATCTGTTATATCACCCTTTGCTGCATTTATGCCAGGACCAACTAGTTCGTCGATTGATTGTCCGCTAGGTCTTTCATTTGGTAAATTGTAATCATCAGGAGAATCCTCTCCTTGATAATATATTATAGTATCACCAGTAATTGATGGATATGTATTTTCGTTGTATATAGTTCTATTCATTATCTCATTAATATTATATGCACCAGATGGATTTCCCGTAATACCCGTTGCAGTTCCAGGTTTTTCTACCACCAAAAAAGGAGAATATTTGCTATTATGAAATGTTAAGGTTAATCCTTTCGCATTATCACCCAAGAAATATTTACCTATCGCATCAGTTACAGAATTCTCAAATTCAAATGTATAACCCCCAACTGGCACATTCGCATTTGGTCCTGTAGCACTGATATAGAATTCTCCGGATAAATCACCCACACTGTCTATTTCCACGTTTCCTCTAAAAGTCGGGTTGGACGGAAACTTAACGAATGAAAATTTCATTGGTCTACTAGAGCTTTGACCAAAACCAGTATCCGGAAGTCTAATTTGATTTAAACTATCTGTTTCTAGTTTATAAAATACAGATTCTTGAGTTACACCACCAAATGTTCCATCTGGTCTTGGAATATCGTCTGCGGTAATTCCAATGCCTAGAAAATTACCAACTTCAACTTTTGGTAGTAAAGCAACTTCAGTCCATTCATATCTGTATATATTGTCATCAATTTTTTCGTGATTTGTGAGTAGTGCATATTTAATTTCTTCTTCTGCAGAGGTAACATCACAACAAACAGAATACCTGTAAATATTAAATTTTTCTTTTTTAGAAAGCAATTCTCTATATTTTCTTTTAGATTCAAAAGAAGGTCTTTTTACTTTATCAATTATACGTTTTAATAGTTTCCCATCTAATGAGGTACAATCAAACATTTCTTGAAACATTTCAGTTTCGTATTGGGAAAAATCACCTAATATAAAGTTTTCTATTTTAGCTGCGCCAGTACCTCCAGTTGCACTAGTAATACCAACATCATTTCCATTCAATATAAAGTTGTTAACAGAATCGTTATCGTCAAATGATCTAGAATTTACCCAACCATATAAATTATCATATATTCTGTTTTGATTATTTTCGCAATTTTCTATATCTTCATATGTAAGATTTGTTGCTATATCACCAGATTCTAATCTAAACAAAGGAACTGAATCTTCCTTGTGGTTATATGTTATTTTTGTTTTTCTATACTTTTCTCTATCTCCCATCAGTCTATGAAATACATCACTTTCATAATCTGGGGTTTCTCTAATGTAATACGAATACAGTGTGTTTCTTAAAAGTGCGTCCTTTTCCGAATAATCTTTAATTACATTAAGTTTATAAATTCTGTCTCTATCAGGAACATTACTATTGATATTATAGGTGGGTATTTTATTTTTACTTTCATCTAAAACATCGAATAAACCGTTAGAAATTAAATAGTCTATAGATTTAAAATGCCAACCATTAAGGTCATGCCAAAAACAATAATTTGTTGCTGTTGGATTTCTTGCACTCACAGCATATTCTTTCGCATAATTTAACATTTGTATTGGTGATAAATTATATGCTGATTTTTTTGTTGGGTAGTAAAAATTATTAGGATGAATCCATATGTAATTCAATGTTGATTCAGAATCTATCGGGGTAGTAAAGTACGTGTCGGATAGAAGTTCAACCAAACCTCTTTGATCCTCCACTTCTTCAACATCTATGTTTTCTGGATTTTCAGGGTCTTCTGTTTCTATGTCTGCAGTCAAACCTAAAGTAATTCCCGATGAAATATGACCAATAAATCCACCTGGAATATAACTAGATTCTTCTAATTGACGAGAAGCTTCTTGACTACAAAAACTTATTTTTATTTTTCTTATATTATAACCTTCTGGTGTTTTATCCATATCCACTATGTTAGAAGCATCATCCACTGAAACTATAGAAAAAATAGGAAATTGTTTTTGTTCCTGATCTTTGTCATTTTGATTTTTTTTCGGTGATGTTGCAGTTATTTGTAAAAATTCATTACCTCTACCTTGAATTAATTCAAATTCGTTATTTGTTCCGTCAATGATCATACTACCCTCGATATAGTTTCCAAGAGTTTCTGTAAATTCTATAAAATCTAGTTTTATGTTACCACCATACTTCTTTACTTCAGGTGAATTTAGAACTGAAAATATAAGATTACCATTTATGTCAATAATATTGACATCATTAACAGATATTTCTGAATTGTATGGTTGTGAAAATTTAGAATTTTTAAAACTTTTCGACATTACAAATCCTTAGATTATGTTTAATATTTTTCCTCTATTAAAACTACTGGAGGATAAAGTTCCAACATATAGAGATAATGCATTTGCGTTTTTTATTGATACAAAATTGAGGTTTTTTCTTTCTAATTCTATATCAGTTTCTTTTTCTTTCAAAGTTGTGAAATAATAGTCTGTAAAAAGATCACTTGTTATGTCGTTACATAACTGATGAATAATTATATCAGATGCTGGAGTTGAACTGAAATCATAGGAATCGACATTAAGAGATTTAAATTGAGATATAGTTTCGCTTTTATCTGGTGATGTATGAATTGAAATTACTTTATCTATTTCCAATTCTTTTCTTCCTTGTTCATAATCTCCTGATGAAATTTCTTGCCAGGAATTTCCTTGATTTTTTCTGTATATGTAAATTTTATCAGATATAGTTCCTGTAGAATCTTCATTTTCAAACTCTTGATCTAGAATAATTCTTCTAAATGTCGTGTCATATTCTTTTACTATACCAGAAAAATACCAATCATCTGGAGTTGGTGGATCGTTTGTGTTATTATAAAGTATAACCATATCACCAGGCAAAATGTTTAATATATCTTTTCCATCTTTTACATAATATACAACACCAGAATATTTTTTTTGTAAGTTTAATTGAAATTTAGATTCGTCTATAGGTAAGTCTCTAAATGATTTTATATCATTCATATATGGAATTAACCAATAATCGTCTATTGATAAATAATTTATATTATTTAAATTTTCAATTCTATTAATTGAATTTACAGTTTTTATTTTTTTATTTTGAATATTATTCTTTATATTATCATCAATAATAAAAGTTTTAAATATATTAAAACTTTCAACTGAACTACCGTCAGATAATTTAAAGTTTGTTGTTGGGAAGTTATCAAAAAATGACATTATTATGGCCTTTCGTCGAATTCGCCTTGATACAATTGAGATCTGGTAACTAATTTGGGTGCTACAATTCCGGCACTACCTACATCACCATACCTAGCAATCCTTACATTTGGATCGTTAACTATCTCATTTTTATTATTTTGATAAGTTCCAAGAACTCTAACAATAGGTTCCATTTCAACAAACTTTAAAATCATATTTGTAATCATAGGGTATGTGTACCCCTGATCATCAGTTAAAACTGTGGTTGTGTCGTGGGTAACGTTTACAGTTTCAAGAAAACATAATTTTGGTTGACCTAGATGTGCAAGTGGAGAATTAACACCACCAGCCGAAGATTCTATGACACTACCATCAGATTGAACAAGTGCGTGTTCTATTGTAAACACTGGTGGTGTTCCTATTAAATCTCTATTACTCTGAGTAAATCTTGATAATGGAAATGAAAATGATTCCAATTGAGAAATTGCAGACAATACACCAGTTTCTGAATATACATCAGATGCATCTCTCGCTATAAATTTATAACTTAATTCGTACTTTCTATATGAAGACCCAGTATAACGCATTTCATGATTACTCAAACTAACAACGGGTTGATCTGTAAGCTGAGAGCTCACGCTGCGCATCCCGTCAACATAAGAATTCATAGTTTGGTTTAGACTGGTTGCCGCGGAGGCCAACGCGAGCCTCCCTACGTCTAGGCCGAGGTCTAAGAGATTCTGTGGATTACCAATGCTGTTTATAGCGTTCTTCGCGGTGTTTGCGGCGGCGGCCCCACCTCGCTGGCCTTGCGGTGAAGTTAATTTGTCTAATGCGTATCCTAAACTAGTTTCAGATTGTGCAAAATTTTGATTAGCAACGCGAGTGATTGTATCTGGCATAGGAATAAACCAAGATTGTAATAATCCCTGACTACCGGGTTGTCTAGATATGTTTGCTCGAGATTCTAAAGTATTTACTTCATGCGCTCTTATGCATAAATAATCAGAAAAGCTATCGATTCGAGTTTGATTTGATAATATCACCGATGTTTTAGGCATTAGTTGTTCTCCTATATCTATATATAGTGATGGCATATAAATCAATATACAAACCAAAGAATCCCGAAAAATATAATGGGAATATAGACAATATTGTATGTAGATCTTCTTGGGAAAGAAAAGTCTGTATATATTTAGACGAAAACAATAATGTCATACAATGGGGGTCTGAAGAATTATACATCCCATATTTTTCTCCTATAGATAATAAATGGCACAAATATTACCCAGATTTTTTAGCAAAAATAAAAGATAACTCAAATAACATAAAAAAGTATATATTGGAAGTTAAACCACACAAACAGACAATACAACCCAAAGAAAGAAAAAACAAAAGAACCTATTTAAATGAAATGAAAACATTTACTATAAATACCTGTAAGTGGGAAGCTACAGAAAAATTCTGCGATGAACATGGGTGGATTTTCAAACTTTTAACAGAAAAGGACATTTTCAGATGAGTCTATCCATAATAAAAAATAGTTTTTTAAATGGTGCGAATATACTAAAAACAAATAGATTTTTAGTTGATATGACATTGTTTAATCCTAAAAAAAATAAATTTGTAAGAATGACAAACGAACCAGTTGTTCGTGTAGGTGCATCTTCGCTTTCGTTGATAACTAGAGATTATGTTAATCAAAACATACCAATCAAAGTTCCCAGAAAATTTCAATCAGCATATCAAGTTGAAATGACATTTTATCTCAGAGAATCACTAAATGTTTTCAATGAACTAACAAATTTAGTTAAACAGTATGGTGGACAAAGATTTTTACAAGCAGGTCCAGGTGGTCAATTTAATAGACCCCTAAGTTATACACAAAATAGCATGTATAATACAGCAATAAGAAATAACACAGCAAAATTAAAACTTATAACTGATGGTGCTACAAATGCTGAAATTGATCCACGAACAGGAGAAGTAAATCACATTGAATATTTATCATTTTACCCAGATAATATATTACCAATATCACTAGAGTCTACAGGTCCTACTACTTTAGCAACATTTAGCGTAACTTTCGGATTTGCAACAGAAAAAACATCAAACGAGCTCGATTTAGGTCCAATCTTCGAATAGGATATTTTATGATAATAGATTTAATGAAAAAACAAGTTCAAACGTTCAAGACAAAACTACCTGTATCCAAAAAAACTGTACAATTCAGACCTCTGTTAGTAAAAGAAGAAAAGCTAATAACAGAAATAAACGAACTTGATAGTTCTATAGAAAACAGACTATCTAATCTAAGTAAATTAGTAGATTCTTGTTGTGTTGATATAGATTCGAAAAATTTAAACATGTATGATTTTCAACATATGTTAATCGAATTAAGAAAACGATCATTTTCAGAAATAAGCGAGTTGAATATAACGTGTCCTGTAACATCAGAAAAAATAAATATCAATTTAGATTTAAATTCTGGTGTATCAAATAAAACCGATACTGAGTATCTTGAAATAGAATTAAATTCTATATTTCTAAAATTTAAAAAACCTACTATTTCAGACTTGATTCAATCTGAATGTTTACCAAAAACATATACAGACTTAATAAATCTTATGGGTATTTGTTTGGTTGACATTGAAACAGATAAACAAAAATTAAATATGTCATCTATTAGCATAAAAGAAAAAATGGAAAGTTTAGAGTATTTACCAAAATCAAGTTTTGAAAAAATCAAAAATTTTATTCTTAATACCTTTGTTGAATTTAAAATTCACTATGTTACATCGGATGGAATAACAAGAACCATAGAAATCAAGGACTTCGTAACATTTTTAAAATTCTTTTTGGTTATACTACGCTAATTAGTATAACCACCGATATGTACAGAATAGTAGAAGAACATAATTACACATCAATCGAAATAGAAAACATGTTAGTCTGGGAAAAAGATATAATCATAGTAATACTCAATAATGAAATAGAAAAACAAAACCTATTAAACGAACAACTTTCTAGAACTGGATAATCTCATGCTACCCAAACTATCATATTTAGATTTTTCTGCTCCACTTACACCAGAGTATGATGCTATAGAAACTCAAGATGATATTAATGATGATACAGATTTTATAGGGCAATTTGATTTTGGTATGGTAAATTCTCAATCTAATGTTGATATTAACATGATCCAAAACGCAACATTAAATCCCTATGATATGTTTAATAACAATATGAGATCAGGTGCTGGAGTTTCAAATAGAATAAATTCAATACCAAGGCCACAGGTAAGATCTGCTTCATCTGCAGTTACCAATAACTCCCCACAAGTTTACCAAGAAAACGATATAAATTTAGAAAATAAAAGAAATTACGAAAAAGCTCAGTCAATATCAGATTCATCTGATATTTCGAATCTAGGTATGTCTACTAGTAAATCAAATACAGCGAGACCTAGAACTAATCTATACGACCCGCTGAATTCAATTTCCGAACTAAATAATAGTCAGGTATATCTCAGAGACTATACCTAATCACTCATTAGCAAGTTTTTCAAAGTAATTAAGTGCATCATCCTCTTTAGGATCTTCCTCTCTTGTTGGAGAGTTATTATCATTAATTTGAGGTGATGCAGTTTCCACTGTTTCGTTGGTTAGATCTTTCTTAGATGAATCATTAGCATCACCAAGAACAGTAACAAGTCTTTCCTTCAGCTCATCATAAGACTTGAATTGATCTTCTGCAATGAATGCTTGAAGTGAGTACGTCTTCTTCCAAAGATCTTCGAGTACAGAATCCTGACCATCGAATAGAGCATCCGGAGAATCAAACTCTGACTTATCGTAGTTGATGTAACCAGCAACCTTACGAACCTTTAGCTTGAAATCGGCACCCTTCCAAAAGTCAAAGGGATTAATTGCCTCTTCATCTTCAAACTCAGGAGACATTGCTTCGTTAATCTTGTCAAAGATTTTCTTACCGTACTTATAGAGGAAGTTCTTTCCTTCGTTTTGTGGATTAGCAGGATCACTTACCACAAGAATGTTGGAAATATACTGCATCTTACGCTTACGCTGACGAGCAATATCCTTGTCTGAATCTAGACCAGACTGCCACAACTTGTTGTTACCCTCACACAAAGGACATTTTCCACCAATAGTGGTGGGACAATTTTCGATAAACCACCCACCCGGTCCCTGAAATGCATGTGAGTAAAGCTTAACGAATGGGAGATCTTCATCTCCAAACGCAGGAAGAAAACGAATAACGGCATATCCATTACTTGACTTATCTAGTTCTGGACGCCAAAATCGATCATCCTTATATGAGTCCTTAGACTCTGACTTTTCAATCTTCTCCTGAAGACTTTTCGTACTACTACCAGACTTTTTCTTCATATCTGCAAAATTCATATTTTGCCTTTCCCCGAGGAACTACCTCGGTACGAGTAATATCAGGACCATCCTGATACGATCTATTATATCATGTTTTTTTAGTATGTCAAAAGGGAAGTTTAGACATTTTTGGTAGCATATTAATGTCTTCTCCCTCAGACTGTATTTTCTCTATTATCGGCTTGGAAATTAATTTTGCTGCCATTTCCATGCTGTAATTATGTTCTTCTGCCACTTCAACAACTGCGTCGATATAGCCATCATCTCTGTTTTTCATTGCACACATTACTTTTGTACAAAAATCATTTTTTAGTTCATCACTTATCATAATTAATTTTTATTATCACTAAGATCACATTTTGGACAATCATCTATCAATATTTTTTTCAGTTTTTTTGGTTTCACTGGTTTTTTTATTTCTACTTGATCAGACCAGATCCATTGGTGTCTAGTATTCATAGACCATTCACCAGAGTTATTTTTTTCCCACATTGATCTGAAAAATGCAGATTTAGAATCCTCGTTAGACTGAACCCAAAATTTACTAGCCATAATAGTTCCTTTCTACTAAAATTGTACTTTAGAATTTCTACTTGTCAATACAATTATATATAATAATATATTCAGGAGAAATATAATGGGATTAATAGTTAACATATCAGGTGGTACTGCATCCATGTGTACAGATACTGGAACAACTCCAGTAGGTGCAACATGTCATTTACCTTTAAATAAAGTTGTCTGGGGTGATGATAATACATCATATAAAGTAAACGAAACATATCCACTTCCAGTTCAAATTATGGAAGTTACTGGGGAGTCTTTAGTTGTTACGGGTAATTTGGGTGCAAGTGGCGATTTTCCAATAATAAACTCGCCAGGTACTACTATAGTTGTTTCTGGATCGACAAGCGCAGAACCTGTTCCAGTTAGTGGATCCATAACATTAGGATCTGATATAGGAATAACTGGGACTGTACAGACAAGGACTTTGGATTCATCTACAGATAGTATTACTGTTTCTGGATCTGTTGGTATTTCTGCAGGAACATTAAATTTAAACGCCGGAACAGACTCAGTTTCCGCGTTTGGTTATGATGGTGGTAGATTTGTACACACATCAATTTTTGGTGCTGACGGTACTACTGTTGGTGTGTCAGGTGATGCAATAAAGGTTGCAATAACAAATTCAGGAATTACATTTAGTGCGAATATAGCATCTACTGTTGGAATTACAAATTCTGATGCATCTGGTGCAATACGAGTTGAGGGTATTAGCGGTGGTGTACCGTTGGTAGTTAAGGGAAGAAATGGTGAAGCAATTGAAGTTACAAATACACCATCGGATGCAATTTCTGTGACAGGTGACTTTTTTGTTGATGGTTCACAACAAACAAAAATTAGCGAAATTGCAAGACCATCTACATTAATTGCAGGTTCTGTACAACTAGGAGGAAGTGCAGAACAGTTAATATCTAGTAATAATTTAAAATCTGGAATTAGAATAAAATCAAATCCATCAAACACAGATTTGATCTATATTGGACTTTCTGGGTTAACCGCAAATCCAACTAATGGGTATTGTTTGTCTTCTGGAGAAAGTATTTTCTTAGAATGTAATAATTCAAATTTAATTTACGGAAGAAATTCTGTTGCTGGTTTAACTGCAACTATTAACTATATTGGATCATGACCATCAACAACGAAACAAATTATGATAGTAGCACACCAAAGCTACACAAAACTGGTTCTTTGTATGGATTAAAATTCTACGACGAATTGGAAGATATATTTGATGTAGATCAAAATTTTACATGCATTCCAAATATATCACTATTAGACAATAACTCTAAAATTATTATAGATTTTAGTTCTTGTAGAAACAGTGAAGATAATAATTTTCTTAATAGTATAATTTCTGGACTTACTGCATCACCGGGAGGCACTTCCGGAATTACATTAAGTAATGCTAAACATTTAGATTCAGATAAAAATGAAACTAGTGATTTGAGTGGTTATTTTACTTACAATAAACACTACACCGGTGTAATTGTAGCAGATGTTGTTAGTATAAATTCAGTTCAAGATTACGATAAATTATATAAAAATTCAAATTTTATTGAAATACCAGATTTTAAATTTTCGGTTTCCTTAACATCATCGTCAAAACAAAATATAGTAAAAAACAATTTTGGGACAAACATTACACCAAGTTTTTCTTCATTGGGTGCAGTAAAAAATGATTATGTTCAATTTTTAAATGGAACAAATAAAGGTATTATGTATAAAATAGAAGGAATTTCTGTAGACTCTAACCTACATGAAATAATTTCACTAACTGCAGGAAATTCATATTCATATTCTGAAATCCAAGAAGAAGATAGATTTAACTTAGAAACAAAAATTAATGTTTATAAAACAGAAAATTCTTCTTCGTATCAAAGATTGTTTAATCAAAGTGACTCCAATCTTGTTTCATATAATAGTTTAGTAACTAAAATATTAGTTACCACAACAACAGATTCTACAGGTAGTAAATTTTTATTAGACCAACAGTTTATATCTCCAGGTATAAGATTAACCAAAGATAGTTTATATCTTTTCGATTTAACAGGAGTTGCTTTGGAAAATGGAGAAACCTTCTTATTAAGTTCAACTCCAGATGGTACGCATGGAGGTGGTATTAATTATACTAAAGATGTAACATTATACTCCGGCAAAGGATTGGTATTTAACCCCAAATCAAGTAGGTCCTTATTTTATTATTCCGCGAAAACCAAAAATATGGGAAATATAATTAACATAGTTTCGGATTCTACCGGACCTACTACTGCAGTAGGAACATATAACTTTTTAGTTTCTAATAATAACTCAGGTTTTTACCAGTCGTCTAACACACAAAATTCATATTAAATTCTGTCCGGCGGATATGAGGGAATATTTTCCCCCATATCGTTCCACCCATAAACTTTCCATACATCACCCACCTGAAAATCTTCGGGTGCTATGACTCTCGCCCACCAAACTCCATTGCCATATTGCTTAGTGCCATCTGGTAGTTGAACTTGTTCATAACCCGACACATTGGCAGAATCCGTTGCCAACTGGTGAATGATTTCTCCATCACGATATATCTCAACAACCCATTTTGCATTCGGGTTTGCCTCGACCCATTCATCAACAGTCACTTCACCATCAGATAGATTAACAGATTGGTATCCATAAGTAGATGCTGAAATGGCGGCTGGTCCTCCTGATCCCGTGTCGTCTGCGACATCGAAATCACCTTTGACTAGATCAACCGCCATTCCGCTTTTGGGACGATGAAATGTCCTTCTCGACCATTGTCGTTCGGAGTTTCATTCATCGTCAGAAGCAGAATGTGATCAGCAGTTTCCCACAGAGGATTGAACTCCTCTGTGATCTCGATAGGATCATCAGGTGGATCGGTGGGGTCAACATCACCCCCACCGTTCGCAGCCTCGATCTGATCGTTCCAAGAATCCGAGATGGCTTGGAATAGAAGTTCCATGTCCAACATATTTACTACACCATCTTTGTTTAGATCGTACAGAGGATTGTCAGTTCCGAGTGCGCCAATCAGGAGTGTCTGATCAAGTTCATCGACCCAACCATCACCATTGAAGTCTGCGAGTTGTCCTTCAAGACGAGTTACGATATCCCACATAACTGGAATTTCGATGTTTTCACCTGCTTCTACACGCTGACTCACTACGGTAATGATTCTCTTTGTGCTGGCTTCCCAACAAACCAAACCAGAATACTGTTCTGGAATGATCGGAATGATACCATCACTGAGTTGAACAGTAAGACGAATGCTCATGGTACGAGCGACCGATGTACTATTTGTCCATTCGACTGTACCGTCTAGACCAAACGGTCCAACATAATCACCCATTGGTCGTTCATAGACTGCAACTACCTGTCGATCCCCTACATCACCTTCGGAAATGGTGAGGATAGATTCTACGCCCTCGTCACTCAACTGAGGGAGTCTGGTCGTTGTAGTTGGTTTCGGCATTCGTGGAGGACAATCAATGTCCTGTGCAAATGCACTATTACTTGCCAGTACGGCTGCTAGCGTTAATGATCTCAGCATCATCGGCTGCTCCCTTCGTTGATACCTTTACCCATGCTCGACTCCAAATGTAACTACACATCACTGCACCTGCGACACTCCACATGGCGATCTCTCCACCCTCTGTGATGGGCCAGTTCTTAAACCAACCCGTACCTTCAAGAAGCGGAAGTCCACCAATTCCAATTGCTGCCCAAAACTCGGTGGACTTCACACCTGGCTTTGGATCTGTTGTTGTCTTTACTGTAGCCATATTATATCTCCTTTATATTATATATTAAAGATTCTAAGGAACTCGATAATCTTCTGATGCCCTTGCGACAGAATCTTGTTCTCTATCTGAAGTTATATCTGATATTGGATACGCAGCAGGCGTAGTAACAGACTCTTGTGGGTATCTCAAATGCCAATGTGGATCCCAATTCTGCATCAAATTTCTTACTTTGGGAATAGTTAATCCACCCGACCATCGATATCCCACACGAGCCCCATCACTTGCGGCAGTTAAGTACTGGTTTTTAATTTCTAGATTAGAATAATCCATGACTAAAGATGAACTGTTACCAATATTGTCTGAATTTGTAGTATACCCAGTTGGATTG
>Ga0098056_1000130_pt1 | contig 27978 bp, 45 predicted proteins | sample 17BtaG_FD_92583 | JGI IMG/M metagenome (GOLD analysis project Ga0098056, IMG submission 92583) | Marine viral communities from the Subarctic Pacific Ocean - 17B_ETSP_OMZ_AT15314_CsCl metaG | ecosystem: Environmental > Aquatic > Marine > Oceanic | place: Subarctic Pacific Ocean | collected...
ATAAAAGGTAATATTAATGGCACAAACAAAAGTTAGATTTGATAGAGCAGTAGAAGGAGCAACTAACATAGTTGACTCTGGTACTGAAGGTACTAAAGTAGCTGCAGGTACTACAGCACAACGAGGGTCTACTACAGGTCAATTTAGATTTAATTCTACAACTGGATTAGCTGAATATTATACTGGTACACAATTCAAAGTTATTGATGCACCACCAACTGTTGATAGTATTAATGTTACAGAAGTCGATAGTCAAGCAGGTGGAAACCAAACAATAGTTATTACTGGTTCTAGTTTTAATTCTGGTGCTACTGTAACTTTTATTGGAAATGCAGGAACAAATTTTAATGCCTCAACTACAACTTTAAATAGTGAAACACAAATTACAGCAGTTGCACCTAAATCTAGTTTTTTAAATGCACAAGAACCTTATGATGTAAAAGTTGAAAATACTTCTGGTTTATCAGCAACACTTGCTAGTCAAATTAATGTAGACAGTTCTCCAACTTTTACTGTTGCTAGTGGTACTCTTGACACTATATATGATTTTGACAGAGCAGGAAGTAATATAGCTACAATAGCAACAACAGATGCAGATGGAGATACTATAACTATTTCTAAAATTTCTGGTACACTTCCAACTGGATTAACACTAAATTCAAATGGTACTTTTTCTGGCACAGCAGATGCAGAAACTTCTGACACAACTTATAATTTTACAGTAAGAGCAACAGCAAATTCTAAAACAGCAGATAGAGCATACGCACTTATAGTTAAAGCACCACAAGTTGCTGGGTATCAAAGTGTAGATACTTCTGTAAGTGGTTATGCTATTTATGCTTTCACTAATTCTGGTGGAAACATGAATGTAAATTTTTCAAATAATATTACTGCTGATGTTTTAATGGTAGCAGGTGGTGGAGCAGGCGGTTATGCTTATGGAGATAATGATATGGGTAAAGGTGGCGGTGGAGCAGGTCAAGCTTTATATAAAACTAGTCATTCTATATCAGCAGGAAGCTACACTTTTTACATAGCTGATGGAGGTGCAGGTCGTTCAAATGGAAATAACTCAACTCCTCCACAAACTCCAGACGGAGAAAACACAACAGCATTTGGCTTAACAGCTATTGGTGGTGGTAATGGTGGAGCAGGAGATAACTTTTACTCTGCAGGTAGAGGTGGGTCAGCAGGTGGTTCTGGTGCTAGAGATAACAACTCAGCAACTTCATACACATCTAGTAAAACAACACCATCTGGTTGGAACTCTTATGGAAATAATGGTGGTACATCAATAAATGGAAATTACTCTGGTGGTGGAGGAGGTGGTGCAGGTGCTAATGGTGGAAACCAATCTGGTGGACACAATGACATTAATTCACTTGGTGGAGCAGGTGGAGTAGGAATAGATTTATCATCAACATTTGGAACTAACTTTGGAGAAAGTGGTTGGTTCGCAGGTGGTGGTGGTGGCGGTACTTATAGAGGTGCAAGAAACTCAACAATCACTATGGCTAGAGCATCTGGTGGTCAAGGTGGTGGTGGAGATGGAGTTGCCTCAACTGACAGAAATAGTGGAAGTGTTTATCAATACTTATCATCTAATCGAAATGGATTAGCCAACACAGGAGGTGGTGGAGGTGGTAGTGCAGAAGACCAACAAAATGTTTCTGGTCAAGGTTCATCTTCAGGTGCAGGTGGCTCTGGAGTTATATTAATTAGAGTTGCTGTCTAATGCCTAGAAAAAAGATAACACCAAAAGAGTTTAGCGAAGTCGCTACTGGTGTTAGACTTTCAAGCCATGAGAAACTTTGTGCTGAACGAATGAAACTTCTGCACGAAAGTATTACTGAATTAAAGAAGGAAGTTAAAAGTTTAAGAAATGACGTATCAACAGGTAAAGGTATGGTCAAAGTATTGGTATTTTTAGGTACAATTATTGCAACAATTATTGGTATATTCCAATTTAAGTAAAATGATTGATAGATTTCTTTATAGTTTTTTTGGCTTTCTTGATAAAATTATAGAAAATATTGAAAATTTAGTTATATCAAAAAAGAAAAAGAGGAAAAAGTAATGTTTAAAATAACAGCAATACTATGTGTATTAGCAGTGAATGGACAAAACTTATGTTTAGAAGGTGACTTACCTTTAACAAAACAATTAACAAGTGAAGAACAGTGTGTAAATACTGTGTCTTCTATTGGTATGTCAGTCCATGAAGAGTTTATGAAAAGACAAATAGTAATATCAATGAAATGTAAAAAAATAGGAGAATCAGTATGATGATATATGGAGAAACGCCTACACAATGGAAAAACCATGTTGTAACAAAAATTAAAGATAACAAAAAAGTATGTATAGCTTTTGCTATATGGTCAATAATATTGTGGTGGATATAAGATATGCCATTTGAAATGATAACAATGTTGGGCTCTACCGTTCTTGGTGGAGTTATGAGCATTTGGTCACAAAGTATTAAAGCAAAACAAGCAGAACAAAAAATGCTTATACAAAGAGCAGAAGTACAACAACAAGGTTTTAAAGAAGCTAGAGAATATGACAACAAAGGTTTTCAGTGGACTAGAAGAATTATAGCTTTAACTGCTGTCTTTGCTATTGTATTATTACCAAAATTAATGCCTGTATTCTCACCAGACACAAGTGTAATTGTAGGTTATTTAGAATTTAAACCATCATTTTTCTTTATACCTGAAAAAGAAATAATGAAATGGGTAACACTATCTTCCAATAGTTTAGTTATTACACCTTTAGATACTAACCTAGTATCAGCTATCATAGGTTTATACTTTGGTGGCTCATTAGTTAAGAAGTAATTAATATGAAAATCTCACAAGACACAGCAGTAAGTATGCCTATTAAAAATATGATAGGTATTATAGCAGGTGTTGTTATGGGAGTGTTTGCATATACAGAAGTTACTGCAAGATTAACAAGTTTAGAAACGTCAAGAGAGTTAATGAACTCTGATTTACTTAAAAAGAGTGAACAAACTACTACTGATTCTGAACAATTCATGCTTTTAGAAGAGCTATATAAAACTGTAGAAAAACTACAGAACACACAAGAACAAAATATGACTAATAAAGTTAATATTGAGTTTACACAAAAACAATTAGAAAAAGCTCTTGATGATATTGAAGAATTAAAGGATAAGGTAAGAGCAAATGGGAAGAGTTACTAAAAAAATTGTTCAATATATCAATGATATGCGTAAAAAAACAAAGCAAATGGGTTTTGTTAAAGACTTAAAAAAAGAAGTAGAGATAGGTGCTAACGGCACACAAAAATATATAATTAAAAAAGGTATTAACAAAGGTAAGATAATATGATTGAAACAGTTATTGCTTTACTTATGATTGTTAATGGTGAAATTTTAGAACACAGAATACAAGATAGTATGTCAAAATGTTTAAAAGGTAAAAGAATTGCTATGCGTTCAAATACTGGTAACAATGTAGAATATCAATGTATTAAATCTAAAGCAGAAACAGAAATATACATGGGTCAAAAAAGTATTAAAACATTAATATTAAAATAACTTAGGAGCTCTATGGATAAAAGTCTTACAGACTTAATACAACCAAGCAAAGACGACATTATAGAAAACCAAAAAAAAGAAATAAACGAATTAAAAAAAGACAAAGAAAAACTACAACGAGAAGTTCAAAATGAACAACAATCTCGTCTAATGGAATATCACACACCTTAATTATGGCTAGAATAAATTTTAATCTTGTAGAATTACGAGAGAAACCTAAGAAGAGAAAAGGAAGACATGCAAAAAGACCAAACAAAAGAAGCACCTTCAAAAAATACAACGGACAAGGTCGTTAGTATAGATGATATTGTCAAAGAATTACCAGAGTTATTAGTTAAACACGCATATACAAAATTAAAATCAGGAGAAGAGCTAACCGCTTCAGAAATGAAGGTATGTTTAGAAGTCTGTAAAACTTATAGTACAGATAATCTTAATAAAAAAACTGACAACATTTTAGATGACGTACCGTTTGATACAAATGGATAAACGAATTAAGAACTTTAAAAATTTTTTGTATTTATGTTGGAAACACTTAAATCTACCAGAACCAACACCTATACAATACGATATAGCAGACTATCTTCAGTCATCTGACAAGAGATTAGTTATAGAAGCCTTTAGAGGTGTAGGCAAATCATGGATTACTTCAGCATTTGTCTGTCATCAATTACTTCTAAACCCACAACGTAACATATTAGTTGTATCTGCTTCTAAGAGTAGGGCTGATGATTTCAGTACATTTACACAAAGGTTAATAGGTGAGATGCCTTTATTGTCTCATTTAATACCTAGAGATAACCAAAGACATTCAAAAATTAGTTTTGATGTAGCACCTGCGTTAGCATCACATGCACCAAGTGTTAAGTCTATGGGTATCACAGGACAACTTACAGGTTCACGTGCAGATTTAATTATTGCTGATGACGTAGAGTCTGCTAATAACTCACAAACGCAACTTATGCGTGATAGACTTGGTGAGACAGTAAAAGAATTTGATGCAATCATAAAACCAGAAGTAGGACGTATTATATTTCTAGGTACACCACAAACAGAAATGTCATTATACAATGACCTAGAAGAAAGAGGTTTTAAAACTAGAATATGGACAGCACTATATCCTGATAAAAAACAAAGAATTGGTTATGGTCATAAACTGGCTGAAATGATTGTAGACACAAAAGAATTAGAAGGTAAACCTACAGACCCTAAAAGGTTTGATGAGGTAGACCTTATGGAAAGACTTTCAAGTTACGGTAAAAGTGGATTCAACTTACAGTTTATGTTAGACACTACTATGTCTGACGCTAACAGATACCCTCTTAAATTAAATGATTTAATTGTAGCATCTGGTTGTTCTACATGGAAGGAAGCTCCTGCTAAAATACAGTGGGCTAGTTCTCCTGAACAAATAAAAGCTATAGACCCTGAGTTACCTAATGTGGGACTCAAAGGTGACTATTACGTAGCACCTATGAATATGTCTAAAGAATTTACACCATTTGAGGGCACTATCATGTCTATTGACCCTAGTGGTCGTGGAGAGGACAAAACAGCGTATGCGGTGCTTAAAATGCTTCATGGAGTGCTATATTTGACCTCTGTAGGTGCATTAGATGGTGGCTATGATGAAGATACTCTGTATAGATTGTCTAATATAGCTAAGAAAAATGATGTAAACTATGTAGTTATTGAGAGTAACTTTGGTGACGGTATGGCAACACAGTTGTTAAAACCTATAATGGCTAAAGTACACCCATGCGAAATAGAAGAAGTAAGACATAATATACAAAAAGAGAAGCGTATTATAGATACCTTAGAGCCAATTATGAATAGTCATAGGCTTGTGGTAGATGATTTACTTATTAAAGAAGACTTTAAATTAGAACCTAACCATCAGTTGTTTAGACAGATGACTAGGTTGACTAGAGACAAGGGAGCTTTGAGACATGATGACCAAATTGATGCTGTGGCTATTGCCGCTAATGCTTGGGTTGAGCGTATGGACAGAGACCAAGTCTTATCATACAACCAACATAAAGAAGAACTACTGGACAGAGACTTGGAGAAATTCATGGAAAACGCCATTGGAAGAGAACAACATAAGGATAGATTTATATAACATGGAAATTAAAGACAACACACACATGATAGCTGTAGCAAAACGTATTAAGAAACACGAGGGTTTTAGAGTAAATGTTTATGATGACCATTTAGGAAATAAAACAGGTGGATATGGACATTTAATGTTACAAGGTGAAACTGAACCTGAAGGTGGATATACTAAGCAATATTGGGAAGGTGTGTTTGATAAAGATTTTAACACTGCTATAAATGGTGCTATAAGTCTTGTAGGTAAAGATGTACCACCTGAAGTAATGGGTGTAATGACAGAGATGGTGTTTCAATTAGGAACTACAGGTGTATCTAAGTTTTCAAAAACATTAGAACACATTAAAAACAAAGATTATCACAAAGCTAGTAAAGAAATGTTAGATAGTAAATGGGCAACTCAAACTAAAGAACGTGCTGTCTTTTTATCTAATATAATGTCAAATATTGAATAAAAAAATTTGAATGGGTATATCGTATATGACTGGTGGGTGTTTCCCCATAGCCTACGCCAAAAACTGACTAAAAAAGACTTAAAAAGCGTGGATATATGCGGTTTTTTTCTGTATATAACGGATATATTGTCCGTTGCGGTGGGCTCGTGGTTTTCTTTTTGTATGTGTTAGAGCTTGTCTGTTTTTTTGGTTTGGTGGTTCAGTTAGTAAAGTTCCCATATAAGATAAGATAAGAGGTCAACAGTATATATACAGGTTACCTACTCACTACATACACCAACACACTAACAAGATAAGAAGACAAGACATGAATAAGTTTAAGATGTTTACTATAGCCGCTTTGGTTGGCTACTGGTTAACTCTAATAGGTTGCACCGCAATTAAATATTTATAATTAAATTTATAATATTAAGTAAGTATAACAATTCTAATTAAGGCAATTCTGCCATAATCTCAATAACTCACAATCTACAATTTACACACTATAAGTTATGCAATTCACGCATAGCTGTTATGCAATAATAACATTACTAAATATATCCGTTTCTGCTATTGTGTTTTTATGTTCAATTTTTTAATTTCTTACCAAGTGCTAACAGGGGTGACAGCCCTTGAGCTTAAGAGTTAAAAAGTTTCTGACAGGCTCAGCCTCATAGAGCCCACGAGTCGGACACCGCAACAGGTAGCCTATAGGTTATAGAGTCGGTCTAGTGCTTCAGCGTCATTGCTATTAGCCAGTACAATTTGAAATTGTGTTAATCTATAGCTTCGGTTTAAGTTTTTTCTATGGGTTAGAATTGTAAAATTAATTTTCAGGCAGTGAGTAACCGCTCACTCTTAACGGAGCTTTAGATTAACATAAGTTAATCATAACTAACAAACGGAGTCTTTATAATATGAAGATACCAAAAAAAGTTGCTAAAATGCAAAACGCTGAGAGCTTGGCTAAGTTCCAAGACACTCAAGCAAAAAATGAGCATTTTGCGGCTTATAATAAAGAGACTGACAAAGCTAAAAAAATTAAGATGTTAGCGGAAGCAGTCAAAGAAGGTTGGATTTAATTTGTATCAATCCAAGCGTTACTGGGACAATATCAAACTTATTAAAGTTGATGACCTTGAACCGCTTGAAATTGTACCATTAGAAGACCAACACAAACAAGCTAAAGAGCTTGAGCCTGAAACAAAATTAATATTGTGGAAGCTCAAGTATCAATCAAATTAAAATTGTGGGCGGTTGCATTTTTTGCCGCCCTCAGTTATACTTATATAAACTAACTTAACCAACGGAGTAAAAACCATGCAAGTAATACAAATGCACAGCCCAAAAAGCTATAACCCAGTTGCGAACCAGTACAAAATACACGATAACTTTGGAAACACTTTTTTTCAATCTTATCGTTCTTTAATTGCTAAAATAACTGCAACAGGTCAAATATTCCTAGATAAAAACTACTGGGACTATTCAAGGACTACAGGTAAATACAGAAATATCTTTTTATCTGAGACTATGGCGGAAACTAAAAAGCGTATTAAATCTGGTGAGTATAAACTGGTTGACCTACAGAACCAATTAAAGTCACTTGAAGAGCCTGAGTTAAAGGCTAGATATTTTGACAAGTGGAAGCAAGAAGAGGCAGACAAAGAGGAAGCGTTTAGGAATGAGCGATACGCTGAGAGACTAAAAGTCAACGGCTACAGAGACTAATGGACTTGACACCGCTTAAAGGCGTGACAATTCAAAAAAATGTTGCTTTAAGTTTAATAAGGTCGCATGGTTGCGAGTGTGACCTTAGCGACTTTTTTAAATCTTGCGGCAATAAAAAAACCTATTCAGCTATAAAAGTTTATCACTGGTTAGGCTATTAACTATGAGACTTGAAGCGGTTTAGAAATAGACCGCTTTGAGATTTATAGTCAAATATAAATCTTAATAGTGCAATAAGTCGCTTTTAGTAGTGCCACACTATCGGAGATAGGCGGAAGATTAACACAGACAATTTCGCCTACTCCACCTAAAGACTAGACGGCGTATATTTTTTAATATTTATTATTATTATTAAAGACTAGACGGCGTCTTTTTTTATCAACCAAACAATCGGAGTATAATATGTATATAGATAAGTATAATATAACTGTTAGCGGTGATAAGTATAACAGTAAGACAAAAAAACAAGACCATGACGTTGACGTAGTGCACGTTGCCAGTGATGAGCCTACAAAAGCTAAGAGCTTATTAAATATAATAGACTCTATGATGGAAGCTCACGAAGGTTGTGAGATTGAAATAGATGTAGTAATAAAACAACATAGGTATGAGTAATATATGAGATATACTTATAATTGTAATGACGGCTTGAATACTGATAAAAGCACAAATCATATTCAGGCTATGTCATATAAAAAAATGTTAAAAATACTGCCTTCAAAATATCCTGTAGGTACTATTGTTAATATTAGTTATACAAACAAAAAAGACAATCTAATAATAAAAGACGTAAAAGTAGGTACTAATGACTGACAAAGACAAATCTGCTTATGATATGACAGACAAAGAAGTTGCTGAGTCTGTTGATTTAGAAGTCTCTGATTTTGATGAGAGCGGTGATATGCTTGAGGAATTAAGAGACATAATGGAAGGTGCTGAGTGATTGAAATATTTTTAGATGCACCAATGGAGCTCAAGGTTTTAATCTTGGGCTCTATTTTTTTGATACTAAAAGAAATACTAACGGAGCGTAGCAATGGCAAAAACAAAAATAACATGGACAATTAAGTCTAAAATAATTAACTTTTTACTGACAACACAATATCGTAAAGAGTATGATTGCATGACACCTGCACAAGTAGCTCACAAATCGGCAACATTGATTGAGAAGATATTTGACTCTGAGTTGCCGCCTGTGTTAGCTTTATCTAATGAGTTACAAAAAACTACAAGAGAGGACTAATGAAAACTATAAAACAAATAAAAGACTCACTGTCTTGGGAGCAATCTCAGGACAGTAGAGCCAATGTTTGTATTTCATATTTAGGTACAGAGACAAAACCTAATTTAATAAATGAAACTAACATTGAAGACTTGACGGCGTATTTAAAAAAGCGTGGTATCAAAGGTTCTACTGTCAATAGATATTTAGCTAGTCTCAGTAAAATATTAAAATATGCTTACAATAGACCAAGCGTTTACAATATGACTAGACTGCCTCATATAGTATGGCAGGAAGAGTCTAAAGCTAGACTAAGATTTATGACGGCAGATGAAGAGCAGACTATGATTAGAATATTGGGTAAGAGCCCATATCTGAGTCTATTTTTATTTTTGTTAGATACTGGAGTTAGACTAGGCGAAGCATTAAATTTTAAAAAAGATGCAATACAGAGACTAGACGGCAAATATTTTATTGTGTTGTATGCAGATGAAACTAAAAACAATACAACTAGAAGCGTACCGTTGACTAGACGGTGTGTTGCTATTGTAAATGCAATCGGTGATTTTAGTCACTTAAATTATAACATGGCAGAGCGTGTATGGACTAGGTTGCGTAAAGATATGGGACTAGAAGGTGATAAACAGTTTGTTATACATTGTTTACGTCATACGTGTGCCTCAAGACTAGCTCAATCAGGTAAAGTAGAGTTACACTTTATTAAGGAATGGTTGGGTCATAAATCGTACAACATGACGCTTAGATATGCACATTTAATGCCTAAAAATCTATTAAAAGCTGTGTCTATACTTGAGGACTACAAGTAAAGTACCCATAGTAGATAGCACAAATTAACACATAAACTTATAGGAGTTAATATGACCAAGATATTAGAAATAATGCCTACTTTCCCTGACCAACAAGCTAATGAAAAAGAGATGGCTATTGCAGGGACTACAAGAACCAATAAAAGACTTCATTCTCACATTGAGAGAGAAGAAGAAAGTGTTACCAGTTATGGTAAAGTAATGGTAGCCAATACAATCAGACCTTTAGCAATGCACATAGGAGATTGGATTATAAACACCGCTAAGCGGACTGTGTGTAAACCACCTATTGCTTTCACTAAGTTATGTGAAGTTCAACCTGAGATATTGGCTTTAATTACTGGTAAACATATTATTAATACTATTACACAATATAAACCATTGACTGCTACATGTATTAGCTTGGGTGGTAAAGTTGAGACTGAGATTGCATTAAAAAATTTTAGACACTTAAACCCAGAGTTATATGACACAGTCAAACAAGACTTAGACAAAAGGTCTTGGAATTATACTTATAAACGTAGAAAACTTAGAGAGAGTGCTAAACGTGATGAAATCATGTCTTGGGAAGAGTGGACTACACCTACAAAATTACACGTAGGTTTAAGATTAGTAGAACTTATGATTGAGTCTACTGGTATGATTGAGATAGGTTTAGAAACTGTCAAACATAAAAAAGCTAAGATTATAAAACAGACTCAGAAGACTAGAGAATGGATTAAAAATAGAAATGCTTTTAATGAATTACTTAATCCTGACTACATGATGACTGTAATGCCGCCTAAAATGTGGTCTACAGTACATGGTGGCGGTTATTGGACTAAGGAATTACCAGAGTTAGATTTAGTTAAACAAAAGAATAAATTGTTTGCTAGAGAGTTGGCTAACTTTGACATGCCTAAAGTATACAGGGCGGTAAATGCTATGCAAACAACCGCATTTAAAATAAATAACTACATACTAGGCGTTATGGCTGAGGCTTGGGATAGAGGACTGTCTATAGGTGGTATGCCACCAATTACAAATCTTACAGTACCTAACAAGCCTCACGACATAAAAGACAATAAAGAATCAAGACGTAAATGGAAGAAGGAAGCAGTTGTAGTGCACACTGAAAATGCACGTATGTTTTCTAAAAGAATGTTGTATGCAAAAATCTTACACTTAGGTGAAAAATTTAAAACTTATGCTACAGTATACTTTCCAATGCAATTTGATTTTAGAGGTAGAGCATATTGTGTTCCTGCTTTTCTTAACTACCAATCTATCAACGGTGCAAAAGCATTGTTGTCGTTTGCAAAAGGTAAAGCAATCACAAAAGAAAACAAAGGTGATTTTTGGTTGGCTGTGCATGGAGCTAATATGTATGGAGCAGACAAAATATCATTAGAAGACAGAGTACAATGGGTTGAAGACAATGAAGATTGGATTTTAAAATGTGTTGAAGACCCTTTTACAAATAGACAATGGGAAGACGCAAGTAATGCTTTTCAATTTTTAGCTTGGGCTGAAGAGTGGAAAAGATTTAAAGCTGAAGGTTATGGCTTTGTATCTAACATTGTAGTTAATGTTGATGGCTCTTGTAATGGTTTACAAATTTATTCATTAATGCTTAGAGATGAAAAAGCAGGTGCATTAGTAAACTTATTGCCAAGTGACAAGCCAAAAGACATTTATCAATTAGTTGCAAATTCTGTAACTGATAAATTAAAAGAACATGTTAAAGAAGGTAAACCTTACGCTCAGCAATGGCTTGACTATGGAGTTAAGCGTTCAACAACCAAAAGAAGTATTATGACTATCTGTTATGGAAGTACCAGATATTCTTGCACTGACTTTGTAGTTGAAGATTTAACTAAACGTAAAGACAAAGGAGAGGTTCACCCATTTGTTGATGACATGTTTAAACCTGCATCTTATTTAGCTAGTATAATATGGGATAGCATTGGTGACAATTTAAAATCAGCAAGAGTAGGAATGAAGTTCTTACAGGATATAGCACGTATTGTGTCTAGGTTACAGTTGCCTATACACTGGGTTACGCCTGTTGGCTTTCCAGTATATCAATCATACCCTGAAATGAAGTCTAAAAGAGTTAAGGCTATGTTAATGGGTGAGGTTATTAAACCTCGTATTAATACTGAAAAAGATACAACAGACAAATTGCGAATGAGTAACGGAGTTGCACCTAATCTGGTTCACTCGGTAGACTCTGCCGCAATGATTGAAACTGTAAATGTTGCAATGGATAATGGTATTATTAACTTTTGTAATGTTCACGACTCGTTTGGTACTACTGCGGCTGACGTAGAAGTTCTAAACACAAGTCTCAGAGAAGCATTTATTAATATGTTTACTGAAAATGATATATTAGAAAATTTCAGAAATGACGTATTGAGACAGTTACCTGAGAAATACCATGATAAGTTACCTGAAGTTCCTCAAAAGGGTAATTTAGATATTAATAAATTGAGGAAAAGTAAGTTCTTTTTTGCATAGGCAGAAAAGTACCCCTACTAGACAATAAAAAGGAGACATATATGTCAAAAAACAATAATGTAAGGATTGTAACACCAGTTGGCGTTAGTCAATACGCATGGCTTACAACCCCTGATACACAATTTGATGCAGATGGTCATTATAAGACTAATCTTATTGTTAAGTCAGACGAGTCTCAGTCAGTTGTCAAAGCGATTGATAATGAGATGAAGAAAAGTGTTACTCTTGCTAAAGAGAAGACTAAAGGTAAAGAACCTAAGATGGCTAATCTTCCATACGAGGAAGAAGTTATTGAAGGTAAACCTACTGGAAATCATATCTTCAAGTTTAAGACTAAAGCTAAAATCATAACTAGAGATGGAAAAGTTATTCCAAACAAAGTTGCTATCTTTGATAGCTCAGGGAAACCTATGATTGATGCTAATGTTTGGTCAGGTAGTGAAATGAAAGTATCAGCAGAGTTGATACCATATTACACTGCAATGGCAGGAGCAGGAGTTAGCCTTAGATTAAGAGCAGTGCAGATAACTAAACTTGTAGAGGGCGGAGCAGGTAACTCAAAAGGTTATGGCTTTGATGAAGTAAAAGATGGTTACGTTGCACCAGAAGATAAGACATTTGAAAATGAAGTGGCACAATCGCAAACTGACTTCTAATCAAGTAGGTCTAAAGTACGGATTTAGGTCAGGCTTAGAGATAGCAATATCAAAAGAGCTTGACTTAAATAAAGTTAAATACGAATTTGAAACAATTAAATTAAAATACACTGTCCCAGAAAAAGTACACACTTATACTCCTGATTTTTATTTAAAAGAAAAAGAATTTTTTATAGAGACTAAAGGCTTATTTACTTCAGCAGATAGAAAAAAGATGCGGTTCATAAAAGAACAACACCCTGAGTTAGACATAAGATTTATCTTTAGCAACAGTAGACAAAAAATTAGTAAAAAAAGTAAAACAACATACGGAATGTGGTGTGAGAAATATGGTTTTAAATATTCTGACAAACATATTCCTAGAGAATGGTTATGAGTAATTTGAGAACAGAAACAAAATATATAGTTATACACAGCAGTGAGTCTTCTCCAAAAGAAAACTTTGATGTGAATGACATAGATACACAACACCGTAAAGACGGTCTATTTTCTTGTGCATTTCATAAAATAATTAAAAGAGATGGCACAGTGCAAGACGGTAGAGACATGCAAGTAGCAGGAGCTCATATCGCAGATGGTAATTTAAAACTATCTAATAAAAATTCTATCGGTATCTGCCTAGTAGGCGGAAGAACCATAGACAATCAACCTGATTGTAACTTCACGTTCAAACAGTACACCGCTTTGGTTAAACTTATAAAAGAGTTGAAACAGAAGTACAAGGTTGATGTAGTAGGTCACAGAGATGTGGCTGACTCCGTATCTCCACACTTTGATGTATCAGAGTTGTTGAGATAGTTTGTTAGGTGTAACAGAGAAGCGAGAGTAGATACTGTTACACCTTACAATTAACCCAAAACAATAAGGTAAAAAATTTTATGCAAAATACAGAAAGTGAGTTTTTATATCATACGTCATGTGATAATTGCTCTTCTTCAGATGCAAATTCTGTTTACTCAGACGGACATGCTTTCTGTTTTTCTTGCAACACAACAACCAAAGGAAACGATTTGAATAACCCAGTATCAACAGAAACCAGTAAAGAATTTATAGAAGGTAGTATTACGGAATTAACAAAACGTAAAATTAATTACAACACAGTTCAAAAATTCAATTACCAATCTGGTGCGTGGTTTGGCAGACCTTGTCAAATAGCAAATTACTATAATAAAAATAGAGAATTAGTTGCACAAAAACTAAGATACCCTGACAAAACTTTTCAATGGTTAGGTGATTCAAGAGAAGCAGGTTTATTTGGTCAGCATTTATGGAGAGACAAGGCAAAAATGTTGATTGTCACAGAAGGCGAAATAGATGCAATGAGCATATCCGCTATTAATCAAAATAAATTTCCTGTTGTAAGTATTAAGTCAGGAGCTCAAGGAGCTAAGAGAGATATACAAAGAGAATTAGAATGGGTTGAAGGATTTGATTCTGTTTATTTTTGTTTTGACCAAGACGAACAAGGTAAAAAAGGTGCAATAGAATGTGCAAAATTACTTACACCTAACAAAGCTAAGATATGTACGTTGCCTCTTAAAGATGCAAACGAAATGATACTTGCAAACAAAGTAAAAGAATTAACTGATTGTATCTGGTCAAGTAAAGCATACAGACCTGATGGTATTATTTTAGGTGCTGACATTTGGAATGACATACAAACAGAAGACACGTATGTTACAGCACAATATCCATTTGAATGTTTAAATAATAAGACTCATGGATTACGTAAAGGTGAGCTTGTTACAGTTACAGCAGGTAGTGGAGTTGGTAAGTCTAGCTTTTGTAGACATGTTGCATTAAGTTTATTAGAACAAAAATATTCTGTAGGTTACATAGCATTAGAAGAGAGTGTTAAAAGAAGTGCACTTGGAATTATGGGTGTGCATTTAAAAAAGCCATTACATTTAACAAGAGAAGGAATAGATGAAAAACAATTACACACCACGTTTACCTCTACTATTGGTAATGGTAATTTTTATTTATACAATCACTTCGGAGCAAGTGCCGCAGATAATTTACTTTCTAAAATAAGATACTTAGCAAAAGCATGTAATGTAGACTGGGTAATACTAGACCATTTACACATGGCTTTGTCTGCACTTGGAGATGAACATACAAATGATGAAAGAAAACTTATTGATTATTTTGTAAGTAAATTAAGAACACTTGTAGAAGAGACAGGCATTGGATTAATTTTGGTTAGTCATTTACGTAGGTCAACAGAAGGTGACAAAGGTTTTGAAGATGGCAAACAAGTTACATTAAGTAGTCTTAGAGGAAGCCAGTCCATAGCTCAGCTATCTGACATGGTACTTTCCATGAGTCGTGACTTAAAAGCAGAAAACAATATTGCAAAATTACAAATACTTAAAAATAGATTTTCTGGTGAGACAGGAAATGCTTGTAGTTTACATTATGATTTAGCAACAGGTTGTTTAGCAGAAGTTAAAACAGAGGTGTTAGATGACTTCTGATGAGATAAAACTAAAAAAGAAAATGATGAGTTGGACTATGTATGTCATGGAAGCAGTCAGTAGAGCAAAGAAAACAAAACAGACTGTAACTTTACATGTTGGCAAAGAAAGTTCAGCTATGTTATTACAAGATGCGTTATTGTCATTAGCTTTTAATGGTGAAGATGCGGCTTGGAATGTTCAAATAGAATCACACACATTACATTAACATGAAACCATTACCACAAGTTACAAAGAAAATACTTAAAGCAGACTATGTGCAATTAACATGGAGTGATATAAACTCTGACAGCTCATGGAAAAATTTAAAGGACGCTATGAAAAGTACACCAACAATTTGTATATCAACAGGTTGGCTAATTAAAAAAGATTTAAACGTGCATATTATAGTTGCTGATGTAAATTTTGAAGATGATGGTTCTTTAGGAGATGTTGGTAACATAACCACAATACCATCAAGCAACATATTAAAAATAAAGAAGATTATATTATGAGATATTGTTTTGACATAGAAACAGATGGATTTTTAGATACAGCAACTAAAGTGCATTGTATTATATTAAAAAATATAGATACAAATGAAATACTACATCTTAACAACGCACAAGCTGTAAAGAAATTAGAAGAAGCAGAATTAATTATTGGTCACAACATCATTAAGTTTGACATACCAGTTCTTAAAAAGTTTTATAATTTAAAATCAAAAGCAAAAGTTTTTGATACTATAGTAGCAACAAGATTGTTATTCCCTGATATTAAAGACCAAGATTTTAAACATAAGAATTTTCCAAAAGACTGTATTGGCAGACACAGCTTAAAAGCGTGGGGTAACAGGGTGGGCGAATATAAAGAACAGTTTGATACAGATTGGAAAGAATTTAGTGTGGGTATGCTAGAATATTGTATTCAAGATGTTCATGTTACTCACACTTTATTCAATGTTATTGAGAAAAAACAATACTCACAACAAGCAATGGATTTAGAACACAATGTTGCAGAGATTATATTTCAACAAGAACAATATGGTTTTACTTTTAATAAAGAGAAAGCCCAACAGTTATATACAAAGTTAAACAGTAGAAGATTAGAGCTAGAAGAACAATTACAAAAAATCTTTTTACCTATTACTGAGCACAGAGTTTCAGAAAAAACAGGTAAACAATTAAAAGATAGAGTAACTGTATTTAATCCTAGTTCACGTCATCACATAGCACAAAGATTAAAAGACAAGTATGGTTGGGAAGCCAAAGAATTTACTAATGATGGTAAACCAAAACTAGATGATACTGTATTGAGTAAATTGGAATATCCTGAAGCAAAAATTTTATGCGAACATTTTTTATTAGATAAAAGAATTGCACAATTAGCTACAGGTACACAAGCATGGTTAAAACATGAGAAGAATAATAAAATACATGGCACTTGTAATACTAATTCTACGGTAACTGCTAGAGCGAGTCACTCGTTTCCAAACCTAGCACAAATTCCAAGTGTGTCTGTACCTTTTGGTAAAGAATGTAGAAGTTTATTTACTGTACCTACTGGTAAAAAATTAGTTGGTATAGATATATCAGGATTAGAAGTTAGAATGTTAGCTCACTTTATGTCTAAGTATGACAATGGAGATTATTCTAAAGTTGTATTAGAAGGTGACATACATACAGAGACACAAAATCTTGCAGGTTTAGACTCAAGAGATTTAGCAAAAAGATTTTACTATTGCTTTTTATATGGTGGTGGTGTCAAACGAATAGCTGAAGTAACTGGTAAAAAAGTTGGTGAAGCATCTAAGATTAAAAAAAGATTCTTAAATAATTTACCTGCTCTTAGTAAACTTATAGAGCAAGTACAATTAGCATCAGAGCGTGGTCACTTACTTGGTCTTGATAAAAGACAGATAAAAGTAAGGTCAGCCCATGCCGCACTTAATACACTTTTACAGAGCTCAGGAGCTTTAGTGTGTAAACAGTGGTTAGTTGAGTTTAATAAATTAGTTAAGGATATTCCTGAAACTCAGCAGGTTGTCTGGGTGCATGACGAAATACAAGTTGAGTGTCTTGAAAAAGATGCAGAGACTATTGGTAAGTTAGCCGTTGAAGCAATACAAAAAACAGGTGAACACTTCCAATTAAGATTACCATTAACAGGCGAATATAAAATAGGAGATGATTGGAGTGGAACACATTAATGAAAAATAATAAATTTGATATAGATTTAAAGTACGGTCAAGATAGAGAAAACAGAATAGAAAAAATACTTAAAGAAGGTAAACTAGAAGTTAAGACTGAGAGAGACTGGTGGTTTAAGAGTGGTAACATTGCAATAGAAATAGAATGTAATGGTAAACCTTCAGGAGTTATGGCAACTAAGTCTGACTACTGGGTTCATATATTAGCTGATGGAGACAATGATTATTGTAGACTAATATTTGATACACGTACTGTTAAAAAACTTGCTAGAAAATATATTAGTAAAATTAAAAATGTTGGTGATGGGTTTAGAAGTAAATGTGTAATGATACCTTTAGCTGAAATATTCTTAGCAAAAAATTTAGATGCAAATAAAACAAAAGGAAATAGTAAATGAGTGATAAATACAAAAAGAAAAGAGTGTTACTAATTGATGGTGACATATTGTTATATAAGATTGCTCTTAACAATGAAATAGATACACACTGGGGTGATGGTCTATGGACATTACATTGTGATGAGAAAGTATGTAAAGCAGATGTAGATGCAGTAATAGATGACTTAGGTTCTAGTCTATCAGCAGATGATTATGTTGTTACATTAACAGATGCTAACAATTTTAGAAAAGATGTCTTACCTTCTTACAAAAGTAATAGAAGAGAGAAGCGTAAACCTATGGTGTTAAAAGCATTGCGTGAATATGTAATGGAAAAACACAATGGTGTGTCTTGGAAAAACTTAGAAGCTGATGATGTCATGGGTATCATGGCAACTGAACCTTCTTTAAATGAAGAAAGAATTGTTGTCAGTATAGATAAAGATTTACGAACAGTACCATGTAACTTATCTCAAGATGGACAAACAATAGAGCAGATACCTCAACGATTAGCTGACTATCAATTTATGATACAGACTTTGACAGGAGATAAAGTTGACGGATATGATGGCATAGATGGTGTCGGAGTTGTTACTGCTAATAAACTAATACAAAAATACACTAATGTTAAGTTAAAAGATTTGTGGAAAGTAGTTAAAGGTATCTACAAAGACAAAGGTTACTCAGCTAAAGAAGCATTAGCTCAAGCTAGAGTGGCACACATACTTAGACATGGTGAATACAATAAGAAAACAGGGAAGGTTAAATTATGGACAATATAAAAAACCCACCTCACTATGCAAACTCAGAGATAGAACCTATTGATTATATTATAAAAAATAAGTTAACTTACTGTGAAGGTAATGTAGTAAAATATATTACACGTTGGCGTAAGAAGGGTGGCATAGAAGATTTAAAAAAAGCAAAACAGTACATTGATATTATTATAGAAAAAGAAGGTGTACCTACTGTAACAGAAAGTAAAGATGATTAATTACGAAAGAGATGAACTACTTACTGACTTTGGTAAGACAACTTTAAAAGATAGGTATTTATTACCTGAAGAAGAATCACCGCAAGATGGATTTATGAGAGCGGCTAAAGCATTTTCTGACAATGATGAAATGGCAGACCGTATATATAACTATGCTTCTAAACTTTGGTTTATGTTTTCTACACCTATTTTATCTAACGGTGGTACAAAAAGAGGTATGCCTATCTCATGTTTTTTAAATTATGTTGGTGATAGTAGAGAAGGATTAACAGGACACTACACAGAAAATGCTTGGTTAGCTTCTGTTGGTGGTGGTATCGGCGGTTACTGGGGTGATGTTAGAAGTGATGGCACTGCTACATCAGGTGGTAGTCAATCATCAGGTTCAATACCTTTTCTTCACGTAGTAGACTCAGAAGTATTAGCTTTTTCACAAGGCAAAACAAGACGTGGTAGTTATGCCGCTTACATGGATATATCACACCCAGAAATTATAGAATTTATGGAGATGCGTAAACCTAGTGGTGGTGATGTTCATAGGAAATGTTTAAACTTACATCATGGTGTAAACTTATCTAATGAATTTATGCAATTAATAGACCATTGTGTTAAAGAACCTACTTATGATGACAGTTGGAATCTTGTAGACCCACATACAAAAAAAGTAGTACGTACTGTATCAGCTAGAGAATTGTGGCAAAAGATATTAGAGACAAGAGTTGCTACTGGTGAGCCTTATGTTTCATTTATAGATACTGTTAATGAATCATTGCCTGAACCTCAAAAGAAATTAGGACTAAGAGTTAATCATTCTAATTTATGTACTGAAATAACTTTACCTACTAATGAAAATAGAACAGCAGTGTGTTGTTTGTCTTCTGTAAATTTAGAAAAGTATGACGAATGGAAAAATGATACATTGTTTGTACCTGACTTAATTAGATTTTTAGATAATGTCTTACAACATTTTATTGACAATGCACCTGACGAATTATTTAGAGCTAGATTTAGTGCGGCAAGTGAAAGAAGTTTAGGTTTAGGAGCTATGGGTTTTCATGCTTACTTACAATCTAAAGGAATACCTTTTGAGTCTGCTTTAGCTAAGTCATTAAATTTAAAAATATTTAAAAAGATAAAAGAACAAGCTGTAGAAGAATCTAAAAGATTAGCAATTAAAAGAGGTGAAGCACCAGACATGGAAAATACTGGTATGCGTAATGCACATTTACTAGCTATTGCACCTAATGCTTCTTCATCTATTATTTGTGGTACAACATCACCATCAATAGAACCATACAGAGCTAATGCTTATGTTCAAAAAACTATGTCAGGTTCTTTTTTAGTTAAGAATAAATACTTAGAAAAATTATTAGAAAAAAAGGAGATAAATAATGATAAGACTTGGACTTCAATACTTGCGAATAGAGGCTCAGTGCTTCATATTAAAGAGCTATCTGATTATGAAAAAGATACGTTTAAAACTGCGATTGAAATTAACCAACAATGGGTAATAGAACATGCCGCAGATAGACAACAATATATTTGTCAAGGACAATCAGTTAATGTGTTTGTCCCTGCTGATGTAAACATTAAAGAGTTACATGACATACACATGTTAGCTTGGAAGAAAAAATTAAAGACACTTTATTACTGTCGTTCAGAAGCAATTAAACGTGCAGAATTAGTATCTAAAAAAATAGAAAGAACAATCATACCAGAAGCAGATTGTTTAGCATGTGAGGGATAATGACGGATAGTAGTATATTTGATGGTATGGATAAACCAAGACGTAAACGTAGGAAAAGAAAACCACCTAAACAAACTGTTTTATGGACTGTATATCATACTATTTTAGCAATAGAATTATTAATAATAATTATAATAGAAGGGATAGAATTGATTTATGGGCTTTAAAGATTATAAAATTAGAGATGGCGTACACATTCCTAGTAAAAAATATAAAGAAAACTATGATGCTATTTTTAAAGAAAAAAAGAAACAAGCTGACATGCAGTCAGATAATATAGAAATGAAAACAATAGAAGAAGAACAAAAATATTTAGAGGAGTTAAAAAACAAACTATGAGTTTATTTAAAGAAAGAGTACATTACAAACCATTTGATTACGAATGGGCTTTTGAATCTTACGACATGCAACAAAAAATGCACTGGCTACCTAGTGAAGTACCTTTACATGAAGATGTAAGAGATTGGAATGAAAGATTAAGTGCAGAAGAAAAAAATCTTATATCACAAATTCTTAAATTCTTTACTCAAGGTGACGTAGATATAGCTCAAGCATACTTAGATAAGTATATACCTAAGTTTAAATCACCTGAAGTTAGAATGATGTTGTCTTCTTTTGCTACAAGTGAAGCTAATCACGCACATAGTTATTCATTACTTAATGATACAATAGGATTACCAGATAAAGAATACAAAGCATTTCAAGAATATAAAGAAATGGCTGATAAACATGAGTATTTATTTGCTAGTAAAGGTAAAGGACTAGAAGGATTAGCTAAAGAGATAGCTTGTTTTTCTGCATTTGGTGAAGGCTTACAGTTGTTTGCATCATTTGTTATGCTACTAAATTTTCAAAGATACGGAAGAATGAAGGGTATGTGTCAAATAGTTACATGGTCTATTAGAGATGAGACTCATCACGTAGATGGTATGATTAAATTGTTTCATCAATTAATAAAAGAAAATCCTAATATTTGGACAGAAAAATTTAAAGCAAGTATCTATCAAACAGCTAGAGATATGGTTGCATTAGAAGATAGATTTATTGATTTAGCATTTAGTATGGGTGGTATTAGAGGATTAAAAGCAGAAGAAGTTAAACAATATATTAGATATATTGCTGACAGAAGACTGTTACAACTGTCATTAAAACCTAATTTTGGTGTTAAACAAAACCCTTTAGGTTGGTTAGATTGGGTGTTAAATGGTGTAGAACATGCTAATTTCTTTGAAAATAGAGCTACAGAATATAACAAAGGTACAGTAACAGGGAGCTTGTGGGAGTAAAGTTCCCTTTTTAGACGAATACAATGGACGATTTAACATTACCAAATAACGTAGATGATTTAGTTAAACTACTTAATGAAGTTTATCCTGAAAAATCTCCTGATTTAAAAGATGATAATAAAACTATCTACTTTAAAGCAGGTCAGCGTGACGTTGTAAAATTTATTAACACTTTAAAAGAAAGAACGGAGAAATAAATATGTGCACTAGCAGACCAAAAGCTCCTGCTCCACAACCTGCTCCACCAATGCCTGTAAATACATCACAAGCAATCGGTGAAGAATTATCACCTCAGTTGATAACAGCAGACGAGCAAGATATTGCAAAAAAGAAAAAGAAAGTTAAAAAATCAGGGACAAGTTCACTTCAGACTACTTCAGGAGTAAATGTTGCAACTGGTTCAGGCTTAAACATTTCTTAATAAATGGAATACATGGACAACAATTTTACACAACACACAGCAAAAGAGCGTTACTTTAAGTTACAAGAGAACAGAGAACATTTTTTAGATAGAGCTGAAGAGTGTGCTGAAATTACCATTCCGTCTCTAATACAACCTGATGGTTTTACAACATCATCAGATTTATATACCCCCTTCCAATCAGTAGGAGCTAGGGGAGTCAACAATTTAGCTTCTAAACTTTTACTATTATTACTTCCCCCAAACTCTCCCTTCTTTAGATTATCTATAGCAGGAAAAGCAAAAGAAGATTTATCTGAAAGAGTAGAATTAAAAACAGAAGTTGAAAAATCTTTAGCTACTATTGAAAGAGAAGTAACTAATAAAATAGAACAACTAGCATTAAGAGTATCTGTATTTGAAGCTCTTAAACATTTAATTGTTTCAGGTAATGTCTTAACTTACTTACCAAAAAAAGGAAGCATGAGAGTGTTTCCATTATCACAGTACGTAGTTCAAAGAGATAGCTCAGGAAATGTATGTGAAATAATTGTTCAAGAAAAAATGAGCATTATGTCATTAGATAAAAACGTAGCTTCAGAAATTACTTCTGACCCTGATTACAAAAAAGATAGTGAGATTGAATTGTATACTCATGTATATAAATTAGATGATTCTAAATTTTATGTTTGTCAAGAAGCTAATGGTGTAAAAATACCATCAAGCATTGGTACATTTACTAAAGAACGTATGCCTTACCAAGCTCTAAGAATGATTAGAGTTGATAATGAAGATTATGGTAGAGGATATGTAGAAGAATTTTTAGGAGATTTAAAATCATTAGAAGGTTTGTCTCAATCATTAGTAGAATCTGCGGCGGCTTCAAGTAAGGTAGTATTTTTAGTAAGACCTAATGCAGTAACTAGAAAAAAAGATTTATCACTAAGTAGAAATGGTGACATTATTACTGGTAGTGCAGAAGATGTATCAGTATTACAAGCAAACAAACAGTTTGACTTACAAGTTGTAGAAAGAATGATACAAAAATTAGAAGAAAGATTATCATTTGCTTTCTTATTACACACAGCAATTCAAAGACAAGCTGAAAGAGTTACAGCACAAGAAATTAGATACATGGCTGAACAATTAGAAACAGCTATGGGTGGTATATATTCTTTATTATCACAAGAATTTCAATTACCTTTAGTTTCTATTCTTATGAAAAGAATGGAACAAGCAAATGAAATACCTTCTTTACCAAAAGGTGCAGTCCAACCTACTATTATTACAGGTATTGAAGCATTAGGTAGAGGAAATGATTTACAAAAATTAAGAGAATTTGTAGCTGAGATAGGAAACTTAGCTCAAATAAATCCTGCGGTTGTTCAATCGTTAAACCCTGAAGATTTAATTAAACGTATTGCTACTGGTTTAGGTATTGATACAGATGGTTTAATAAAATCTCAAGAACAACTAGCTCAAGAACAAGCGGCTCAAGAAGAGCAAATGCAAAATGAGCAAATGATGCAAATGGCTGAGAAAGCTGTAGCACCAGTTGCAGGTAACTTGTCTAAACCACAACCACAATAGAGGAAATAAAAAATGGTAGAAACAATAGAAGTAAAACGTGACGAAACTACTAGCGAAAAGCCAGTAGAAGAAAATAGTGCACTTAGCAAACCAGAAGGTTTACCAGAAAAATTTAATTCAGTTGAAGACTTAGCAAAGTCTTATGCAGAATTAGAAGCGAAGCTAGGTACTAATAAAGAACAACCAGTTAAAGAAAATACACCTGTTCAAGAAACACAAAAAGGTGAATTAGATATAGCTGAAAATGTTGTTGAAAACGCAGGACTTGACATGAATAGTCTAGCTGATGAATATGCAGAGAATGGTAAATTAAATGATGAATCATATCAAGCATTAGAAAAATCAGGTATTCCAAAAGAATATGTAGACCAATTTATTGAAGGTCAAAAAGCAATAGGTGAGCAACAAACTAATACTGTAAAAAATATGGTAGGTGGTGATGAGGCTTATAATGAAATGGCAACGTGGGCGGCAGGTAATATGTCGGAAGGTGAAAAGAAAGCCTATAACACAGCCGTTAATAGTAAAGACATGGACACTGTTAAGTTAGCAGTTGATGGTCTTAGAGCTAAGTATGAATCAGCTAATGGTTCAGAACCTAATCTAACACAAGGCAAAGCTACACCTACTACAGAACAAGGTTATAAATCTTGGGCTGAAGTTACAGCCGCTATGTCTGATTCTAGGTATGCTAAAGACCCTGCTTATCAAGCAATGGTTAAAAACAAAATAGCTAACTCGGAGTTATAATATGATTGCTTGGTTACATGCGTTAAAGAAAAGGTATGAAGCTGATGAAGCTGAACATACTGCAACAATAGATACATTTTTACAAAACCCTGTGGGTGTTGCTGACCATGATAAATTTATGGATATATTGAAAGATAGATTTGATAAACGAACTCATGCAAAATGTTGTCTTAAACAAATAGATGACATTATTGAAAAATCAAAAGTACCCCTAGTAGATAAAACCAAAAAGGAGAAATAAATATGCCAATGGGAAAAGGAACTTACGGTTCTAAAAAAGGAAGACCAAGTAAAGCGTTAAAAGGTGGACAGAAAAGACTACCTGCCGCTTTAAAATCAAAAATAATGAGTAGTAAAAAGAAAAAATAATATGGCAAAACGTGGATTATACGCTAACATTCATGCGAAGCGTAAAAGAATCGCCGCAGGTAGCGGTGAGAAAATGCGAAAAGCAGGAGCTAAAGGAAGACCTACTGCTAAGCAATTTACAAGAGCGGCAAAGACAGCTAAGAAAAGGTAGTCATGGTTGCTAAAAAATACCAAAGTCCTTCAGGCGGCTTGAACGCCGCAGGGAGAGCTCACTTTAAGAGCAAAGGACATAACTTAAAAGCACCTACCAAAAGTAAAACAAGTGGAAGACGTAAATCGTTTTGTGCTCGTATGGGTGGTGTAAAAGGAGCTATGTCTAAGAACGGCAAACCTACTAGAAAAGCATTAGCTTTACGTAAGTGGGATTGTTAATATAGTTGTGCAACGCTTATGCGTGGCAACTGCCAATACAATTTAGCCAAATAACTTGACCTACTGCGGTAGACAATCTTGACTAAATAACTGAATTGAAGAGGCTTTTATAAACTAACATCAAAAAGGAGACAATCACATGTCAAACGCAAGTCCAGTTAAATTCGGAAATGCTAATAGTGGTAACACTCGTGATGATGCCCTGTTTTTAAAAGTGTTCGCAGGAGAAGTAATTACTTCTTTTGACAGAGCTTCAAAAACAGAAGGTGCTGATATGGTAAGAAGTATTAGTAATGGCAAGTCTGCAAGTTTTCCAGTTTTAGGGAGAATTTCAGCCGCTTATCACGCAGTTGGAGCAGAAATATTAGGTTCTGACGTTAACTCAAACGAAAAGGTTATTACAATTAATGACCTTCTAATCTCATCAGTATTTGTTTCAAATATTGAAGAGGCAAAAAACCATTGGGACGTAAGAAGTGCATACTCACAAGAAATGGGTAGAGCATTAGCTTTTCAAAAAGATAAGCATATCTTACAAACAATCGGTCAAGCATCTCTAGCTAGTGCATCTGTTACTGGTGGAGACGCTACAAGTAACATAACTAACACAGGCATTGCTTCTGCTACAGACGCAACTGCGGCTAATGCAATGATAGATGCTATCTTTGCGGCGGCTAAAGAGCTTGATGCAAACTATGTTCCATCAGAAGGCAGAAAATGCTTTATGAGACTTGAAGAATACTACAAATTAGCTAACGCTACAAATGCAGTCAATGTTGACTTCACAGGCGGTGGCAATGGTGGTGTTGCTTCAGGAAAAGTTATGAAAATTGCAGGAATTGAATTAGTACCAGTTCCTCACTTTGTAACTGGAAACGTCAACTCAGGAGTTGCTCAAGGTTCAGCTACTAATGGTGGTTCAAACCCACAAGCTGTTAACTTGACTAACTTTGTTGCTCTAGTTTCTCACCCAAGTGCTGTAGGTACAGTTAAACTTATGGACTTAGGTGTTGAAAAAGAGTACGACATCAGAAGACAAGGTACGTTAATGGTTGCTAAATATGCTATGGGTCATGGTGTATTAAGACCAGAATCGGCTGTAGGAATTAAAGAAGCGTAATAGTTTCTTTATTTTTACTTGAATTAGGGGGAGTCAAATCCCCCTTTTTCTACATTAATTAAAAGGATAAAATGACAACACAAATTACACCAACTACAGAATTACAATCAGTTAATACTATGTTGAGTGTTATTGGCGAAGCTCCAGTAAACTCAATCACAGGTACAACAACTGTTGATGTATCAGTCGCTAAAAATATCCTAGACGAGACATCAATGTCTGTCCAATCAATAGGTTGGAATTTTAACACACATATTAATCACACAACACTAGCCTTAGATAGTGACAACAAAGTTCCTTTACCTGCTAACTGTGTAAAAGCAGACGCTAATCAAGCGTACAGAAATTACAATTATACAATCAGAAATGGTTTTCTATATGATATGGAAAAACATACAGATGTATTTACAAGTGCACCTGCCTCAGTTGACTTAGTCTTAGTACAACAATTTGAACATTTACCAGAATACGCAAGACGATATATAACAATGAAAGCATCAAGAAGATTTGCTTCAAGATTTATAGGTGATTCACAAATTACAAAATTAATTGGTCAAGATGAAAATGAAGCATTAATGTCATTTCATCAAGCAGATTCTCAAGAATCAGATATTAACATTCTTAATGGTGATGCAAATACATTTTCAATAATTAACAGAACAACTAGAAGGACTTACTAATGGGTAGTGTGGTATCGCAGTCAATACCTAATTTTCTTAATGGTATGTCTCAACAGACTCCTACTCAAAGAGGAATAAATCAAGGTGAAGACCAAGTTAATTTTCAAAATAGTATAGTAGAAGGTTTATCTAAAAGACCTTCATTAGATTATGTAGCAACTTTAGATTCTACTAATTTATATTCTAATAAAACTAAATTTTGGTCTATTCAAAGAGATGAGTCTAACCAATATATTGTAGCATTTTACAATGGTGGTGTTAAAGTTTGGGACTTAGAAGGAAATGTTAAAACTGTTACAGTTCAAAGTGGTTCAAGTTATTTAACATCTACAAATCCTAAAGCTAATTTTAAATTAGTAAACATTGCTGATTTTACTTTTATTGCAAACACAGCTACAACAGTTGCGGCAGATTCAGCTACAAGTGCGGCTAAAGTAGAAGAGTTTTTAATAAATGTAAAACTAACAAATTATGGTAGAGAATATAAAGTAGCATTAAAACACCCTAACATGGCTCAAGAGTTAGAAGTAAGATTTCAACTTCCAACTGGTAATGATGCTTCTACTGATAGTAAATTTAGAGACACAG
>Ga0098056_1000132_pt1 | contig 27888 bp, 29 predicted proteins | sample 17BtaG_FD_92583 | JGI IMG/M metagenome (GOLD analysis project Ga0098056, IMG submission 92583) | Marine viral communities from the Subarctic Pacific Ocean - 17B_ETSP_OMZ_AT15314_CsCl metaG | ecosystem: Environmental > Aquatic > Marine > Oceanic | place: Subarctic Pacific Ocean | collected...
ACGTAATAGCGTCCATCCAGCCACGTCCGATTAATCTCCTCACAAATCGCTTGTGGGAGCTTATTTCCGAACATAGCATGCCAGAGTTGGTGACGTTCCACCTTGACGTTACTCAAGTTAGAAGGGTGGTTTGACCCACCCCTCGACTTCGGTCGCCTATGGTGTATGTTTCTGTCCTTTCGCTTACCCTTACGGTAACTCTTTCGTTCCTTCCTCGTCATCTCCTTCCTCCGTTATTGGTTCAGTTGCTCCAACGAGCAAGTAGAAGGTGGGGTGTAATTTAGCTTCCACTTAATCATGCCCCCTTTCAAACGCCTCATTATCATCTTCCCAGATAACATCGTGGGCTGAACCGTTAGCCAGACTGTCCACATAGAACTCCAAGAGTTCCTGTTGTGTTCCACCACGTTTATACATTTGGTGGAATCGAGCCTTGTTAGCGTAACCCTGAGACATGTGAACCTTCAGCTTAGCGAGACTTTTTCGTTTCTTCATCTGCGTTACCTCCATCATGTTCTCGTTCATAAAATCTGCGGAAGCAGTTGTAGTCACACCACCAGTTATGGCAGTGATGAATACCTTTGCCACGCCACAGTTTGTTATTACAGTTGCGACACTTTCTCATAATTTACCTCCATGTAAAAGAACTTACCTACCCTAAGTATACTCCTGTTGTCAAACAAAATCCACCTTGAGAGGTGGATAAGTGTTTTGGTCAAACTCCGATCAGTCCAGTATTATTCATTGCTTTTGTGGAGTCGCGAGAATGACTATGCCTTAATTATATCATAATGGCAAGTTCGGGGCTTATATACTTTGTCCAACATACCCAGGCGTTGATCCCCTGAATATCGTAAACGTACCGTGCCATTGTAATATTGTCATCTAACGAACCTTTATAGTCTAACCCCATCTCTTGTGCTGTTGCGTCCCACGTCTTTTCATTGATTTGAAATAAACCAAAATCTCTCGTGTGAGATACAGCAGACTGATTAAATCCTGACTCACAATTCACGATTGCGAGCATATTATTAGGCTCTTCAGGAAAGGCTAGTCTAATCTTCTCCTCTATTGTCTTTGGTCTTGGTGTAAACTCTGGTACCTCTGGATACTCAATGTTTACTAATAGGTAGCATGCGAATAGTAACATCACAATCTGAATACCTATTATATTTATTGCTGCTTGTTTTATATAGTTGTTATTAGTTCTTACGGTAACTGATCTCATTAGACTCCTAGCAGACTAACGCCAGAAGCCCTTTTGCCCCTCTGAACATTCTACCATCCTTATATACTATTATATCAGCAAAATGGATTATATTACCACAAAAAGTTATCCACAGGGAAGACTTGTCAAGTCTGTATGGTGGGTTATAATGATTCTAATGAATAAGAACACTCATGGTATAATTAAGAAGGAACGAACCTTAAAAGGAGGTAAGATAATGAAGAAGAAAAAAGAAGACATTCCTACCACCATCGAGGTGGAGGAAGAGAAGCCTAAATTCGTAGTCAAAGGTAAGAACATCAGCTGGAAGTTCAAACGTGGTGAAGTGAAGATGACTCTTAATGAGTTAGACGGAATCTTCAACCAGTATTCCAAGCATGGTCTTAACCGTTCACAGGTACAAGTACAGAACGAACATGGATTGACCGCCCTAGAGTGGCAGTCATTGAAACGTACGTTTGATTTGGTTAAGGACAGCGATGTCTTTAGTCCGTACACCCTCTCGCTTTACAGTGAGAAGGAAGCTTGTGACATGATTGCAGCGAAGATTGCTGAGAAGTACACGCCAAAGAATATGCGTGCTGTTGTGGCTCACGAGTCACAGAAGCAACGTAGTCAGGCGTACGACAAAGCGATCAAGAAAGTTGCAGACTTAGACTATCGTAGGCAGATATTCGAGAATGGATTGCTTGAATACGTTACCGAAGCCAAAGACGCTCCACTCGTTAAGAAGTCGAAAGACATCAAAGACGGTGAAGTGGATATCCACGTATGTGATTTTCACATCGGAGCAGAAATTGCAGAAGAGAGAAATCTCCCTGCTTTCAATGCAGACGTGGTAGTCGAGAGACTTGCAGAAGTTGCACGTGAAACAAATTCGCGTAAAGCCAAGAAGGTCAACCTGATTTTAAACGGTGACTTTATTGAGACCTTTACAGGATTGAATCATATCAACTCTTGGAAGAACATCGACAAGAAGTATGGCTACGGTGTTCAAGCTACCATCAAGGCGACTGAAATACTGACACAGTTTGTTAGCTCGGTTACTAACGTGAACAAGGTTGTCCTGATTGCAGGGAACCACGATCGCGTTACGAGCAATAACAAAGAAGACGTGGCAGGTGAAGTTGTCCAGTGGGTACATCATATCCTAGAGCTACGATTCGGGAAGAAGTTCCCTGTCGAATGGCATAAGGACGTGTACACACATGTCATTGACGGTTGTTCGTTTATTTACACTCATGGACACTTGGGTATCTCTAAAAAGAACCCTGACCATATTGTTAATCAGTATGGGACTCCAGGAATGTTTAATCTTGTCGTGATGGCACATCTGCATAGTCGAAAGATTCTGTCAGACAATCATCACAATAGGACGATACACGGGCCGTCTATATTTACGGGAAACGACTTCTCAAAGGGACTGGGTTATTCCAGTCTCGCAGGATTTCTTTACATCAAAGTAAAGAACAATCTTCCTGTGGTTGTCGACCACCCTATAACCTAAACAAAGCCCCAAGCGAGAAATCGTGCGGGGCTTATTAATATTATGAAATCAAAGAAACTACTAAAAGAATTAACAGACTACTGCGAGGCAAATCCGAACCAGAGATTCTGGCAAGCATTGAGTAATATAACGGGTAAGTATGTATTCTTTGCTGACGAGCTTGATATTGAAACAATGAAGCCTCAAGGACTAAAGGACACTTACTACATAGAATAATATGAAAGAACTAAAAACATACTACAAACATTACGAAACAATATATCCAGAGCTAAGTAGCTTCATGCACTTCCTGAAGGCTGTTCGACATACAGAACCAAACGATCGAATACTGACTAAAGGATTTGATGAGTTAGTGGACAAGAAAGAATATCTTGTCAGTGAACGACGCGCTTTGCTAAATTGGATGAAAAACAACAACGGAGCTTAAAATAGGGGTCTGAGATACCCTTATTCTTAGCCACGCGTTTTACCAAATAGATGCAAAATTGCCTCCTAAGCCACCTTTTTAATTAAATAATAAATGAGTACCAAATTAACCAAAAAAGAGCAAATTGAGTATCACCAGGCCAAGGTCGTCAGTCACATGGCGGCACTCAACAGGCTGTGCGGAAAGAAGTGTAAATGCTCACGAGAGAACTTGTCCTTAGTCTGTCTGAAGCACGGACGAGTGATCTCATCTGGCAAGTGTCCAAAGTGCGATGGGCTGGCTGGAGTGAACATTGACTTTATTGAATAGAAAAACCACCATCGACCAGGTGGTTTTAATCTACTGTTATTAAACTTAGCCTACTTTTTCTTAGCAGGCTTTTCTTCTGCCTTCTTTTCTTCTGGTTTCATTTGTAATGCTTCTTTTATTTCTTCCATAAGACCACCAACAGTAAAGTAAGGTTGAGAACCTATGTTGTTGACCATCTTCTGCAATAATTCATTTGATATATTCATGTCTATATTCTACCAACTAAACAGCACACTGACAATCATATCTTTTCATAAGCTGTCGCAACAATTTACATATAGAGTTCTCTTTTACCTCAATCGGTTTGATAGCGTCAACAAACTCTTTAACAACCTCTGGCTTGTATGATGTTATCTCCTTATGATAGAAGAACTCCTGAATCTTTACCTTCTTACTTAGCCATGCAACAAGTTCACGTCCTGCTTCCTTTTGTTTCTGGTTAGGGCGTGTGTCCACAGTCCTTCCTTCGTAACAAATACCAATAGACATTGAATTAGGGTTAGTATCTCCAAAGAAATCCTTCGCTCGCTTAGTTGGTTTGTGTACTACACCCGAGTGCCACGCTCCTTTATTGTAAGGAACGAACTCAATCACCTCTCCTTGTTTAGTGATGTAGTAATTATACGAGATAGACTTGGGTCCGTTTAGAATCCAATCTGTTGTACCTCGTTCTGTACCTAAGCATATATGTCCTATTACAGATACAGGGTTACCTGTCTTGTAATGCTTCCATGTATGTTTCTTTGTTATTTTCATATCTTTTTAAATCTTAACCACCCGAATAATCTAACAGCCCAGTAGAATGTGAACTGTCGTGCCTTTGAAGCTCCGTAAAGACCCATCTGGTATCTCATCTCTGCATCAGCTACTCTACGTGTCACCTTTGAAGGTGCACGTTCCTTAGTCCGTCCGTCCCTCTTGTAACCTCCGAAGTTATACATGTAGTCATGGATTACGAATGCGGTGCTATCTTGACCTATGTGGTCTACGAACAAACGAACTACTTTAGGCACAGAAGCGAAGTCTGTCCAGTACCCCTTTGGTATGTACATTTTGTCTCCCCATGACAAAGAGACCTTTAAGGGTTTAGTAAGTACGAATGGTTTGTTTTTGATACCCGAAGGGGCAACTTGTGCTATTGGAAGTTTCATTTCATTAATTGTTTAATCATTAATATAGCTGAACCGATTGTTACAACAGTACCTGCTATCCATAGAGTAACACTCCGTAGAGTCTTTAAGCCCTTTATCCCTGATAAGAATGGTTCGATAGCTTTGATGTGGTCATCCAGCTTCTTATCTAGACGAACAATACTTCCGTTCACCTTCTCATCTACGGCTTCTATTACAGCCTCCTTAATGAACTCTCGCTCTGCCTCTAATATTTCTTTGATTACGTCTACTTGTGCTTTAGTCATATTAGTAGAACATTATTTTAGGAATAAAGGTTACGGCTGAAAGATAATCAATCTGCCATGAAGTCAGTGCATATGGTCGTGTCACATCTTTCACCATGTTATCCATGTAGTCTCGTACAAAGATTGTGTCAGTGAATGATAGTCCTGATATATCCAGTGTCACCTGTGTGTCTCCCTCATTTGACAGAGGAGCGGTGATAGAGTCAATCATTGTTGACCCGCTATTTGTTCCGTCGTTACTTCCCACGGCGTCTAGGTAGTCTCCGTCTAGTTTCCAATATGATACAAGGTTAGCGTTTGATTCGTCTATGTATCCGTTCTCGTAGTCTGTGAGGATTTCTGAGGCTGTGCGTACGTCATTATAAATTGCTACGTTAGCGATTTGCCCATTAAACCAAAGATTCTCTGAATAGGTTGGTCTATCAAGTGTTCTAACTCCAATTTTTTGGATACCAGTTGATAACTTTGATGTGTCCATTGTAGATGCTGTATCAGTACCAATTAGTTGACCATCAACATACAGCCAACCCTGTTTAGCTGATTTATCAAATACTAAAGTAAGATTATGCCATGAACCAGTTAAGTCAGTCGTTCCCTTCACAGTGATTAAGTCTGTTGAGGCTGTCTCCTTATCTCTTATACCGATATTAGCATATCCAGAATCAGTCAATCTTAAATAGAAGAATGGGTCATTGTCAGAATCTATTTCATCGTCCATACCGATTATTGTAGGATAATACGCACCAGGAGTTGTTTTAACCCAGGCAGAAATTGTGAGGTCTTGGTCGGTACTGATATCTCCAGCATCTGCAACATCAACAGAGTCATTTGTACCATCAAAACTAGCAACCTCTCTCTGGTTTGTAGCATCTCCTAGAACAGGTTTAGATGTCCATTGTCCTAGTGGTGTTGCACCATTGTTTGTACCATCGTTATTGTTTGATGTTTCATCTAGTGTGTTTCCGTTTAGTCTCCAGTGTCCTTCTAGGTTTGTGTCATCAGGTTCAACCGAGTCAGCATATAGACTCCAGATGTCTGAGGCTGAGAGGGCTTCTGAGTATACACGAACATCTGAGATGTCTCCTTCAAAAGGCACAGAATTACCTTCATCACCCCCAATATGTGCTTCAGATGAACCATTATATAGGGAACTTGGGATTGAACCATTGGTGGTGCTTCCACTTGCCTCAACACCATTTAAATAAGTTTTAACAGTACCTGCATTATAAGTATACCCAACATGATACCACTTCCCCACCTCTGAGATTACATTATTATCTGATTCATAATTACCTTCAAAAGTACCGTCACTAGGGTCTCCAAAGCTGATTTTTAATTTTTGAGCATTTATTCTAACACTGTACTCTCTTTCGTTACCTGTCCCACTATATTTATCTAATACAGCACCCTGATTGGTAATGTCTGAAGTCTTCACCCACGAGAAGATACTGAAGGCTGTATTAAATTCCAAATCTAAATTATCACCGAGGTTGATTGAATCATTAGTACCATCAAAAGAATACCCCCCAGTAACAAGAGTATCGTTATTAGAGTTCTTCCATGTTGCTAGTTTGTGAGCTAGGTCTGTGTCTGTGTCCCATGTCGCACCTGTGATTGTTCCATCGTTAGAACCTTCATTGTCGGTAGCAGTAGTTCCAGTACCCTCGTCTAGTAGCCATTGAGAGACTAGGTTTGTTGTAGTAGGGTCTGTTCCCTGCTTTCCGTTTGTGTATAGATAGTTTACTTCATCTGCTGTTAGGGCATCATCGTAGATACGGACATCAGCAACCTGTCCTTCCATAAGGGTACTCTGTGTTGACCTATCAAACACTCCAATAGAGGTTGTATCTAGTCCCGAAGGAAAACCAACAGAGGTTGTGTCGCTATTCACCTCAATCCCATCAAGGTATAATTTTCTATCTGTTGTACTGGTGAATACTCCAACCATATGATGCCAGTTTCCATCTGTCACATCATCAGTAGATTTAATAACCCCCGCAACGACATCATCATCAATGGTTAGTGTTGCTTTGTTATCTCCACTAACATATATAGCGGTGTAGAAAGCATTTGTTGTTGTGTCGAATATACCCACAACTGTTCCAGAAGTTTCTGTGGTCTTAAACCAACCTGACATTGTAAACGGATAAGCACTCACCACCGCTGATGAGTTTCGGACATAATCATTACTCCCATCAAAACTCAAAACATCCTCCCTCTCAACATCATAGTCCTCTGAAAAGGCTACACGATTAGAGACACCTCCAGGTTTCTTTGAGGTTGTGTATTTAAAGTCTGTGATAGATGTAGGTGTATCTGCTGAACCTAGCTTGTCGTCAGAGGTTGTTCGTGAGCGTTGTGTGTAGATTTTACCCTCTCCCCATGTAGCACCCGTGATAGTACCGTCATTACTCCCTACTGAATCAGTAGCTGTTGTGCCTGTACCTTCGTCTAGTTTCCAATATGAGACTGCTGTGGGTACATTGGCATTCTCATATCCAACTGCATATATCTCCCTTATCTGTTCTTCTGTTAAAGCAACATTAAAGAATAGAACTTGTGCCATTTCCCCATCAAAGTATCGTCCACCTGCAACTGATGAGTATCCGATACCTAGCTCAGAAGCACTGTTGCTCGCTGTGTAGGCTGTGTCAGTATCAGAAGCGATTTGCTCACCATCACGATATAGGGCGTTAGCACCTGCGGCAGTAGAGGTTACGCCAACTTGTTGCCAAACGTCAGTGGTTAGTGCGGTTGTCTTATTAATACTAACCACATTAGAACCTCCTGTTTCCCACCTATTAAATCGTAAAGCACCATTAGTATCATTAATGAAAAAACGGTAGTCATTACCAGACCCCCTCTTACCCACAATCACGTCATCAGTACCCAAGGTGTCGGGCTTAATCCAAGCCAGTATCGTCATGTCTGTGGGCGTAAGTGAAGCGTCGTCTGAAACAATAATCTTCGTACTACTTCCGTTATATGTAAGTACGTTGTCTCCCTGTAAATCCTCCGATATTAAATCACCACCTGTGACCTCAGACCCGAGTGTCTCGTTTAGGTTGCTCTCGTCTGTGAATGTGTCTTGTTGTGGGCTAGCCATAATTAGTATCTGTCAGCTTCTGTACGTCTGTGAATATTCTTCACTGAAATATCTACATCAAAAGGTTTCTCTTCCTCTGATGGGATAAGTGTTGGACGTGCTTCTATTACTTGAGTATCTTTCCCTTCATCTATTAGAGTGTATCCTTCTGACGCATCTAGTGTTTCAATGAATGTTCGTGCTTCTTCTAGTGTGTCATAAATCTCTGTACCTCCTAAGTGTTGTACATGTGCCTTTGAAGAAACTGTAATAGGATTCTCTTCCTCGTCTACACCCTCCCACGTTCGTAGTTCTGTGGCTCGTGTCATCTTTCCTGAGTGTGGGTATGGGTAATCAGCTACACCATCGTTCTCTTGTGGTAGATATGGTGAACCGTTGTACTGTCGTTCCATTCGGATAGTGTTCTTTGCAGCGTCTCCCTTAATGATAAAGAAGTTATCCTTAGTAGGGTCTTGTGAAGGTTGAACACCTTGTGTCATCTTAATTGAATCAGAAAGGATAACTGCCTCACTTGGTCGCTCTGCTCGTTCTCCTCTTGTTATTACTTTTAGTGTATACATATTACGGTAGTTTGAATGTTAGAGTTACTATTAAACCTTTAGCGGCTGTTGTTGAGATTGCATCAACATCTATTCGGATAACATCATTTGTTGCAACATCATCATTAGCAGTATCAATCACTGCTGGAGTTGCTGCTGTATCTGAACCAGTCTCAGTAGAGTCAATGGTTATCTTTGTAGTTAACATATCTACTGCTTGGGTAAGATTATGAATCTGAATGTCAGTAGTTCCTGTTGTACCCGCAGTGATTACCTCTGCATGTACTGCAACCAAGTCCATACCATTCATATTATCAGGAATATGGAAATAATTAACTCCGTTACCCACAGCAGTATCTGTTGTGAAGTCTACACAAATTGCTCCAACATTTCTTTCTCCAAACTCTGAACCAGCAAGACCATCTGGTGTTACTGCTCGTGTTGTGTCTGTACCAGTAGTTGTTTCTGCGGCAGTTGCTAGTTCTACAATACCTTTAACTGTTGTGGAAGCGTCTGCCTCACCACTAGCGTCTACATAAGTCTTAACAGCCTTTTCAGTGGGTACGGCGTCATCACTGTTACCTGCAAGAGTACCATCAGTAGAGAACTCTAAAATAGATGTACCAGTTGATAGTTCAACAGCACCATCTGCTTCACTAATCTTAATTCCAGGGTTACCGTTAGCCTCTAAGATAAGTTTAGCCTCACTCTCTGAATACCAAACGTCAGCAATAGATGAGCCATCTAGTGCGAACGATAGTCTTGCCTCTGATGTGGCAGAGTTGTTATCTGTATCTGATGAGATTGTTAATTGGGCATTTCCCGTACTTTCAATTGTCTGATTCTGAGAGAATGTTCCAGTGTTCCAATTATAAACTTCTGTTGTTCCATCTGTATCAAATAGTTTACGTTGTCCCCAGTCAACAGAAAGGAATGATGTATTGTCATTTAGATACTGTCCGTCCCAATCAACAACTACTGAACCAAGAGAATCTACAAGGTGACGATTGGTAATCCAGTCCACAGAAGTTGTTCCCGTTGAGTCATATAAAATACCAATAGCCCAATCTAAGGTAATAGTTGTTCCATCAGTCCATACACCTTGACGATTATCCCAGTTAAGTGAATTAAAGTCTGAAGAGTCTTTTAGAATCTGATTAGTCACATCTACACGAACACCCGTTGAGTCAGAAGCACTAGCCATCATAATATCACCTGATGTTCCGTTCAGGTCAATCGCTGTACCAACATTCACTATTCCACTATCAGGAGCAAAAGTCATTCCGCCAGTAGACGTTGTAAATACCAATCCTGCTGAATCTGTGTAGGATACATCAGCATTATCACCTGATGCTGTATGAGCAAAATTTAAGGTAGGAAATGTATCTGAAATTTCCAATCCTGCAACTGTAATATCATTCGTTGTAGTAGCACCGTTGTCTGTAACTTCTTGTAGTGTGTCTTGTGTGGCAAGTTGGTTTGCAATGTAAGTTGTAAGGTCTGTTTGGTCTGTGATTGTACCCGTGATAAGACCCCATATTGCACCATTTGTACCTGAATCCAACGCATCTTGCAATCCTGGAATGTCCTCAATGTCATATGTCTTAGACGCAACCTTAGATAGTATGTGATTAAATTCAGCATCAAAGTCAGGTACGTTCTTTAGTACCGCATAGTCCAAGACCTTCTTCTTAGAGTTAAGTTTACGTGCAATTACATCTGCTGTGTCTTTCGGAACAGATTTGATTGCTTTTTCTAGATCTTTAGGGTCTATACTACCTGTATCACCCTTTGGCCCACGTGCCCCGTCTTTACCGTCAGCTCCCTTTGGTCCAGGCACTTTGGACGCTTCACCCTGTGGTCCAGGATTACCTTGCTTTCCCTCTGCACCCTTATCTCCCTTAGGCCCCTTAATCTTTGTGAACGTGGCGTTAGGAATAGCAATACGCTCCATGCTGTCAGCAAGGCTCTCAAACTTCTTAACAATTTTATCTTGTGTAACAAGGCTGGCTTCAGCGTTCTTATTCGCCTCTTGCATCTCTTGTAATTGTTTCGCTTGTAGTTCTATTTCAAATTCATCCATGTTTTATATAATTATACCACAACGCTTGACTTTTGATGACTATCATATATAGTTTAGTCATGCAAACATTCTTCATAGTATTAGCTGCCCTTTGGGTATACAACTGGCTTATGAACCATGCGTGGGACTAACCCTCGTTTAGCAACTTTAGTAATGCCTTTTGGAAATCAATATCGTTGGTGATATCTAGTAGATCATCTAGCTTCTTTAGATTTTTCTGTAAATTCTTCTCGAGTTCTAGTGCGTTTAGTGTCTTCAAATTACCTCTTGATGGACTAATTTGTCCTCCGACAGATCTTAGTATCCCACCAGCACTGCGGAAAGAAAGAATGTCAATCAATTGGAATAGTTGGTTTCCGAATGAAGCGCCCAGTCCCTTGCTCTCCACGCGGTTCTGTAGAGCCAGGACTCGCTCAGCCATCTTCTTTGAAGAGTCTTGTAATTTGAATAGGTCAGAGATTTCGCCGTCTAGAAGCTCAAACACCTCTCTATTTTCAGAACGACTACGTGCGGCTTCTTTAACGCCCTTACGTGTGTTTTCGGCACGAACTGCTGTTACCCCCGTCAAAGGATCTCCTAGTTTTGAAAACGCATTCTTTCCATCAATGCCATAAGTCCTAGCAAGGTCGTTAATGTCTTGAACAGTTAGGCCTGTTGTTGCGGCCTTTTCACGTAATTGTGTGATAAGAGCCACTTTTTCTGCCTCTCCATTTTTAGTATAGATTTCGGTCAGATCGTCAAAAGCATTGGCCACATGATTAGTAGAAACTGACTGTTCTCCAACCTTGGTGGTTGTTACAAGGTCGTCTATTTTATATAGAGTCTTGTCTTTGGACAACACTCTGTCAAGGCTAGTTGATAGATCAGAAATCTTCTCTGATGATTTTGTATTTAAATCTTTGTATGTTTTTACATCAGATGTGTCTAATCGTTTCAATGCGTTAGCTGATTTATCACGAATAAAGGGCTTCTTGGACTGTGTGATCTTACCCACAACTTCATCAATCTCCTTATTAACCTTCTGTGGCTTAGGTAGGATATTTTTAGTCTTTGTCACCATTCGAGACAATAGTGGAGCAGATACACCAATAAGTGTTCCGATTCCTGGTGCGAATGGATTCTCTTCTCCCTCTTGTAGTCCAGATGTAACATCAAAGCTGTAACCTAATGCGGCTCCTGGTGCGACTGCCTTGATTTGCCCCGCAATTCCCGCCTTACCTGGTGTGATTATAGTGGGTAGTGCTCGTCCCGATTGTCCTGATTTAAGTCCTGCAGCAGCCTTTCCGAACGTTCCTGCTGCTAAAGTATCAACAGTAGCTGCTCCCACTTGCCCGATGAATTGCTTGTTAGTCGGTAGTGCTTGTCTTTGTGACTCAATCTGCTTTTTGTTAGCTTCGATAGTGTCCTGGTTTGTATTAAATGCACGCTTTAGTTGTGTGGCATCTTCTCCACGAGCCTCTTTGTCCCTAATTCGCTTTCTTAGTTCAGCCTGTTGTGTACCTAGTTGTACTGAACTCTCAGCAAGAGCTTCAAAAGACCCCGCATCTCCCAATGCCTTACCTGTTTCTAGTAACCCAGCGTGTCCTGGTAGCAGTGTCTTTGCAATCTCCTTGCCTGTCTCCTTAACGAAGCCAAATCCCTTAAACTTATCAGCCTCCTCTTGGAACTGTGCAGTCTCGCTCTGGAATCGTGCAATCTTGTCTGGTCGTGATTCTGGAATAGCTGGTACATCAAATCTACCACCTTCAGGTTTCTTAAACTTCTTTTCAAATTCGGCTCGTGTAATTTTGATGGGCTGTTGCGTAGATACTACAGGAGATTTACCAAATTTCTTTTCGTATTCTTCTCTTGTGATTTTTATAGCCATAGTTAGTCTGTAAGCTCATACTCTTGTCCATCTGGGCCAATCACCGTGTTTGATCCAACCACATCAGTACCGTAGTCATTGACATTGGCCTGTCTAACAGCGTCTCCCCATTTTTGAACACTCTCCCTAATCTTGTTGAGGTTCTCTGTAATTTGTGCATCCGATTGACCAATATCAAGAGATCCTAGAACTGCCTGCAGTGTAGACAATTCTCGTTCAGAAACTTGTCCCAGTGCACCTCCTGTTGGTGATGCAGCACGCATTTCTTGAAGTTCATTAAATCCAATGTTCGCCTTGATTGTTTCGAGAGTCTGATTGAAGTCGAATGAGTCTGTTCCTGGAATCTTAGATGATCCAACTCGCAATAGTGCGTTTCCTTCTGCGTCAGTAAATTGAGTCAACGCTTTATCCACAAACTCAATGATTGTGTTCTTTTTAGCATCTGCAAATCCTGTGAACTGATCTTTCAACTCTTGACCTCGTCCAGATGCTATAATTTCGCTAATCACATCACCGCGCTGTGATGGTGTAAGGTCTTTAAGTCCAGCAACACCCTGAAGGATACCTTCTGTCAAATTAGACACATCTAATCCCGCCCCTATTCCTCTTGAGCCTGTACCTGCGGTTGGTTTGAATGTCTTAGCTCGTTGTGCGATTACGTTACCTTGTGCATCAAATCGTGCCTGACCTTCTGATAGGTTGAATTGTCCCTCTCGAGCTGCCGCCGCCTCTGCTGCATCAGCCTCTGCCCTAGCTGTAGAGTAGCTTGATAGGATTGTGCCAGTATCTGTGCCATAGCTTTCAGCGATAGCTGCGATTTCTTCTGGATCCATTTCGCTAGGGTCAAATCCCTGTGCGATAAGTGATGATGTAAGATTAGATAGATTTTGTGCATCTCGCTCTGTCTTAGCACCTAAGAATGTAATGTAGTTATCTACACCACTCTGTAATGCAGCTCGCTTGGCCGCAATCTCTTCTGCTGCTGCCGCGCGCCCTCGTCCCATGATAGCTGCGATAGCTGCGCCTCGCTCTGCCCCAATAGATCGTTCAATACCAAGGTTCTGTCCTAGTACCTGTTCCTTCTGTGCAGCTCCAAAGTCAGAACCTAGTGTTCCTGATCGTCCTGCAATGGCTCGTGCTGAACCTAATCGTCCTTGACCTTCGATACGTGCTTCATTTAAAAGTTGGTCATATACGCGGTTAGCGGCATCAATCTCACCCTGGAATTGACGCATTGTGTTACGACGAATCTGGTCTACATTCACATCTCGTGGAATAAATCGTGATTCATCTAATACATCTGCAGCAGGAGCTTGGAATGTTCCAAGAGCCTCTCCGATAGTCTGCTCAGGTGCTCCTACGCCTCCTGCAGCGTGAAAAGCTGGAGAGTCAAACACATCAGCACCAAAGGTTTGTGCTTGTGGTTGCGGTGATGTTCCTCCTCTAACAGAACCGTCGGGTAGTAATGTTCCACCCCCAGTCCCAGGCACGATGTCTCCCTCAAAGACACCTCCTCGTCCCAACTCACTTATTCTTCTATCATCTAAAATTGTAGGCATATTAATATTAAATTACAGTTACAATGATCTGTCCGTCTCCACCAGCTCCAGATGTTGCTGTAACCTGTCCTTCTGCAAAACGAGCGCACCCAGCACCTCCCCCACCCCCTCCTGGTACTGAACCAGCTGTGGCAGTAGCATCACCATTTGTAGTACCAGCCCCAGCACCTCCATTTCCTCCAATTTGTGAAGTCCCACCAGCGGCTGAATTTGCGTCATCTCCAGTCGCATGTCCTCCTCCACCACCAGCCCCTGAGAAGATAGAATCAGAGCCAGCACCACTTCCACCACCTGCACCAGTACCCTTTCCTCCAACAACACTGTAAATACCAACAGCTAACCCATTTCCTCCATAAAGAGGTGTCCCAGGAGCGCCCGCTTCTCCAATAGCGGTTGTATCACCATTATCTCCAACACCGAATAACCCTCCGCCTCCGCCTCCATAAGATACAGCCGATGGTGATGTTGATGAACCTCCGCCTCCGCCTCCATAAGCATAAACAATAGAGCCAAATGAGGATACTCCTCCTGGATTTCCGTTAGCAGAGTTGTCTGTCTCCACTTTTGCTGCACCCCCCGCACCAACAGTTACAGTCTCTGTACTCCCTAATTCAGCGAAGTTAATCCACCTTTCTGTGTAAGCGCCAGAGCCACCACCACCACCATTTCCAGCAGCATTTCCATCATCGTCTTCAGAACCAGCACCACCAGAGCCACCTGCACCCCACGCTTGAACCAGTACCATTGTTCCTGATGAGGGTTTTGTCCATGTTCCAGATGCAGTGAATGTTTCTTGACTTAATATTAGTTCAGGGTCGATTTTGCCTGTCGAACCAGTCTTTACAACCTGATTAGTATTACCCTCCATTGTTTTGTAGTACAAGTACGCACTAGTAATTTGAGTCCAGCCGTCAGTTGTGTTGTTGTAATAAAGAGTTCCGTCACCACCTGAAGTATCTCCACCTAGGTTTGGATGATTTGAGTTGTCTGAAGTAGATGGTTGTACATCAATCCAGTAAGTATCTCCAACTGTCAATGATGTATACTCAGAAGCAAAAATGGCTTCAAATTCTGCATCGTCCGTTAGTAACAACCAATTAGCATTAGAAATAGTTGCTGTTGCAAGAGCTGATCCACTTGGTTCTCCTGAACTATCTGCCTGAAGAGTTACAACCACGTTACCTGTGAATGTTCCCGTATCTGCTTTCTTGTGCAATTTAAATCCTCGCATCTTAGTTTTAGACGCTGTAAATGACTGTGCAAGACTATTCTTCTTAGTTGTTGCGTCAGCTTCACCAGCCTCAATAGTATTTGTAGATGTTGTCTGAGTTTGTAAGTCAGCAGATTGTGTTAGGTCATCAGTATCAATATAGTCAGTAATCCTGTTCTCAAAGTTTACCAGAATATCAGTAGTGCTTAGAGCAACACCTGCAAAGATGTCGTTAGTAGGAGCTGATTCTGTTAAATCTCCAGCAGTAGCGGAAACATACTGTGTAGCACCAGCAGTTAGGCCTGTCTGGTTATCATCAACACCACGTACCAATACACCTCCAGTGATAGCACCTCCGTCTGTACCAGCGCCTTGTGCGATACCAAACTGCACATCATCACCATAAGTAGTATCAGCATCAGCCAATTTCCACTCTTGGTCAGCAGTATCAAAGAATACTACGTCTCCAGCGGCAAGAACCTCACCACCGTTACCAGCAACGATAAGACCTGCAACAGATACAGTACCTCCGTTAGTGTTATCCAAAACGTATCCGACAGTAGCAACCTCAGTTCGGCTTGCTAGAGTAGGCTCTGCATCATATTCAATAGGGTTGTCGCCATCAAGGTCTTTTTCACCACGAAGAGTCTTAACAACGTCCAAAATAGCTGTGAAATCTGAGATAATCACAGGTGAACCTACACGGTGTTCATTAACAGCACCAGATGTCTCTACACCTTGGCGTGTTACTGTACTAACTGCTGTCACAATCTTTGTAGACCCATCAAGTGTACCTACAAGGTACTCCTTGTTTGATGATCCATTGTTAATCGTGAAACAGTATTGACCGTCTGCAAGCACAACAGAACTATCATCTGTAGCAGATGATAATGTAAAAGTAGTGTCTCCAGCGGAAATTTTCGTACTAAGACTTGTATTGAAGTCGGCTACAACCTTTCTTATATTTACTGACATGTATTGTAATTAAATTCCCACTCGTTTGTTACTAATTATACCTTAATATTGTGGATTGTCCAAATCTGTGGTCTCACCATCAAGGCTTACATTCTGCTTAATTCGGTATTTCGCTGGAATTTTATCCTGATAACGCCATATGTCATGGTCTTCAATACTTTCCAGGTCAAAATACCCAATGGCATTGGCCACAAATCTCAGCTTTCTCTTCTGGAATTTAGACATTTTAGCCTTAATTTCCATGTAGTAATCTGACACATTCACAGTATCGTCACCTCCTATTACCTCATTACCCACCATATATGTACCCACAGCGTGAGTCGCTGAGCCATCTACATAAGAACCGTCGCCACGAATAGTACCGATCAGCTGTTCTCCTCCGTCATCAAGGCTGATATATACTGATACATTCTGGTCTGGTGCAATAAGTCCCTTGAAACGTAGTCGTTTCACTCTCTTAAGTTCATTATTTTCAAACTCCTCGTTCTTAGACTCCCAGAAGTTAGTTATTGAAATGCCAAGGTCATCAAACCCTGTGAACAGTTCATGTGTTGCAGTAGATACTGAATCACCACCATACAGAACTCCTGCGTTCTTAGTAAAGGTACGCACGCCGTATCCCACAGAATCTACAGTATCAGCCTTAACGTCGCACAATAACAGTCGGTTATTATCATCAGAATCCTCACGACAAGCAACTACAATATAAGTATCCCAGCTGTCAATAGCAGTATCAGCATATGTATAGTCCTCAAACTTAAAGTGAGGGAACATATCCTTACTTGTGAAGTTATCACCAAGAGGGTTTCGTTCAATAATACTCAATCGTGGCTTAGACTCGTTAGCGGTATTCATAAAGATAATACCCAGTCCTGTACCAACAGCAGAGCGTAATGTAGCTACACCAATATCTGTTCGGAAGATCTCATTAGTAGGGTCTGTATCCGCAGCATCCAATGTGAACTTGTAACATGAGCTTTCCTTCAAGGAGAAGTATGAACCATCAAGAGGGATAACTGTCTGAATCAAGTCACCTCCTGCGTCCTGACGAATAACAAATCCTTCACCAGCCTGTCGTGGTGACGCTTTTCGATAGTCCGTAACTCCACGTAAGTTACTATCCTCCCACTGATAGTCTACAGTTCCTACTCCTGCATTTGACACAGTATACGCGCCCGTTGTGTAGTTAATAGTTCCTGTTCCTCCAGCATCTCCAGTAAGAACACCATTGAAGTCATCAGTATACACTTCACCTGAACCTGTAATAGTAAGCTCTACCGCAAAACATGTGCGTGTAGCACCACCAGCCTTGAAGGCTAGTGTTCCTGACAATGATGTTGTTGCCTCACTCGCCACTGTTGTGTACACCCCAAGACCAGCATCAACGCCGTCTTGACTATCAATCCATGAACCATAGAGTCCTGTTGGGTCGTCTTTTCTACCCCACAATACAGTACGTCCGCTGTCAATAAAGGCAAATCCTTTGAAATTGGTGTCTTCTACATATAAAGATGTATTGTCTGTAGGATTGGCTGTACATACTTTGTAAATACCGTCCTCTCCAAAGAAATATGTAAATGCCCCAGCAAGTGACTGGTAGTTAGCTCCAACATAATCAGCTGTCTCAGTAAGCCCAGTAACAACATCTGTCCACACATCTGACACAAGAGCCTGGATAGCAGTTCCTACTTTACGAAAACGAACCGCAGTACCATCTGCGCGGTACCCCGTATGTTCCATATAACTTTTTCCAGCAGCACCATCACCTCCGACAGTTCGTCGTCCATTAGCAAGTTTCACTCTCCCATCACGAGTTATCCAGCCTAAAGAGTTAGAAGCAGCATCGTCAGGAATTATTTCATCCTGAAGAAGGTTATGTGTTCCTGATGCAAATCCTTTAATTTCTTTTTTCTCCATAATTATAATACTGCAAACCGACTATTCCACATAATCATACTATCTAAGTATGTATTATACTTAGCATCATTCTCACGAGCATATGACTTAGCCTTGTCAGACTGTTGAATAATAAAATCGTCCACACACATTCCATGATAGATAACATCGTGGAATCTATCTGGGAATACTGGTGAAGTAGATGTTGTTAAATCAGTAGGTACAGCATGATAGTCAAATTCTACAGACTTAGCTGACGCTGGCTGCTTTGTGAACACCAATCGGTCATTGTCTAAATCAACATACGCATAACCGTCTTGGTTAAGATACTGGCGACGATCAGCGTAAGATACAATCTTCACAGGAGAATACTCTGTTCCAACAAATACTACAGGATTAGAAGCCTCATAAGCTGTTATATCAGAGTAGTTTCGGTTAGATGCAACGTAAGCAAAGTCGCTAGGTAATGCAATATAATCCACAGATGTTGACTGTGTACCTGAGAACTCCTTATGAAGAAATGCCCACTCGTTCTGCATACATACGAATTGGTATACCTTATTTACTAAATCTAACGCTTCATCAGACGAAAGCTCTGTAGTGTCGTCCATGAATAATTCAAACTTTTTAATGATATTGGCTGCTGTCATACTATTTGTTTAATTTATAACCCAAACCCCACACTCCATAGAGTGAAGTGTAGAATTGAGTCGTAAACTACGCAATGATTTTTACATCTAGGAACTGCTTTGCTCCGTCTGCGAAAGTTTTGATTCCAGCTAGGTAACTTGAGAAGATGTTTGATCCTCTTCGGTCAGCTGTCTTTCGTACGTCAACTGGTGACACGTCTTGTGTAACCAAGTCAATTGCTCCTTTCTTACCAAAGTAAGAGTGGATGAATGGACTTTCAAATGTATCTGTACCATCTGTAAGAGTTTCTGAAACGATAAGTCGTCCAGCTCCTTTACATACAAGTGTCAACGTGTCAGCTGATGCTGAGTCTGTTGCTGTAACTTGTAGAGCATTCCAAGTAGCTTGGTCTGCTGCTGAAAGAACTTGGTAACCAGTGTCTGTTGCTTCTGCAATCGCTGTATCAATAGCGTTCATAGCTACTGCTGCGTTTGCTCGTGTAGCATCAACTGCTGATCCGATGTGAAGTCCTCCTGCTGTTGCTAGAGTAGCTTCAAAAGTGAATACAATTCCGTTAACAGTTATTGTATCTCCATCAGTAGGGTTTGTTGCTAGTCCCAACACTACTTCTCCTGTTAGGTTGTTAGAAACATATACCTCTGCTCCGTTTACTGAACCTGCGTATCCGTTTCGGAATGTTGCTCCAGCAAGGTCAATGTTCTTACTCAATAGGTATTCTTCAATATCTGCTACTGCGTAAGCGTCTACAACAAGAGCCATGTTTGATGAAGTATCAATGTTCTCTGCGTATTGTAGTTTAGCGTTCATTCGTGCCACCATTTGAGGAACAGTTGTGTTGCTCAAAGTAATAGGTGTACCTGTTGAAGCTAAAGTAGTTAGGTCTCCTGTGTCAAAAGTGTTATTTGCGTTTGACACTTCTCCGAAGAATCGTGCGTCAAGGTCAATAGCAACTTTCTTTGCTACCTTTCCTCCAATCACTTCTCCTGGGCTAAGTGGACCTGCTTGAGTCATTTCACCATCTGATAGGTGGAATGTTGCTTCTTTTTCGATGTTAACTTGAATCAATTCTGTTGAGTCAGTTATTGTGTCGATTGTTGAAGCTGAACCTCGTGTCACGTCTCGCACTTGAACACCTGAGATGTCGTAAGCGAATCGTTCCAAAGATTCTCCATAAGTTAATTCACTCATGAATCGAGAGTTTGCAATAGGTTTTGAAACCAATACTTTCTGGAAGATTTCTTGGTAACTATTATCAAATTTCTCTTGGAAATCGTTTAATGCCATTTATTTGTAAGGTTAAATACTAATTAACCCATTCTCAAGATTAGAAGTTAATTCTTTTCTCTAGGCCTTCGTTGTACTCTTTTTTAAGAGTTGGGTCTGCCATCACTTCTTTGAAGTATGCAGGGTCTGTTTGTGCCTTATTAAGATCTAATTTCTGAGGTTCTTGTCCCCCTCCTGGTGTCGTTGTTTCAGCAGAGCGTCGTCCAGTAACAGCTTTGCCATAGGTCTCCTCGATAAGTTTAGATACTGTCTTATCTTGGTTCTCTGGTTTTTGGGCTAGCGTCTTAATAACGTCAGCATTGATTATGTCAGAATAATCTGGCGAAATCTCAAGTGCGTTATCTAATAGAGTTGCAAATTTCTTATCAAATTCTGCAGCAGCTTCTTTGGCCTCAATGCCTTTGAATCTATCTTCAAACTTTGATATTGCTTTCCCCTCAATAGCTTGTGCAAAGTCAGCAAGGAACTCCTGGCTAACGTCATGCTTAGATGACAGATCTTTAAGATCTAGGTCTCCAACAACGGATTCCTTTGTATCTTTATCATCTTTAAGAGAACGAATCTCTTCTTTCAATTCCTTCTTCATGTTTTCAAATACATCAAAAGGTATTGTGTCTGGTTTACCACCCTTCTTTGTCTTTTCAGACGCAGGTAGTGAGTCACCAATAGTCTCTTCAGCCGCTGGAGCCTTCTCTTCTGTCTCAGTAGCATCATTGACATCTTCAGCTTTTTCTTCTTCAGGCGCTTCTTCCTGTTCCTGAGGTTTTGTATCCTCTTCAGGTTGAGTAGGTGTTTCTTCATTCATATTTTATCCTTTTTATTTAAAGCGAGGTAAGTGCCTCTCTGATAAACTTGACCGAGTTTACCCTCGTTATTAGTAATTATACCTTATAAATGTCCTTGTGACAATCTCGTAAGGTAAGTCCTGCGTCCGACAGCCGAATGGGAAGCTGACAGGCGCAAGACACACCTTGCGATGTGCTATTGAAGCTCTTCTTCTAATAGTTCCTCAATCTCTTTCTTGTTGCCTTCTGCCTTAATTAGAACCCGATAAAGGTCTAACTTAGCCTTAAGGTCAGCACACAGAGCTATCAACTCCACGTGACTTTTATCCTTAAAGGAATTAGACAATGTCTCTACAGCATTAGCTGTATCTTGTCTAAGAGTGTCAACAAGAACTTTCCCGCCCTTAGTTTGAGCAATAACAGCAATTTCCGCGTACTTGCTGATATCCTCCTTCATTTCTTCTGTTTTATTTTTCGTCATTGGCTAGGTCACTTATGTTAACTACTTCTGGAATATCAAGTTCTTTCATGATGATTGCCATTTCTTCGGCAATCTCTTTCTTTGCATCCTTATATATTTTGAGTAAGTCTGCTTGTTCTGAACGATTCTGGATAGCCATATGATAAGTACATAGGTGTGAACGGTGTTCTGGGTCAACATCTAATACTTCTGGATGATGATCTTCAATGTTCTTACATTCAGCATCGTGGATACGACGCTGTGCATCTATCTGTTCCATAGTCTTATCAACCTTCTGTTGTTCTGCCTTCATTTCTGCGAAGGTAAACTTCGCACTAATATTACCTTTCTCAATAATTTGAGCATAAGGATCTTCATTCTCTTCAATCACCTTATAAGTATATTTTGTCATTCTTAAAATTGGTTAGCTTGATTACTTGTAATCTCTTGAGATGTCTCTTCAATAATCCTTCGTGGCTTTGGAATACGTCCACCGCCCCCATTCAAAGGATTAGTATCATCAGCAGGGTTTGTAGGATTCCCACCAGAAGTCACCCCATTAGGGTCTTCTGCCAATGAAATCTGCATTGCCTGTTGCTTCAATTTCTGGATTTCCAGTTCACGAACCATGTTTTGTACAACAATAGGGTTCAGTGAAGCCATGTATCGCTCCAGTCCAGCAAACTGTTCTGCCGTAATATCTTCCTCATGGTCTGTGAAGTAGTCCACAAATCGTTGTAGGTAAGCTGTATTAGCGTGCAAGTTTGGCTTGAATACTTCTCCCTCGAGGATTCTTTCTATATCGCGATCTGCTTCTGCCATTAGGTTGGCATCTCCAAATTCAGACACATCCAGCAACTCTCGCATCTGCTCCTCTGTCATTCCAGAGATTTGCCCCTGGATTTCTACTGACTTCTGAGGATTAATAACGGGGCTTCCGTTCTGTGACTGTAGGAAGTTCAACTTAGCTCTCTTGTCAGCAATTGACAACGCTTCTTCCGCAGCAGATGATTCTACTTGAACTCCGAACTTATCGTTCTTCCAGAAGATATCCTTCTTACTAATCTCTTTAATATCAATTCCGTTTGGCCCAAGTACATCTATTGCCATCTTCTTTGATAAGTGTTCTCGTACACCATTCTCATATAGAGAAGCGAAACGTCGGTAACCAAAGGCATATGATTTATTCAACAGTCCGAAACGATCAGCTGTGTTAGCCTGGTTCCCTTCGTAGATAGTAGCTTTACCACCAGTATCAGCTACACCCTTAGATGCTGCTGTAATACCCAGCGCCTTCTCCTGAATACTCTCAAGAGTGGCGTATACATCCAAAGGAGTCTTGATGCTAGGAGTCTCTACAATCTGCATTGCCTTCTGTACATCAACACCACCCTTAGTTCTAATAACACCCCCCTTCTTGTACTTAATGTCTGCCAAGTTCTCTAGAGCTGTAACATCAACCAATTTCTGGGGTTTGTTAATCTGCTCTGCGTTATCAAGCATCTGGTTTACAGATACTGACTGCGCCATGAATATCTCACGCACAAAGTCTGCATATGAAGGAGTCCAGAACTCTGTCAAATCAGGAAATGCTGCCCATGTCCAAATCGGCCAATCGTTATTAGCAAACACATCCTTCAACTCCTCACAACGAATAGCACGAGCGCCATTCTCATTTAGCAATAGGTAATAACGCACACCATTATATGTTGTGTACCACTCCCAGAACTTATACTTATCAGGGTCAACAATCTGCTTGTCAGTATCAGTCACGTTCTGTGCTGATGTTCTGTTCTTCTTGTTGTTCTCCTCAGTACTGTTCTCATCGGCATTACCATGACCGTCAATCAACTTGTTAATCTCAGTCTTTATATATAGACCCTTATCCGCCTTCAACTGGCTCTTAGTCTTTACAACCCCATAACGACCCATGAACATAGCCTTATCAATATCAATACCTCCAGCAGAAGGATCAATCAAGAAGTCATAAACATCAATGTTCTCCAGGTGCGGTGTATATCCGTCCTGTGAATCAGCATGATAAGCATACATAGCCCTACCATACAAAATACCCTGCTTCTTTCCTACAAGGTCTTTAAGATCCCAGAAGTCACGGTTCGCATCAAATGATGCTAGTGAGTTAAGTCTTTCAACACGAGGCTTCTGTGCTGGCTTTCGTTTAACGAACTTAAACTTCAACGGTTCGTCAATCTTAGACATCAGCGTATGAACGAACTCTTGCATTCGTCCTAGTTCCACATTCGCTCTTGAATCATCAGACTTCACCTTCACTCCATAGTACATTGACTCGTTTTTAGCCCAGTTCCCAATCTTCCCCTGCTTGTGCTTACGAGCAAATTCTATTTCTGAAAGAGCCTGACTCACGATTTTATCGCGTATCTCTTTTTTTATCATATTATTTTATATTACGGCCGAAATCCACCTTTCATCTTCTTTGTTAGTGCCTTCTCACGAGCCGCTCTTTTCTTCTTCGCATCTGCCTTCTTCTTTGCTTTAGTCTTTGCTTTAGCTCGTCTTTTCTTAATCTCTTCCTTTGTCTTTTTTGCCTCACCCTCATTTAATAAGTCCTGTAAGTCAGGCCACAATGCAACAGAGCCATTCGGATTTCGTCTTGGTGACTTTGTCCTCGCTCGCTTAATAATGGCCAACTCCTTATTATCTCTTTTTATTGACCTTGAAGACTTAAGCCTTGCTGGTGCAGATAGTATATCTGAAGTAACACCTACTGCCTTTCTTTTGATTTTTCTTCTGGTTTTTTTCTTAACTAATGCCATATTTATTTATTTATTTATTTTACTGTAAATCCCTTCTTTGCTGCCAAAGACTCCGCTAATTTAGCAAAATCCTTGCCATGAACCTCCTTTGAGTACTCTCGTACCAAGTTTCCACCGTCAAAAACCGATACAGACACCTTCTTTGGAGCTGATCGTGGCTTTCTAACAGATTTTGTTACCTTTTTTGCTGGCATAATCTAATTTTATTACTATTAATTGTAATAATTATACCATGAACTTGACAATCACACTAAATTCCGATGTCAGAATATGTTTCTGGCTCATTTAACTCCTCCAGCCCCTCGGAATACCGCCGTTGAGCAATCTGCGTCTGCATTGAAGCACTATCCGCCACGTCATCATGTACGTTTACTGGGTGTCGCATTAGCTCATTCTCCAAATCCCCACACTCCCCCTTCAAATGGAAGATACTCCCCGCCTCGTACCGTGGCAACAGCCACTCAATACGCGCCTCCTTCTTCTTATTCTGATGCTCCACCTCCACTATATACGGATATACATTCCTCTCGCGCATCTCCTCCTGCAAGAAAGGCTTAATGACACTCGTATACATCCCCTTCTCAATCCCTATCTTCTCTGGATGATATTGGTTATGAAGCCCAAATATCAAATCAATCACCTCTGTCGGCGTGATCTTCTTCCTAAACGACTTCAAATGCCACATACCCTCGGTGTCCACCCAGTTAATCGTAATCCCCGTATAGTCCGCCTTCGCCTCCTGTGACACCGCCGTATCAATAGTCACATAACAAGCAGTACTTTTCGCCGTTATGTCATCCCACTCCACATATTTAAACATCTCCTTATGAAAAATCTGATGACTGTAATCAACAGGCTCATTCATCATTTCCGCCAAGAACCTCCTATTACCCTCATCAGGACTAGACAACCGCTTCTCAATCGTCTCAATCGACACCTTATCCACATTATCCCCAACTTTATCCACATCATTCCGCACATACTTCCCTGGCCATGTAGGCTCATCGCTTACCATCACAGGGATATTCCTAATCATTATCTTATCGTCCTCCTTCGCACGATCCATCAACCACTGCACATTACAGTACTCCGAAATGTAGTTCCCCAAATAAAGCACAAAAGCATTAGGTGCCAAACCTCCCTGGAACTCCCCAATGTGGTTCCTGATGGACAGTGTAGTAGCCTCCGATGCAATAGTCTTATCCGTCTCAAAGTCATCCAAAATCACCGCATCAGGACGAAACTGTCGTGACAGCCTACCTCGCACAGGCTCCTGAGTCGAGTGAGCCTCCACACGCACCCCGTTGTTCGTAATGAAGTTTGACACCCTCTTCTGCGTCACCTCATTATTCTCCCTCTTAGCATTATACATCTGCCCGAAATCCTCCACCAAACGCTTGTTCGTCTGCATTTCCAACACAATATCGAACAAGATACGCTCAGCATTCTCCTTAGAATACGAGTCCACATTAATATAGTTACGCTTATTATATGCCGCCAAGTAGGTAACGAAGCCCTTTGCAATAGATGTTTTAGCCGATTCACGAAACGCAATCCACCCAACCTCCCGCAACTCACAATTAATCATCTTCGCCACGTCGCTGAACATATCATAGTGGAAGTCAGCAAAAGGATAGTTCACATAATCAACAAAATAATACACGAAAAAGTAAGGGAAATTCTCCTCCTTAGACAGAATATACTTCCTCTCTGCAGGGGTCAGCTCCGCTATCATTTTGATTTTCTTAGGGTCTATTGCCATTCTTTTTGTATGTTGTCAAGTTATTGAAAAAAAATTATATATATATTTCACCAGGTGCGTGGGGCGTTGTCAATTATTACCTTAATCACTTATGCCATGGGCGTGGGGCGTTGTCAATCCATAAATAATGCCATGGGCGTGGGGCGTTGTCAATGGATTGGAAAAATTGATTATACTATTTTGCGGCACCCTAACTTTTATCAACCGAACGAAGGGCAAGGGTCAATTACTACCCCCTCCCCACGCACCACGCGCCTAGCACCATGGCCACAGCCACGATCGCAATGCCTGCCCACGCGTCCACTATGAACCTGTACACAAGGACGGCTAACGCAACACCTAACAGGCACACAGCGCCAAGCGCCACGCACCATAGAATGTCTCCAATCATTTGTTTATTCGTCCGTTTCATTTGACTCTTTGCTAAATGTGTTGTTTAACTTCTCCATTTGCTCGTCACTTAGCGCCTGTACTCCCTCACCTAGCGAGGTGTGGTCAATCCTTTGGATAGGCTTGCCGTCTACATAGTTCCATATCAATTGGATCATTGCCTTGTCACCTTGCTTTGCTAACTCTAGCACCTTGTCCACTATCTCCAAATCAGCAGAGGCGTGTCGCCCCTCGCCAACAATAGACAAGGCGTTCTTTAACTTGCTAGTCATGTTGATAGCGCCAGCAGGTCGGCCGTTAGGGTTGAGCACTTGACCTTTGGCAAGCTGACCAAGTGCATTGCGCTTTACTTTGACTACTTCTGGCTCGATGACTGGGTCATCTTCCTCATTTAAATCGCTTACAGGCGCGTTTTGCGCCTCGCTTTTGTCTAAATCCTCCTCATTTTCTATTATGTTGCCATTATCATTCTGCATTTGTACTAATTCTACCCTACAAAAGACAAAAGCGCAAGTCACCTTGTGCTAGTGTTCTTGCGCCTGTTGTCTGGTGATCTTGCGCCTGTTGTCTGGTGTCCTTGCGCCTTGTGCCTTATCCTCTAAAACTCTACATCGTCCTCAATAGAGGTTCTATATTTCTCTAAACCTAAAGGGATAAGCTCATTTAATAACAACTCCTCGGCAGTATTCCAATTTGATTTTGCTAGAATACTATTCATGTCATTAAACTTGTCCTCCTCCAATATAACTATAAACCTATATAATTTATCCATGATTTTTTTGTTGATAAGCTAAAAATTTTGCCCTTCTCTCCTCCTTATCGGCAATCAGCGACAATTGCCTCTCCTTCTCCAGTGCCTTTTCACCTTTTGGAATAAGATATTCTCTAACAAGCGCGCTAACAGTCTTATTATTAGTCTTACCAAGCTCAAAAGCAAGAACCGCCATCGACTTAATCCTTTGCTTATTATTCTCGTCTAACATGATCTCCACTCTTTTATTTTTCATATTATCGTAATTTATACCACCAATAATACCCTACATAATATCAAATCGTATATTTTATAGCAATTGACAAACAACGCTATTTAAGGTGAAACAGTCCATTTTTCCGTTAGCATAAAAAAATCGTATATTATTTAATACGAAAGAGCCTACAAAACTATCAAAACACACAAAACACAAGCCAAACGAGCCTTTATATTAGCCATCAAAAAGAGAAAACCCTCAAAAGAGGGCTATAAACAACAACATATTATACAATATCGTCGCCATTCGGAGGCGACCTCCCCGTGCGGGGGGTCTAGCCCCCTAATGGTACACCTGTCAAGAGAAAAAGTCAAGACACGAACACCAATACAACACAGAACCAACGCACCTGTCAAGAAAAGCGACCCATTCTGCCCCTCAATAGTTATCCACAGTCAGTCGATCAAAAGTACTTGACAATGATATGGTATTTGATACACTTTAATACAGATCAGGCAACTGGTCATACTAACAACTAACAACATACAACATGGAAAACAAAAAAGAAAGCATTGAAATTACAACAAGAAGTATAATCAGTCAAAATCTACAAGAATTAATTAACGCAAGCGAAAAGGGTGAGATAGCTCTGCCAGACTATATAGACAAA
>Ga0098056_1000147_pt1 | contig 27174 bp, 27 predicted proteins | sample 17BtaG_FD_92583 | JGI IMG/M metagenome (GOLD analysis project Ga0098056, IMG submission 92583) | Marine viral communities from the Subarctic Pacific Ocean - 17B_ETSP_OMZ_AT15314_CsCl metaG | ecosystem: Environmental > Aquatic > Marine > Oceanic | place: Subarctic Pacific Ocean | collected...
ATGGGTTAAACTTTATCTATGGTAGTAATGCTACAAATATTCATACTGCAACACCAAAGGTTACATTTGACGGAAACGGTAATGTTGGTATTGGTACAGTTAGTCCTGAAAGGCCTTTACACGTAAAAGGTGAGATAGATGTACATCATAATGCAGATAATGCAGGAGTGAAAACATCTTTTAGGTCATTACATGTAAGTAATAACACCATTGAAATTCAGCAATTTGGCCAGTCCCATTCTTCTAGTCCAGCAGTAAATCAAATAGCTGTTTCTAATGCTGAACAACATTTACATCTTGTTACTGATAGTACTGCTAATGTAGATGCAGGAACCTCAACTAAAGGTATTTTCCTACGCAGTGGAGGTAATGTTGGTATTGGTACACAGAGTCCTGATAGAAAATTAGATGTAAGAGGTTCGGTAAGATTTAGCGTTAACTCTACTACACATGAAACATTTGTATTCACTACACAAGCAGCAGACGATGCCAAGCTAATAATGAAAAATGCTTCTTCTGCTGATAATATAATATTAAGAGCTAATGGATATTCATATTTTAATGGCGGCAACGTCGGTATTGGTGTAACTAGTCCTAGTGAAAAGCTTCATATAGCTTCAGGTAATATTAGAGTCGATACATCTAGTAGCTCAAGTTTTAAAATTGAAAATGCAGGCACTAATGCTATAGGACTATATGCTGCCAGTGGCGACGAACTTTATATTGGTGGTAATAACTCTTATGCTTTAAGATTCCTTAATAACGGATCAAACAATGTTGTTTTTGATAATGGTAGTAATGTTGGTATTGGTACGCCGAGTCCTACTGCTAAATTACAAGTTGAGGGTGATCAAACCTCAAATCCTGTTGCTAGAATAAAAGGAACTGGAGTTTCTGACAATCCAGTATTGTCTATAGAAACTAATAACAATAGTAGAGATCCTCATCTAAGATTAGTAAGACCTAATGGTACTTCTGGAGCTTCTATGGTTATTCGAGGTGGTTCTGGTACTGATTGGCTTTCTATTCATCACCTAGCTCGTGGTGCAGACGATCAACTAGTGATTAGAAGCAACGGTAATGTCGGTATTGGTACAAACAGTCCTAGTCAAAAGTTCCATGTAATTGGAAACATACTAGCATCGGGTAATGTAACAGCTAACTCTGATATATCTCTTAAAGATAATATTGTTGCTATACCTGATGCATTAGACAAAGTTTTGCAAATACGTGGTGTAACATATAATAGAAATGATATCGACGACAATCCTCGACAAGCTGGTGTTATTGCTCAAGAAGTAGAAAAAGTATTACCAGAAGTAGTAAGTGAAGACGCTAATGGAATTAAATCAGTAGCATATGGCAACATGATTGGTCTTCTTATTGAAGCAATCAAAGAACAACAAGAACGTATTGAAAAATTAGAGGAAAGACTAAATGCCAACAACAATTAGTGGTAACGGCCTTAATTATGCACAATTAGCAAACAATCCAAGTAGTCCAGTAGAAGGCCAGGTATATTATAATACTACACAAAAGGAACTACGGCAGTATGATGGTGAGCAATGGCAACAAGTAGCAGTCGGTGATGGCGGATTTAAGTATAGAACTGTTATTACTGCTAGTTTTGTACAAGGCGGCTATAAAAGTGGAACTCCTTATAATAATGTAAACAGAATGGTACATAGCACAGATGTCTGTACTAATTTAGGAAACCTTTTAGCATATGCATTTAGTTATAGCTGTGGAGCACCTAGTCGTACTAAGTCTTGGACATTTGGTGCTAATGGCGCCCATTCGTCAGCAAACGCAAATTGTGTAGCAATAAATATGTATACAGAAACAGGTCAATCATACAGTAGTGCAAACAACATGAGTACAAGTAGGAATGATGCTGGAGCGGCATTTAAAGAAACAGAATATTGTCATATAACTAGTAATACTACTAGTGACAAGTTTAACTTTACTACTGAAACTAGCGCAGCAAGTTTAACTGGTATCATTGCAAACGGGTCACATGATGGTGTACAAGCATTATGTGATCAAAACAAAGCACACTTATATGGCGATGGCACCGGTCAAACTTTATTATTCGCATCAGATACACTTAGTACAGACCAAGTACAAGGATCATCATTTAGCGGCGTACATACACAACAAAAGCCAATTAATAGTAAAGACCATAAAGGTTATTTTGGTAATGAAGGATCGTATAATGGTGGATATAATTATCGTGTGTTAGACTTAAATACAAATGTATTAAAAAGAACAGTCCCAAAAGTAATGGGCAATATGGGTGAAGAAAATTACGACATGGGACAAGAACATCAGTATTGCATGGGACACTATGATGGTGCACAAAACAATAGAGGACATAAGTTCTTTTATACAACAGATACCGGATATGAACTAGGTGCTGGATCAGTGAGAACTGGTATACCTGGCGGCAGTAGCGGTTCATGTGGATGGAGGGGTTAAATTATGGCAACTACAATAGGAAGCGGCGGAGTAAATTATCCAACAGCAGCAAGTAATCCTGGTAGTCCAGTAGCAGGTCAAGTATATTGGAATACTACACAAAAAGAATTACGTCAATATGACGGTCAGCAGTGGCAACAAGTTGGTATCGGTGACGGCGGATTTAAATACAGAACAGTAATCACAGCCAGTTATGTTATGTGTGGATATAAAGGTGGCACACCTTACAGTAACGCAAATAGAATGGTACACAGTACAGATGTAATGACCAACTTAGGTAATGTGATGGCTTATGCTACAAGTTATAGTGGCGGAGCACCTAGTAGAACAAAAAGTTGGGTATTTGGTGCCAATGGCGCACATTCGTCAGCAAACGCAAATTGCATTTCATTAAACCATGCTACTGATACAGGTAATTCATATAACAGTGCTAACAATATGAACACTAATAGAAACGATGCCGGATATGCATTCAAAGAAACAGAATATTGTCATATAACTAGTAACACTACTAGTACAAAATTTAATTTTACTACTGAAACAGGTGCCGCTGGGCTAACAGGATTAATTGCCAATGGCACAGTTGATGGTGTACAGGCATTATGTGATCAAAACAAAGCACACTTGTACGGCAATGGCACAGGACAACAATTAGTATTTGCTACTGATACAGTTGGATCAGACAAACTAGAATCTTCAGCATGGGTTGGTGCCAATAACCAACAAAAGCCAATTAATAGCAAAGATCGCAAAGGGTACATTGGAAATGAAGGAACATATAATGGTGGATATAACTATCGTGTATATGATTTAAATACAAATACATTGGCTCGCACAGTAACAAGACCACTTCAAAACAGTGGTGAAGAAAACTACGACATGGGACAAGAACACCAGTACTGTATGGGAATGTACGATGGTGCACAAAATAATAGAGGACACAAGTTCTTTTATACAACAGATACCGGATATGAACTAGGTGCTGGATCAGTGAGAACTGGTATACCTGGCGGATCTAGTGGCATTTGCGGTTGGAAAGGATAAAATACATAATGAATGAAATCGTATTGACAGAAAAACAGAATGAAATGATTCGTAAATCTCAATTAAACGATTGGAGTATACCTGAATTTAAACTTAAAAACTTTGTAGCTAGAAGTCACATTCATCCTATGCATCAACTACGACAGTTAATGCTAGAATTGAATACAAAAACCGAAATGATTGAAAACTGGGAGTTTGATACAGAACAATTTGAACTTGAGATCCAATTGGAACATGAAAAAGCAGAACTTACTCCTTATGAAGCACAAAAGAAATTACACTTACTAGAAATTAAACGCATCACTACAAAGTTAGCAGTTGTACAAGAAAAGTTACGTACTATTCTTATTGAACGTACAAAAGTTTTAAATCTAATAGATGAGATTGATAATAGCCCATTAGGATGCACAAAAGACGGACGTAGGTATTTGGATATTATGAATGATCCAGAACAAAATGAAGAGATTGAACAAGACTATTGGGAATATAGACTTGCAAAACAAGCCGCAATGGATATGATCGCTTATGGGCGTATAGGTGTAGGTAATATGGAAGCAATTATGCAACTAGATGCTGATTCACAAAACAAAACAATTGCCATGGCATATGAAGTTTTAATTCAAAACGAATCACGTATGAATAAAATTAGTGATGCTGTAGTAGAAAAATTAAACAATGGAGAGACAGTTAGTGACATTCACTTACTGGCAAATATTAGCCAGTCTGAATTTATCAATGACATTTCATTACAATTAACTAATCAGGAGAAAAAAGTTGTACCTCTTATTCAAAAGCGTTGACGAACGCAAATTAGGACCAGTCCAAAAAATAGGATATTGGATGGATTTTATGGTTGGATTTATCCCAGACTCACATGTTGATATTATTCCTTATGAGCATCTAGCACCTATACGTACACTGGAAAATGAAGGTGTTGCAAATGCATGGATGTTTATGGATGGATACCGTGGTTTTATTAGTGTACGTGCAAGAACTGATCAAAACGATATGTTACAAGTTTTATCAAGCGAAGAAGAACTTGGTGTAAAAACATCGTATACCTTAACTGATGAAGACATTAATAATACTGTTATTTTTATGAAACATATTATGCGATTAAGACTAGACGAGGTTTATGATAAACGCCGTGTACAACAAACAATGCAAGTAAGCACATTAGAACATGATAGTTGGGCAGAACAATTGACTGAAGCTAAAGCGTATCAAGCTGATAATACAGTCAGTGTTCCTATGATTCAATCACTTGCAACCTCACGTGGTATTACACTCGATGAAATGGTAACAAAAGTTATTAATGCAAATACAGCATACAATACAAAAATTCAAGAACTATTAAGTGCAAAACAGTTAGTAGAAACTGAAATAAAAGCATGTACAACAATTAGTCAATGTTGCTTATTACTACACAACAGATTTGATGTACATATAAGTCTTGCCCAAGCTGAGTCTGAAAATATTACTTCTGATCCAGCATTTAATCTTTGACACGTAACTAATTACGTGTTATAGTATAAACTATGTTTAGTGTACCAATTAATCAGAAGCTTTCTGAACAGCAATTTTACGAGTTTGTGTCGTTCTGTCGTGAGTATAAGGATTATATCTATGATCTTTATTTTACTTGTCGTATGCCCCCATTTACTCAGGATGCAATGGGAGATATTATTGAATCACAAGAAGATGCAGTTCAAGTTATTGAAACAGCATTACATATTCAAAATACTACAGGCATCAAAGTAAGCGCAACTTTTAATAATATACAAGTTCAACCAAGTCAACAAAACTTAGACTTGTTTTTAAATAACTTTGAACAATTGTATGCGGCAGGAGTGCGTAGTGCTACAATACCACATACACATTGGGTTGCTACAAAGCAAATACAAACAAGATTCCCTGAATTACAAATTAAAAATACAATCTTAAGAAATGTTACTCGTGCGAATGAGATTGCTGAGTTAGCAAAAGCAGGATTTCAGTATGTTAATCTTGACAGAGATCTAATGCGTGATAGTGATGCATTAAAAAAGTGCCGTCGGGCGGCTGATAAATTTGGTATAAAGTTAAGTTTACTTGGAAACGAAGGGTGTTTAGGTAATTGTGTAATGATGGATGAACACTTTCAGTTTAATAATATGCGCAAAGAAGGCCCAGCATACTTTTTAGATAGTATTAGTAGAGTAAGTTGTCCTAAATGGGATGTACAAGATCCTAGTGTGCCGCTTAAAACAGCAAACATTCCTCCGTGGCGTGAAGATTGGGTAGAACTATTAGAATATGTTGATGTATTTAAAATGCATGGTCGTGAAAGCATTACACAAATATATCATACTATGGATATTATCAAACGCTATGCTAACAACGAAGAGTTTTTGTTTAATGAATTTGAAGAATATTTAACTGAAACAAATTTACAAGAGAGACCAATTGATGCTTGGCGTAAAATTATTAAGAACTGTAAGTTTGATTGTTGGGATTGTAATTTTTGTGATAAAGTATATGAAGCACGTAGTGGTAAAAAACTTCCACAGATTGTACATGATGTAGTTAATGAATTAGTAGACAGTGTTGAGTATGTAAACAACTTAGAAATACCAGGACTAACTAGTAAAAGAGTTCAGAACTTATTAATGGGTTTGGGCGACAAAGTCAATACATATTTAGAAGTTGGTAGTGCTATGGGTGCAACAGCCGCCGCAGTTGGTGTAAATGATATTGACATACATTGCGTAGATAACTGGAGTGGCCAAATACAACCTCAACGCAATAATTTTACATTGCCTAATAATACACTAGATGAATTTAAAAATAACACAGGGCATGTTAAACAACTAACTATACATAACACAGACATGCTTACTGTAGACTTGGCCACACTACCCAAGATTGACATGTTCTTTTATGATGGACCACATGATTTTGAGAATACAAAAAAGGCAGTAGAGTATTATAGTAGTGTGTTTAGTGATACAGCATTATTAATATTTGATGATGCCAACTGGACAGAAGTTGTTAAAGGTGCTGAAGCAGGAGTAGAAAGTTCTGGTCTTGATATCGTTTATAACAGACTGTTGCTGAATGAAGTAGAAAATCCTAACATGTGGTGGAATGGGTTATATATTATGGTAGTAAAAAAATGAGACTTTGGAAAGCATATAGTGGACATGTACTAATAGAATCTGGTATTGGATCTCAAACCCAACGACATGACCTATTACGTCAAGCATATGATTATAAAGACAATCACCCCAGTAATTTGAATACTAATGATGGTTGTTGGCGTGCTGATATTAAATTTGAACGCAGTGAATGGTTACAACAAGCCTTAATAAAACAACTTGAAGAAACAGTAGGTTATTATTTAGAAGAAGATCGTGCATTTGCTCATATGTTTAACGGCGGTGATCCTTATATTGAATCTTGGACTAACATAAACGATCCTGGTAGTTTAAATTTATTACACACACATAAGTCATTTAACTTTAGTGCTATATACTATGTACAAGCAAATCATACTGGAGACTTGGTATTCTTAAATCCAGCTAACATGGATCTAAGTGCCAGTTATTTAGGACCTGGTACAAGTAGGATGCATTATAAGCCAAATGATGGAGATTTAGTTATGTGGCCAAGTTGGATTCCACATGAAGTAGAAAGAAATGAAAGTAATATATCACGAGTATGTATTGCTTTTAATATTAGGTTCCAATGAAAAAAATAGAATTCTTTAGTACAGTAGATGGATTGACAGACACATACCCTGTTATAAACAGTAAGTCAGTAATGCCTGCGTGGATTAAAACAGCCCAACATGAATACAAACAAATGGCACATCACGATTTTCATATTGCACGTTGTCCTGGTATTGTTGATGTACTAACAACAGGATATGTTGTTTGTGCTTGGCATGACATTGCGGTGCGCAGTGGTCCTAGTAGTCTAGAAACATATGTACCAGATATTGCACTAGAAGAACTATTAGAAAAACCAGCAATACAAGTACAACAAGGCGATAGTATTGCTAAACATATACCAAAAAGACCCTGGAGTCACAAAAGCATACTCAAGATTAATACACCTTGGCACATTATTTCAGACTGTAAATTTATGATGTTACCAATGCCGTATACAGAACAATTTGAATTTGAAAGTTGTATTGGTATACTTGACCCTAGTATAAGTAGTGAGATAAACATACAAGGCTATGTAAACGGCCATGGAGAGTTTACAATTCGTGCGGGAACACCGCTGTGTCAACTTGTGCCCATAAGTGAAAAAACATCTGAACTAGTTGTAAGAGATGCAACTGACCACGACCGTAAATGGATAACACGTAGGAAATACTATAACAGTATTGGTTTTAGTTTAAACAAAAATATAGTATCCGCCGCCTATAATAAATTTTTTAAGAGGAAATAATGGAATACCTAGACTTAATAACAAAAGGACAAATATATTTGTTCTTAATTGTATTTGTAATGATGATTGCAGGTATGGTAAAGGAACATAAATTGTTTGACGATATATTTTGTTTCTTTGAGCAAAATTTAAAAAGCAAAAAAGCAGTTGTGGCTGTTGTAAGTGCTATCACAGGACTGTTGCCAATCAAAGGGCGTGTTACAGTAAGTGCTGGTATGCTAGAAGCACTAGCACCAGATAAAGGATGCTGTGGTAGAGAAAAGTTTGGTCCTATTGATTATGTTAGTACACACCACTATTATTTTTGGAGCCCGCTGGAAAAGACAGTTATACTTCCCATGGCGGCTTTTGGATTAACATACACACAGTTTATGGGTATTATCTGGCCACTGTTGGCAGTTAGTGTTGCATTTATTTTAAGTTACCTTATTTGGGGTGTAAAGGAAAGTGATGTACAATTAAACGACTGCACAAGAGAAATTAAAATAAGTCGTATTACACGTTACGTATTGCCGTATGTAGCAGGAGTTGGTGCTATTATTGCTGGTGTAAACTTCTTGTGGGCATTTGGTACACTAACACTTTACTATATGGTAGTTACTCGTACATTTGATATACCTAAATTATTACGTTTTGTAGACTGGAAACTAATTGGTTGGGTTGCAGTTATTATTGTAGCGGCAAATTTTGCCAGAGAAAATACAAGTGCTATTAAAGAGTTTTTGGAAAACAGTGGACTTGATATTAATACTTGGAGTGGATTTACCATGTTAAGTATAGCAAGTTTTGCAGGAGCATTTGCACTAGGTAGTAGTAGCCGATTTGGTGCACTCACAGTAATTATGGCTAGTATATATGGTATTGCGTATTTGCCTTGGTTCTTTGCTGTTGACTTTGTTGGTTACTTGGTTAGCCCAATGCACAAATGCGTTGCAATTGGAATGTTATACTTTGGTACTAAGTTTAGATATTATGTAACTATTCTCGGTATGTGGGGTGGATTAGTAATTGCAGCCGGTGGGCTAACGCTGTTACTATAAATACTAACAGTTGACAAAAACACATAAATATAGTAGTATAGAATATAATAGGAACGAACTATGGCATTACCAGCAACTGGATCTCAAATATCTATAAACCAGGTACAGGTCCATTATGGATTTACAAGCGGCTCTCAACGTAGCCTAAGCCAACTCGGCCCACAAGTGGGCATTAGTGCCGGTAATACCGTAATGCTTAGTTCTAGCTTCGGCGGACAACCATAAACTCATAGGAGAAAATAATGTCTGAATTTGAATATAGCACATTTGTCTTGGGCAGATGTCTAACCCCTGCTGCTAAGTACAGCAAAGTTAATGGAGACATTGACGATGAAAATAGCAAACCTTTTTGGAGACGTAGTAAGCCACGTTTGTCCATCTTAACCACTGCAAAAAGTAAACTTGAAAAACAATATAACAAAACTGATCTACAATACGGTAATGAAGTAGACCAAGTAAAGTATTGGGTTGATAGACTTGCAAAACATGCGGCGATCGAACTATTAGCAACTGGTAAAGTTAGTGCTGATACAATGGAAGATATGACATGTTTAGGAAACGATTACTTTATCGAAACAGTACGCAAAGCAACTGTTATTGCAAGCCAACTTAATCATGAAGTAAAAGGCGCTGAAGAAAGTGTTCAGCAAGACGATGTCGTTCCACTAAACATGATGTAATATGCTTGGTATCTGTGTTCCTGTAAGAGACACTCTACATTCTGGTTTTGCATATTGCCTATCACAATTAACAGCACATTTGGTATCCAGTGGCGTAGAGTTTAAACTGTATTTTGAAAATGGTAGCATGATAAGTGATCAACGCTATCGTCTAGTTATGAGTGCAAAATCTGATAACTGTACACAAATACTTTGGCTTGATAGTGATATGTTATTTCCAGTAAGTATATATTCTAAGCTAAACAAACACAAAAAATTAGTTACTGCTGGCACATATAGTACTAGAACTAAACCGTATCGTAACACAGCATTTACATCAAGTAAATTTGATATATCTGATCATAAAACAGGACTACATCAAACATATGCTGTTGGCATGGGACTAATGCTAACTGATATACGTGTGTTTGATAAGATTCCACGTCCTTGGTTTAAAGTTGTTTGGAGTAACAAACTGGATACGTTTATTGGAGAAGATATATACTTTTGTGAACAACTTAACACTTATGAAATAGATTTGTGGGTCGATTATGATTTGAGTAATCATTGTGGACATATTGGAACTACAGCAATAAAAATGGAAAATATAAATGATGCAAACAGCATTTAGCATAACTAAATCTAAGTGGAGAAGATTTCCACTTATTGAGTTAGATAATCTACAGGACTTATCTGAAGTAACCTCATATCGTGGAAAATTTCCATATGTTTGGGTTAAGAAAAAAAATATTGATATCCAGAATAATTTTAACTGGAATTTTATTCCTAATGAAAACGATTCCAATAAAATTCACACATTTCCAAATTGTAATCCATACAGTAAGCGTCCTATTTCATGGGAAATATTAAAGCTAGTACCAACAACGGAACATGATGATCAAATAGAGGTTAGATGCAACCAAATCGCCTCATACAAGTACACTAACAACTGTATGTATGTCTATGCTTACCACGACAAATTTGTAATGAAAAAGTATGGTATGCTTAGTATAAACGAACGACCCAGTCATTTGATTAATGGTAAAAAATCTATGCTTGATATTTTAGAATCACTCAGCGAAGAAGATCAACCATTTTGGCTAATACATGCTGATGTTAGGATAGATAATGTTCAATCATTAGATTATGAAATTGGTGATAATGTAGATGCTATTACATTTCCAGTACTACATCAGAGTACATCATTAACATATGCTGACCAATCAGTAATGTTTTGCAAGCCTAGCTATGTTAAAAAAATGTTAAATGTTAGTGATGATCATGAAGCATTTATGATTGATTCAGTTACTGGAGATTTAGTTGCTAACCCATATTATGGAAAAGACATAGTTAATGTAGTTGAAGTTAATACTGCAAAAGAAAGCATTGGTTATATAAATGATACTGTTGATCCGTTTAGGGCATGGGCAAATGCATATTATACTACTATACATTTAGAATACACTAATTCAAAAAACAAAAACAAAATTATGACTGCATATACAAAACTAAAACCGTCAAGAGTTAATGACTTAATTATTGCTGGTATGCAAGAAGCACAAATTGACATAGCCAAGGAAAACTATAGTTATAAAGAATCAAGTAATTGGGATTATATTTTAAAACGCTTTGGTGATTGGAATAATAAAACAAGTAGTGAAACATCTGAACTATTAGATAAGCGTATTGAACGTATTAAGCAAATCTATGGTGAAGATAGTGAAGAATATCAGAAGCTGTCAAGCCAGTTAGGCAAGTCTTCTTTGTAACGCTGTTTTTCCCAAATAGCAACTATTTTGTCAACCATATCTACTTTATCCAAAACTACTTTGGCACCACGATGTAATGGCTTTGGCCAAGCATTGATCTCAACCCATGCGTAACCTGCTGTTTCATTATTAGTAACTGGAATAAATTCTTCATACACAGCAATACAATATGTGTGGTAAGTAAATTTCTTATCATCACTAATAAATGTGTGTATGGGATATACTTTCTGTATATCTGGTAATTGACCCATTTCCTCATCGCACTCACGCAGTAGTGTTTCTATTGGTCTTTCTTTACGTTCACTTTTACCGCCCCAAAAACTCCAAGTAAGAGGATGGCTTACTGTTTTACTACGTTGTTGTAGCATTAACCGTCCTGTATTAAGAGCTAGAAAGCAGCAACCACTTGCTGTTAGCATTATAGATATATTCTCCAAAAACCACTGTTGTATGTACCTTCATATGCATTAACCCATTGCGAGCCTGTCCATTTAAGTTTATCCATGGTAGTTGTGTTTGTTGTGTGTTCTGTAGTACTAGTGTTACTTGCATCAAATGACACACTCCATATAGTACCATTATACTGAATAATGTCGTTCTTCTTAGCAGATATAGTACCCCAAGTACCTCCGCTAGGTACTTCGTCAAGTATAAGATAACGATCTCCATTAACTGCCGCTGTTAGTGTCCCATCTCCAGGATAGCTTGTTTGTGGATTAATTACAGCATCAACAGCCGTTTGTGTGTCTGCTGTTATAGTACTGTTATCCAGTGTTACAGTTAATGTATTTTGCGATCCATCTCCAGATAGTCTACCAATAATATCTGTAGTCATATCACTAGGGTCATCTGTTTGTTTAAATCTTATTTGACTTACGCCTTCTCTAAGTTCGGAACCATACTGTGTAAAAATAGTATCCCATCTTAGCCCAGCTTCAACAGCACCAGTTTTACCTAGTATTTGTGCAGTAGCTACACCGCCTGTTACATCTAGTTTTACTTTGTTATCAACTGCCACTACTGTATAACTAGTAGTGATAGCATTGATGTCATTCAGTACTTTAATACTTTCTGCATCACCAGTAGCAACTTCATGTAAGTTAGTAATAACTGTGTGTATCATACTACTTTTGTTTACTTTAGCTGGAGGGTTAATTAGTATAGGCATTTCAAATGTTAAACTACTAATATCAATAATGTCATCAACACCACTTGGTATACCACGGTTTGTCCATTGTGTTCCAGTAAGCTCAACAACACTTAAACTACTCCAGTCTAGTGGGTTGTTTGTAGTATGTATATTGAGGCTTGGGTTAAACAATACTAGTATTTGTTCTAGCATTTGCATTTTTTGCTCTGTATTACTTGACCACAAATCTGCTTGCATGGTCATTGTATAAGGCACTGGCATATGACGTTCAACAGTATATGTACTACCTTGATTATTTTCATAACTGTTGGTATTAGTATTATACTCTTTTTCAATAACAGTCATTTTTTCTTCAAACTGAGGAAATACTCGTTTGTTTACATCTGGTGCTAAACCAGTAACATAACAACTAATAAAAGGAACAGTGCTTAATGTATTCTCACTATTCTCTCTTTGTATATGCGCCGCCATACGACTAATATCACCATAGCGAACTGGTGTTGTGTGGTATATTGGATCACCTTGTTCAGTGTATCCTTTTACATACTGAAATCCAGCAAACAATCTAATAAACTGCTGAATATAGCGTCTAAATTGTTTGTCATAAAAGTATGGTACTGCGGTTATATTTGTCATATTACTATTTACCCACGCCTACGTGTTCTTGTACGTGGATACATTAATCCACTTGTAGGTCGACTGTTTACGTCTTTGTTGTATGTGTTAAATGCCATATTACCTGACGTTGCTCTGTGATTCTTCCATAGTGCTATTCTATCAATGTTTGAACCGTCCGTGCTTACTCTTGTACTTACATCTACATCTATTGCGTCTGCTGTATCCGCCATCAATCCTGTGACAGCATTGTTTTGTAAATATGTTCTTGCTTGTGCTTGTGTGAGTGTAGGATATACTTCTGCTAAACAAGCCAGCATACCTGCGACAAAAGGTGCAGCGTAACTTGTTCCGTTTTGCACACCCATTGTATCCCATTTTGGTGTATTGTTTTCCTGTCCGTAATAGGGATTACCGAAGTTAATATCGTCTTTCATCATAGCACCCATTACAGTCTCTCCAGCGGCATATACATCTATGCCCGGACCCCAGTTGCTAAAGTCTGCTTTACCTTCATCTGTGTCATTGCTTAAAGCGCCTACGTTTATTGCTCCGTTGAATGAGAAGTTATCGCCACGCATATAATAATCTCTAAATGGATAGTAGCCATTAAAGAAATAGTCTTTGTTCACATAAGCGGCGCCAGTAACCATATAGTTGTCATAGTTGTCGCCACCTGATACATCAGTGTATCTGTTGTTGTTGCCAGCCGAAGTAACTACAATAACGCCTTCTGCTATAGCATCTACTAAATCACTATCAGGTGTAGGACTGTTTACTTGGAAGTTAGTGTTGCTTGTGAACGTAGTCCACGCTTTGCCAGCGTTCTTGTATACTCCACGTGCCAACAGTTCAGCATCATTAAGGAATGTACTGCCGTCGCCCTTGTCTAATGTTGCTCCTTGGAAGTGTGCTATACTGGCACCTGAATAAGTATTGATCGTGCCCAAACTCACATTCACAATGGTAGGATTTTTTCTACCTGTTGCTGGGTTGATAGATTTGTTTGCGTGAAATTCTCTAATGTAGGCGAAAGCCCTGCTATTGCTGTTGCCACCTGATTTGCTTCTCTCGTAGGTTAAGTCTAACATATACACATTGGCATCGTTGGCAAGTCCAAATCTTTCACCTGCTGCATAGGAGGCACTTGCTGTTGGATGGGTATCTTCTGCACTAAAGTTATCACGAGCATCTGCGTTGCTGTAGGTGTAGTTTGTGCCACCTGTGATTGTGTTGTAGTGTTGCCCCCAATTGTAGTCTATTAATCTGCTTGAATATTCTGCATGGTCACTGAAAGTGAAATTATCTACAATTACGATATCTACATTCTTACCACTTGCTGAATATGTTACACTAGTATCAACACGCCTACCAGACGAACTTCCAGCATCGTTTCCCCAACCTGATCTGTTGGTGCTTTCAATGTGTCTTAATATTCCCCAAGCGAAGTGATCATTATTGGTGTATGTTACTCTAGTATCACCATTGGCGTTTGTAAATGTTGACCCAGTTGGACTTGTGCTTTTGGTAAATCTACCGTTGTATGTAGCATCTCTAACCACAGTCTGTCTGTCCAACACGCTTTGCGGAACAACAACTTCTACTCTGTCGTCATAACTTACTTCTTGTGCTTCTTCCAAGGTAAGCATATAGCCTGTGGTTCTTGAAGTTGGTCGTCTTTCTCCACACTCTACTTTTCTATCTGGAATAGTTATAGCACCGCCTGGTGTTTCCATATCTGTATAGAAAGCATCAATGTCTTCACCTTGCTTTAGTGTTACTTGGAACAACTCCATGTTATGACTCCAGTTGTAGTATGTTTAGATCTATTTGTACCGTACCTGTGCTACCGCTTTTGTTTGTAACTCTACATGGTATGTTTGTTGTTGGTGAACTTTCTAAGTTGAATCCATAAGCACCTGGGCTTATAATAACTGTTTCAGCACCAGTTGTAATAACTTCTGCTATCAATCCTGCGTCTGCTGCTGGATCTGTACCTTCTGCTCTACTAGCATCTGCTGTTCTTGTTGCGGCATTTACATATAATCTTACACGAGCTGCCTTGTCTGTTGTAATAGTTAGCAGTGTGTATGATTTGAATCCTGTGATATCCAAGTCTGCTTGTGCGGCATCTGCCAAACTACCAGTTGTACCTGTTGCTGTGCTTCTAGTAGGTAAGCCACCACTACTAATATCACTTAGTAGTGCTACAGTACCGTCTGCATCTGGTAAATTAATTGTTCTGTCTGCTGTTGGATCTACAGCTTGTAATTTAGTTTCAAAGTTATCAGCAGTTGCACCTTCAAAACTAATACTTACAATACTGTTGATGTTTGGATCTAGTTCTAGTGTAACATTGTTTGCAGCAATGCCTGCATTAATCTGTCCAGTTGTTCCTAAGAATGTTAGTGTTTCTGTTGCAGTATTAAAAGTGTGTGTACCAGTATTGCCTGCAATAGCAAAGCCTCCACTAATTTCTGATTGATTTGCTAATCTTACCCAAGAACCAGAGTGTGCAAAATAACCAGCGCCGGTACCATGAACGTGTGCAAACATTCCGTGATATGTTGAAGCACTTGGTAAGTCACCTTCTGTAGAGTACACATTAGAATATAGTATTTTACCTGTTGTGGTGATATCAAATGCTTGTGCATCTAAATTACCGCCTAATTGTGGTGTTGTATCTTCTACAACATTGGAAATGCCGCTACCACCACCATTAGCATCAACATATGCTTTAGTTGCGGCATCTGTGCCTGCTGTTGGTGTACCCACGTTTGTAATTTTACTTCCACTAACATTAACTATTCCACTGCCACTATTGGCTGCGAAAATGATATCAGTAGCACTAGTAATAGTTGGAGTACCTACAGCCGTTGATGTAATCGAACCAGTAATATTAATATTTCCTGTTCCAGTAATATCATTACCGTTTATATCTAAATCAGTAGCCAGCTCACTTAAATTAGGTGGAGTATATGTAAACACACCAGTTGTATTATTATAAACTAAACTTGGACTAGCACTTGCGCTAGCACTTACTACACTTAGGGCTGTTAATGCAATGCCGCCAGACCCACTTGAATCGTTTGCTGGCTCCCATTGGGCGCCGTCCCATTTTAAAACTTGACCAACACCTGGAGGTGTAGTACTTGTATCTACGTCAGATAAATCGTCAATTCCTTGAACAATCGATAATCCAGTAACAGTTGCGCTGGTAAAGTCAACATTAGTATTTGTAAAGTCAACATCTACGCCGTTAACAAATTCCACACTATTAGAAGAGTTACCAAGTACAACGTCTTGTGCTTGGTCACCAATTACAATATTACCACCTGCCCGCATAATGATACCATTACTTCCGCCCACTAATGTTAATACGTTTAGTGATTCTGATACAGACGATCCGCCGCTTCCAGTAATCTGATTACCATTTAAATCTAAGTTGCCACCAAGTTGTGGTGTTGTATCTTCTACAACATTTAAAATTCCTGTACTATTAATTGTGCTTAAATCAACAGTGTTACCACCACTAATAGTTAAATTGTCGCCTGCCAATGTTAATGTTTGACTATCACTGTCTGGTGTATTTTCTAGAGTAGTTACTCGTCCATCCAAGTCAGTGAAGTTACTATCTAACTCTGTATGAGTTAACGCACTGCCTTTTACTAATCTTTTTGTTATTGCCATATCTTTTTATCCTTACAGAACGTAATCGTCACCCACATACCCGTCTTCAACATATTCGCTATTAACTTTATTGTCTGGACGTGGCAGAATAACATCACTTATTGCTTGCTTCCTATTAAATTCTTCATCGTTTACCATTGACTTGGCATCTTCTGTAATATAATCGCTTGCGTTATATGTACGGTCCACCCAAGTCTTGTCAGTTACGTTATCGTAACTTCTGTTCCACTTAGAACCTCTTCGTACAAACATACGGTTTGGACTAAAGTCTGTTCTAATAAAATATTCACCTTCATTAGCAGTTGATGGAAATGCACTTCCGCTTGCTATTGTTTCACCATGGTTATATGTATTGTCTTGTATTACAACACCACCAGCCGTTGGATGATCAAACCCATACAGGTGGTCAAGTAAACTGGTACCATCTGGATCATCTTGTGTTGCACTTGCAACAACTGCATCGCTAATATTAAATTCTGATTTGTATGTGCTTATATCACTGTTTAGTGAAGTGCTGTCTGCAGCATCACCAAGTATGTCATTAAACTCTTGTGCATCTGTAAGTGGATTGAGTTTTACTCTCCAAATATGACTGTACCAAGTTTGACTAAATCCTTCAGCACCACGGTTACCGTCTGCTACTACATAATATTTACTTATTGGTGCTTTGTTTGCATCTAATAATAAATCATCACGTAAATGTGGCAACTCCAGTACATCACCAGGAAGTAGTTTCCTTCCAAGTAGTTCAACCATATCATTAGTATGAAATGTCATATAAAATTGGTCATTTGCCAAAAACATACCAAATTGTGTTAGGTCAAAATCGTTGTCCTGTACATTGTATATACCACGTAGATCGTAAATGTCCGGATCGTATTTTCTATCTCTGTTTTCCAAGAACAACAAGTCTTGTATTTTCGTTTCATTAATAATACTGTCTATATTAATGAAGTCTCCACTGAGTGGATCTACTTCACGACCTTCAATATAATTAGGTTGTGATGGATCATCTTGGTCTGGCTGTACAGCTGGCCCAACGTATTTGTGTACGTTAACACCAGTGCCGCCAATCCAAAACTGCTCACGGATCTGTCGATCCATAAAGTGAAAATCGTTAGTTTTAGTTGGTTTATATAAACTTAATCTTGGCATACCTATATTTATGGCTTGACAATGCTTTTAAGATAGTATATCGTATATAAGTACCAATTGATAGTTCAGGAGAATATTATGGCCAAAACGGCAACTCGTAAGAAAAAAACAGTAAGAGCAACTAGACGCAAGACTGAATGGGAACTAGTACCACTAGATAACTGGCATTCTGCGCAATATCATATACACTATATGATTGAAACTAAGCAATGGGAACAAAAAGTAAAAAACTATATCAAGAAGAATTATGATAAAGAAACACTGCAAGCTATTAATAAACTTCCAAATTGGAAAGTTGGTGGCAAAAGTCACTGGGCAGTAGCGGCACACATGGAGGAGAATGCTCCAGACAAAGTACACCCACATTATGTAGGTAAGCTAGATGAGTGGATTAAAGAGCTTTATGCAGAAGGCAAACAAATTGCTGATACAAAAGCTGAAGAAGCTAAATCAAAAAAGCAAGTTCATATTCCAACTATACAAGAGCGGTTAGAAGAAGCAACCATTGATAAAATGGAAGAGCTTGATCAGTGGGAGGATGATTGGATTCGTGATCCTAAAAAGAACCCTCTTAAAGATAAACAGCCACTAAATTTGTTCAAGGCTCAGCAAATTAATCTAGGACATGCACGTTTTGTACAGCGGTTTTACGAAGGTACATTTAACGAGCTTGAAGAATTAATTAATTTGCCATCTCCTAAAAAGCAAGATGATATGCAACAGCAACTTGCAGAAGGATACAGTAATTACAGCAAGAAGGAAATTAAAGAGCTACATAGTTTTTATCAACGTATTATGCAAGCTCTTGATATTATTCGAGCTGAGAAGAAACAAACTCGTGCAGTACGTAGACCTAAACAAAAGAGTGCAGTTGATTTAGTTAAAAAACTAAAGTTTAAGTCAAGTGATGCAGACTTTGGTATTAGTAGTATACCTCCACAGGATATTATTGGTGCAACTGCATTGGTTGTATTTAATTGTAAAACACGTAAACTTGGTATCTACTATGCAGAAGATCATTCAACACTGAGTGTTAAAGGTACTACAATACAATACTTCAATGAGAATGGCTCAAGACAAAAAACAGTACGTAAGCCTGCAGAAGTCTTACCACGTTGGAAAAAAGTAACACAGCATAAACTAAGTGCACAGTTCGGATATCTGAAAACTACAGACATCAAACTGAACGGTAGAATCAATGAAGATACTGTGATACTGAAAGCGTTCAAGTCATAAATAGTTATATGACAAAACGTGATGAGTTAATTAAAGAAATAGAGTTACGCTTAGGCGGACAAATGGTAGACGTAGAGCTCGATCCAGAGCACTACGATCTTGCCATTCGCAAAGCGTTTGAGAAATATAGACAGCGTAGTGAAAACAGTACTGAAGAAAATTTCATCACACTGGAGTTAATGGTTGATGTAGCAGATTACACTCTACCTGATAACGTAGTAGAAGTTACCAATGTCTATCGTAGAGCAAGCGGCACACTTAATGGCAGTGGTGGTGCAGATATGGAACCGTTTGAGGCGGCATATCTAAATAACTATTTGCTACATGGTGGTAGAGCTGGTGGCTTGGCCACATTTGATGCACTATCACAACACCGTGAAACACTTGGACGTATTTTTGGTAAAGAGCTATTGTTTACTTGGAATACTGTTACCAAGAAGCTAACAATTCATCGCAGAACAAAAGCACAGGATACAGTATATCTTCATACCTACTCAACACGTAGTGATGAAGAATTATTAAGTGACACATACGCAATGCCTTGGGTTAAAGAACTATCATTGGCATACAGTAAACTAATGTTAGCTGAAGCCCGTGGTAAGTTTAATACTATCGCTGGACCACAAGGCGGCACAAGTCTTAATGCTGATGCATTACGTATGGATGCACAAGCTGCAATTGATAAACTTGATGACGAACTTAAACTGTATTCAGATGGCCAAGCAGGTCTTGGTATAATTATCGGTTGACAAACCGCACAAATACAATTATAATATAAACATGAAATATAAATTACTCGTAATAGGCCATGGTCGTCATGGCAAAGATACTGTCTGCGAAATACTTCGTGACGAATATGGATATACATTTGAGAGTAGCAGTCAATTTTGCTCTAAACTTTTTATCTATGATAAACTAAAAACCAAATACAACTATTCTAGTGAAGAAGAATGTTATGCTGACAGGCATAATCATAGAGCTGAGTGGTATAATGCTATTTGTGATTATAATGTTCCTGATGCAGCAACTCTAGGTAGAGAAATGTTTGAAACCTATGACATCTATTGTGGGCTACGTAACAAGCGTGAATTCTTCGCAATGCAAAATACTGGTGTATTTGACTATTGTATTTGGGTTGATAGATCAGATCGTTTGCCTTTAGAAAGTCACAAGTCAATGAGTTTAGAACAATGGATGTCAGACTTTACAATTGACAACAATGGTGATTTATCCGAACTATCGTTTAATATACACAAGCTAATGAACCATTTACACAGTAAAGTACGTAGTTAACCACTGTTTCCCCCCTGATATATAGCCTTCATAATAAATACATGTTATAAACCAGAGGAGAAACAAATGGCTTTAGTATCACCAGGTGTACAGGTTAGTGTAACTGACGAGAGCGCATATGGCGCAGCCGGAAACGGAACAGTACCATTAATTGTTGTAGCCACAAGAGAAAATAAATCAGATCCAACTGGTAGCGAATCAGACGGTATTGCAAAATATACAAAAAGCGCACATGTAGGTGAAGTAGTACAAGTTACATCACAGCGTGAGCTTACACAATATTTTGGTAACCCAACATTTACTACAAGTGGATCAGCTATCGTACAAGGTAGCGAAACAAGCGAATACGGTCTATTAGCTGCATATAGTTATTTAGGTCAAGGCTCAAGAGCATATATTGTTCGTGCAGGAGTTGATTTAGCAGGATTAGATTCAACTACAATTCAACCAACAAGTTCATATTCAACAGCAAATACATACTGGCTAGACACAGACGCTAGTAAGTATGGTATCCACGTATGGAATTCAACTACTGAAGTATGGGACTATAAAACACCAACAGTAGAAGTAATTGGTACAGCGGCAGGTACAGCACCAGCAGCCGCAGTTGTAACTGGCGGTTATCATGTTGTAATTTCAACATTAAGTAACAGTATTGAATATTATAAAGAAACTGGAGCGGCATGGGTAACAGCAGGCGCAACACTAGCACCACACTATAGCGTACCAGCAGGACCAAGTAATGGCGATGTTTGGGTTAAAACAACTAGTCCAGGAAATGGTGTAAGTATTGTTATTAGTAAATTTATTGAAGATGCATTTACTCCACAAGCAGTAGTAGGTGTAAGTGATGGTACAGACAATGCAGACATTACTACATTTGTTCCACAAGATGCTTCAAGTGTAACAGCACTAACAGCAAGCGCACCAGTAAACGGCGTACTACTAGGTGAAGGTTCAGATCAACTTGATATTTTACTAGTAAGCGGAGTAGGTGCACCAATTACAATAGCTACTTCAATATTAGCACAAATTGCAGCACCAACAGCAACAGCAAAAGTTGGTCAAACTTGGTTTGATAATACAGTTGACGCATTAGACATTTATGTTAGTGCTGGATCTGCATGGACAGCAGCAGCCGATGTACAATATGGCACAACAGCACCAACAACTGACAAAGATGGAAACGCACTAGCAGACGGTGATGTTTGGGTGGATACAAATGCAATGAACCATCATGCTCGTGATTATCCAAAAATTTACAAGCACAACGGTTCAGCATGGGTTAAACATTCTAACACTGACCAAACAAGTGAAAAAGGTGTATTGTTTGCTGATATTGATGACACCAAAGGTGGCGGTTCAGCAATTACAGGCGCACCACAGGCAGTAATTTATCCAGACGGACTAGTTGCAGTTAACATGGCACAAAGTAAAAACACAGTACGTGAGTGGAATGGTTCAGCATGGAGAAATGCTGTAACTAATCATTCAGATGGTAGTGGACGTTTTGGACGTTATGCACAACGTGCATATATTTCAGCAGGAATGGCAGCAGTTACATCTGGTGCAGATTTACGTGAAGAGCAGTACACATACAGCTTGTTAGCGGCACCTAACTATCCTGAACTAACAGACGAACTAGTTACACTAAACAGTGACAGAGGCGAAACAGGATTTATCATTGTTGATACACCAATGCGTAAAAATGCAACAGATGCAATTAGTTGGGTTCAAAACTCAAATGTTGCATCTGAGAATGGTGAAGATGGTCTAGTAACAAACAATACATACAGTGCAGCTTACTATCCAGCAGGTCAATCAACTGAGCCAGTAAATGGTAAAACAGTTGTTGTTCCACCAAGTCATATGGCACTTTACACATTTGCTTATAATGACAACATTAGCTTCCCATGGTTTGCTCCTGCAGGCCTAACAAGAGGTGTTGTACAAAATGCAAGTGCAGTTGGACACATTACTGCTGAAGGTGAGTTTAAAGCAGTTAGTCTTACACAAGGTCAACGTGATGCAATGTACACAGTTAAACTAAATCCAATCACAAGTTTTGTTGGACAAGGTACAGTTATATTTGGACAGAAAACACTAGCAAGCGCAACAACTGCACTTGACCGTGTTAATGTTGCACGTTTAGTTGCTTACTTGCGTGAACGTTTTGATGAGATTGCAAGACCATTCTTGTTTGAACAAAATGATGCACAAACTCGTGCTAGAGCAAAGCAAGTATTTGAACGTTTCCTAGCAGACATCTTAAGCCGCAGAGGTGTAACAGACTTTGCAGTTGTTTGTGATGGAACAAATAATACACCAGCACGTATTGATCGTAATGAACTTTACATTGATGTGGCAATTGAGCCAACTAAATCAGTAGAATTTATTTACATTCCAATTCGTATTGTTAATAGTGGCACACTAAGCAACGTTTAATAATAAAAAATAACTACAAACTTAATGGGCGCCTAGTGCGTCCATTTTTTTTCACTGATTTCTTATAAATAGTATTAGCTAGTATAGAGGAGACTAATATGGCAGTTCTAACAACATTAGGAGTTCCAGATAACACAGGGAACACCACAACTATTATGCCAAAGTTGCAGTACCGTTTTAGGGTGACGTTCGAAGGCGAAGGCTTTAGTTCAACACCAACTAGAAACGTTATTAGCACAAGTAGACCAGGACTAACACACGAACCAGTTCAGGTTGATGCATACAATAGTAGAATTTATTTAGCAGGCAAACACACATGGGAGCCTGTAAGCATCGTACTACGTGACGACATTGATGGTGTCACATTACGAGAGCTAAATCAACAACTTAACAGACAAGTTGATCATGCAAACCAAAGCAGTGTACGTGCAGGTGCAGGATACAAGTTTACATGTAGAGTAGAATCTCTAGATGGACAAAATCCAACACCAGGTGTACTAGACACATTTGAGCTAAGTGGTTGTTATATCACAAACATTCAGTATGGTGATATGGCATACTCATCAAGTGAGCAAGTGCAAGTTACTGTACAGTTACAGTATGACAATGCAGAAATTTATGATGCAGCTGGTAATGCAACGCTAACCGGTGCAACAGTAGACAACTCATTAGTTAATGCAACAGGTTAATCTAAATGGGATTAACTTCTAATACTGGCGCTTTTAATGCCGCAGCATCAATTTACGGAGTCGACGACGAAGTAATGTTCAAGAGGCCTAGACAAAAATTTAACTTTTCTGTCTTTATGCAACTTGATGATGCTGTGACATTATCGGATGCTAGTTATGGTAAATCATTTGTATTTGATAGAGTGTTGGGCGTTGATATGCCTAACTATCAATATAATGTTACAAGGTTAAATCAATATAACCATCAACGTTTTGTAACAACAAGACAGGAAATAAGTCCAGCAACTATCAATTTTTATGATACTATGGATAATCAGTTTCAGTCACTACTAACTGATTACGCTGGATATTATTATTCACAAGGATTAACTGAACTTGATATGCCATTTTCATCAAATGCCAATGCTGACAGTGTAACGACCCCAAGTGGTCTTACTGCAACAGCGGCAAGCGGTAGATTCTTTTTTAATCGAATTAGTATAGGTACAATTGACACCAGAAGTAATGGTTCAGAATCTGGAAGAACAGTTGACATGATTAATTGTATGATAACTAGTGTGTCACATGATAGACTTGATTACAGTGACAGTGGCGCAATGACCTGGACAGTACAATTTCAACCAGAGCACGTTGAGTTTGGCACAATTGGCAGTACATCTGTTTAATCAGTTATAAATACGTATATAATGGCATCTAAATTTCAACAGGGTATATTTGAACCTAGGAATCAATCTAGGTATATTGGAAAACATCTACCACGATATCGTAGTGGATGGGAGTTAAAATTTATGCGGTTTTGCGATACTCATCCAAATGTGGTTGCATGGGCCAGTGAGTCACACCGCATACCTTACTTTAACCCTATAAAAAACAAGCAAACAATGTATGTTCCAGACTTCTTTATAGTATATGAGGATGTAAACAAAAAACGACATGCAGAGTTTATAGAAATTAAACCCGCTGGACAAATACTTGGCAATGCTAAAAGTACAGCACAAAAAGCACAAGCAGTTGTTAATGAAGCAAAGTGGCAAGCCGCCAAAGCATTTTGTAGTAAACAAGGTGTAGGATTTAGAGTACTAACAGAAAATGAATTGTTTAACAATCCCAAAAAGTCAAGACCAAAAAGGAAAAAGCGATGAGTAGAAAAATAGAAGAAGTGTTTAACATGGGCAATGATGCGCTAAATCCACCACCACAAACAACTGAAGATGAAACCGGATTTAACTTAGAACAAATGCAAGAAGTATTAGCAACCGCAGATAAAATCGATCAAGCATTGCCAGCAGTGCGTGATTTAGAGTCACTTGATAAAGACATGGATGAATATGCTGTACAAGCAATGGATGCGTTTAAAGACCTTATGGATCTTGGACAAAACGTAGAAGATAGACATGCCGCTCCAGTGTTTGACAGTGCAAGTAAAATGATGACAAATGCTATTACAGCTAAAACAGCAAAGATGGATAAAAAATTAAAGATGATTGAAATGCAAATGCGTAAACGTAAACTTGATTTAGAAGAAAAGAAGGTTGAAATGCAAATTGCAAAGATGAACGATACTCCAGTTGATGGTAGTCCTATTGAGGGCGCTGCAGAAGAGTTTGATCGATCAGCATTAATTAATGATATCATGACAAGCATGAAAAATAACAATAGTGATAAATAAATATAAGATAGGAATAGTAGAATGAAAAGTTTACAGCAATATTTAACAGAATCTGAAAAAACATATAACTTTCGGTTAAGAACCGTATCGTCGTTATCAGAGGAACAACTGGAAAAATTAGAAATACACTTAGCTCGTTATAATGTAGAGAGTGTTAGTACACCCAAGACTAGCATTATTCAACGAAGCCCTGCAGGATTTGGCGACATAGGACCTAGTGCAGTATCTACTATGGAAATTGTAACACACTTACCATGCACACCAAACGTAATGCAAGAAGAAGTTGCAGCCGCAACAGGCATACACCTTGGTGCTATTAGAGTATATAATGAAGGTGAGTTTGTTGAAGAAGAAGAGATTATTGAAGAAGAGACTACTGATGAGGAAAGCAAAAGTGTATTAGCAGATGCTGATTACAGTGATGCAGATAAAGTGGAACATAAAGACAATTTTGGTAATGAGTTTGTTGCTAATTTTGTTAAGAACTTACCTAAATCAGAATTACATAAAGAATATAAGGTATAAAAAAATGGATTTAAGAGACTTAGTAAAACTAGCAGGCATCGTAAACCCAGAAGTTCTTAACAGGATCGATGCAACAGCAGAAGTAGAAGAAGCTGATGGCGCAGGCTTTGAACAAGCGACAACTGCTCCAGAAGAAGAAATAATGGATGACCCACTACAAGCAATGGGTAGTGATGTAGACACAAGTTTACGCCGCTATTTAAAAGCAAAGGGCGATCACGCAACGATAGACGAAGAAGTATATCCGGATCATACTGTAGAAAGTGTAAGCGAAGCATATGCTACGTTTAAAACAGAAAGTGCAGAAGATCGTGCACGTTATGATGCAGATGAAACACCACGTGGTGAGAAGAAGAAGAAAGTTTCTCTTAAAAAAGCACCATGGGAAAAAGATGACGATAAAGAAGATGCAAACGAAGATCGAGCAACAGGTATCAGAGGTGCGTTATCTAAATTACCAGGTATTGGGCATATAGCTCACGGACATGATCATGCGCCTGGCCCTGCCCCAATGGTAGATCCTGAACCAGTTCCATCACCACCATCACCACCAGATAGACCATCACCACCATCACTACCAGATAGACCATCACCACCAACACCAGCACCAGCACCAGCTAAAAAACCAAGAGTACAAAAACCATCATATGATGATGCTATTATCAGAATGGCTAGAAAATTAGCAGGTGAATCAGTAACTGAAGATGCTGGAAAAGTAGGATACATGGAAATGTTTTTTACAGACCGTGATGGCGGCGAAGTTAGCCATGAGGTTGAAGTTACACTTAAAGACGGCAAACTATCTATCACTGGTAACATGCCTGGTCCAGAAGACGATTTATATTATGACGATGCAGATATCGAAGAGCAACTACGTGATGCACAGAGAGATATGAGTGTTATTGATTTTTCAATGTATGAAGCAGATGTTGAAGAAAATGCATTTAATCAAGCAGCAGCTGCGGCGGCAAGAGCTAATAAGTCAGAGTTTGAATTTGGTGGTAAAACACACAAAACTACAATGAAAAAAGATACTGCACACAAACTAGATGATAGTGAAGATGCAGAACTGTCAGTTCTTAGAAGAAACGCAGGACTATAACATGGAACATTCAAAAATAGATAATACATTTATGAGATCAATGGCCCAGATTAACAATCTGGAAAAAGTATTCAGAGAAGGTGGATTATTAGAAAAAGCAATTAGTGATATCAAGGGTGATGTTGCATGGCTAAAAGATATTAGAGAAGCATTATCAAATGCTTATAAATCACTTGAA
>Ga0098056_1000149_pt1 | contig 26949 bp, 43 predicted proteins | sample 17BtaG_FD_92583 | JGI IMG/M metagenome (GOLD analysis project Ga0098056, IMG submission 92583) | Marine viral communities from the Subarctic Pacific Ocean - 17B_ETSP_OMZ_AT15314_CsCl metaG | ecosystem: Environmental > Aquatic > Marine > Oceanic | place: Subarctic Pacific Ocean | collected...
ACAGATATGTACAGATTCTAAAGAAAAATCAAGTACGTGCGTAGACAATGATTTTTATTCTGTGGGATCTGGTGCTGTTGTGAAGAACGATAGGAACAAGACCTATGTCCTCACTGCAGGACACGTTTGTCACACAGACCTGGAAGAACCAATCAAAAGCATTGCAGCGTCAAAAAAAATGTCCTTCAAGATCGAAACACACGAGGGTAAGTTCTATAACTTTGAAATCAAATCTATATCACCAGATTTCCTTAACGGAAACGATGTTGACTTGTGTTTGTTACAAGGAGACAGGATTAGAGTTCCAAGCATACATCTTGCACTTAGAGGTCCCAAGATTGGAGACGAGGTGTATAACGTTGCTGCACCGCTTGGTGTTTACTATGCGCCAGTAGCACCGTTGCTTTCTGGATATTATAGTGGACCCATTAACAAATACAACGATCTCCTGACTATACCTGCGATAGGTGGATCGTCGGGATCTCCCATTCTTGATTCCAATGGGGACTTGGTAGGTGTCATATTCGCAGCGAATGTGCAGTTTGTGCACATCTCTATTGGTGTCAACTTTAAAGAGACACGAAAGTTCCTACATGAGAACTTAAACCCTTAACCACCCCTCTAACTTGACCTTTTGTTTTTCCAAGATCATATTAAGTCTTTTTGCCATTGCAGGGCGACCATTACTAACCGCTTTTACTATTTTTGTTTCTAGTTCTTCGATGTCAATCTTCAGTTTATCAATTCTATTTCTATATCTTGCCATTTTGTAAAATCCTATAATGTGTCGAAAACAATGTGAACTTTAAATAATAAGTTTATGCCATTCACACCTGAACCAACCTTTGAAAAGAAAAACACATCCTTTACAAGTGGAATGTCTTGGAGTTGAGACAAGAACTTCGTGCTTAGTTTGTCGACAATCACCTGATATATGTATTTATTCGGGTGAATCTTTCTAATAGAGTCCCAGTCTATCTTTATCCCTTCAACCCCCTTTAAATAGTTCGTCAAAAGGAGCAAAACTTGTTCATCGTTAAGTTCTAGTTTGGGAGGTTCAACTGGTTTCTTTCTTGGGCGACCTCTGGGTCTTTTTACCTGAGTACTTGTCTCGGGGTTCTTTCTAGGTCTACCTCTCCTTCTTTTAGGTTTTTCCTCTGTATCCATCTTTATACCACCCTTTTCCCTTCAATTTAAATGAAGTATTGTTCACTTTCTTGTTGTATGATTTCGTAAAGCACCGAGGGCACTCTTCTGTATCTAAATATTTTTCTGAGTTAGAAAATGATAATATTTCTTCCACTTCGTAACCACATTCTTGGCACTCAAATACATATATAGGCATCTAGATTATCTCGTCTATTAGTCCGTACTTTAAGCAAGTCTCCGCTTCCCACCATATGTCACGCACAAGTATATCTTCAAGGACATCGTCTGGGATATTTGTGTGCTCTTTGTATATCTTTTTAATTTTCTTCATCAGCATTTCAGAATTTTCCATGTCATCCTTCATTGCTGCAAACTTGCCCCACATTGCCCCAGAGAGTTGATGAATAAGCATACAAGCATTCCTATGCATATATCGCTTATCTGCCACTACAGACATAAGTGTCGCTGCTGAAGCAGCACATCCATCAATGATCGTGTGCACCTCTGCTTTTGAAGTCTTGATGTAGTCAACTGCAGCAAGTCCAGCGAAAACAGATCCGCCATAACTATTGATATGAATCCTGATTGGAATGGTGATCCCGTGAGACGCTTGCCTCATTGCACTTGTTGTGTTCAGGTTATCGATTGCTTTGTTTAACTTTAAAACCTTTGGTCTAGATACTCCAGAATAAAAGAAGATCTTATTGTCTTGTGTATCTACAGTATTGTAATCATCATTATTTGCATTGATTTTCTCGTTGTGTGTTTCAAATATAGTTTTCTTTGGCAACTCCTTCTTTTCAGTAGCAGCGCCCCAGTATTGATCTCTCATGTTAACTCCTTTTATAGAATGAGTATATCATAAAATGTAATTTTTTATTTATCCGCAATGATATGTGCAACCCACAAATGCTCTTTTATATGTCACTCCATTGTGCTCAAATTCTTCACATTCGTAAGAGGAATTTAAATCAAAGTTACAATCTTGTGTTATCTTTGCTGCTGTGTAGTTGTGCAATAAGTCATCATCTTGTTTCATGCCATATCCAGGTATTATAGATGTTGTGATATAATCGCCATTTTCAAAATTTCCGTTGATGTTTGTTACCCAAATAGAACCTTCGCCAAGAGCATTTACTATAACTCTATCTTCAGACTTTGGGAACATTGTTCCGAATGTACCTAAATTGTATGTTTGATTGTCTGAATTTTCATCAGTAATGGAAGAAACGATTCCATATACAGACTTATCTTTTGCGGTACTACTTAGAGATATTTTCGGCAGCGCTGAATCTACTGTGTTTGCAGAACCTGAATGGTTATAATACTCACCTGTCGATACTACTATCATGCCCACTTTGTCTGAATAATCACTAACACTTCCGTTGCTTGGTACAGACCTGTGTTGTCCAGTGAAGTCTATGCTATTAATATCAACACCACCTCGGATATAACCGCCTGCCGATGCTTGAGCAGGATTGTTGTGAGCAAAAACAAGGTCATCATCACTATCTATCCCAATATACCATTTCTGGGTTCCTCCGACATTTTCTATGACAAGTGCATCACCTGCATAATTATCAGCACTACCGTTTGCTGCTTGTTTTATATGAACTTTCCCTTCAGGAGTGGTGTTTCCAACACCCATTCTTCCGTCATCTGTAAGTCTCATAACTTCAACAGGAGGTACTGCCGCTGTTGATTGCTTTGTGTAAAATGCTAAGTCGCCCGTGCCCGTACCAGTATCATAATGCACTATTGCGCTGCCACCGTAGGTATCGGTGCTAGTTGAAAGCAAAATGCCTGCTGCTTTACCTGTCGCAATCCCACCCCTAATAACAACTTGGTAATTATCCCAATCTCCCAAATCATCTGGAGCACTAAGGTCTTCGTAAACATGTAGTCTTGCCTTGGGGTCATCAGTTCCGATACCAGTGTCTCCATTAACATATAACGTGGTTCCATCAAACGTCAAGTTTGCTTCAGCGTTCTGAGCATCTGCACCTGTTGCTGTTACGATTCTATTGTTTGATCCGTTTGTCATGAAGTCCGAAACATCAACGGAAATAGTTGCGGAATAATCTCCACTAGTTGTGTTTGTTTCTGAACCTATATCAATTCCTGTGCCGCCTGCTAGATCTACACCAGTTATATCTCCCACATTCGTTGTGAATCCTGAATCATTGTTCAGTCCTGATATATTGATACTTCCTGGTGCTATCTTCTTAAATACGCCGCCGTCGTTGATCAAAATGTGATCAATGTGGGAGTTGGTTGTTGTGGTTGTCCCGCCAGCAGGGTTAAAAGCAACATCACTTGCGTTAACGGTAATTCCAGTACCTGCGCCAACTGCGACAGTTCTGGTTGCTGCAATGGTGCCGCCTCCTGTAAGTCCATTACCTGCGGTGATGGAGACACTGGTGTGGTCGACATGTTCGTTTGCAACAAATCCCGTTAATAGGTCGTGGTTTATCAATGAGTCATCAATTAGATTTTTTGCATTGACCAGTACTGCCTTTCCATCAGAGGATATTGCAACAAAACTTCCTGGACCTGCAGCAGATCCTGACACAATTTGCGCAAAATCTATTTGTGCTGGGATTATTTTGTTAATCCCTATTGATCTTAAACCTCTTTTTGCCATAACATATTAAATAGTAATAAAGAGCAAACTATGAAGCGCTAAAATCAACCAGAGTGACAGTCTTCGTTGATCCGCCTGCAGTAATCTTTATTAAAATATCTCCATCGTCTCCGGTACCGTTTCCATTAGACATCCATATAACAGACCCACCTTCTGCTGGATCATCTGGATCATATGTCCTTTCTCTTAGAATTAACGGTCCTTCTAATTTGGTATTCCCATATACATGTAATGATTCGTCGGGACTTTCAATGCCAATACCCAAACTACCAGAAGTATTGGTGTTCAAAGAATCCAAAGTATCACTAGACAATCCTGTTTCGTCAATGATGGATGCACCATTGGTTAATGTTCCATGATAACCTGAAACATAATCTATGATTCCGTTCGAACCATCAGTATCTTGGTCATCTCCCATCTTCCACCAAGACACAACATTTGCAAAGGCAGAATGGTTTCGTACATTCATGACTTTTCCAGAGTTATAGATTTCTGTCACTTCTGCTGATGACAGTTCCTTATTAAAGAAAACGACATCTGCCATCCTGTCTTCAAAGATTCTATTTGCATTGGCTGCGTCTTCGGTAGCACCAAATGTTAAAGCAGTTGATGAGTTTCTCAACCTCACATACGTACCTGTTTCATTATTCGTTGCCGCTGTTTGTGATGCATCTGTGTATAACTTAATTCCAGATGCGTTCGTGCTTCCATCATAGGTTGCTACGACGTGATGCCACGTCGCATCACTTAGGGTTGCAGCATTTGCTTGTGCACGGATTTGATTTCCATTAGCATTTACAGTACTGTCGTATATAAACAATTGCACTTCACCGTTGGCATGCTTAAATATATATTCGTTTCTTACTGCGATAGTATTGTTAGACTTAGCAACAAAAGGTCCGTTGTCTTCACTCACATCTCCAACATAAACCCAAGCAGATATGGAAAACGCTGTATCAGTAGAACCATTTGTGGGACTGTATTCATCCTGATCACTAACAACCACAACATCATTTGTACCATCAAAACTTATTGCTTTTTTGTTAACCTTTTCTGATGGGGATACGGTTATTGCAGGAACAGTTAAATCTGTTCCGTCATAAGTCATTGCGCTGCCACCTGCTGACATACTAATGTGGTTGTCTTCAAATCTTATGAAAGTGTCGGTATCAGTTCTATGGTAAATGTACTCAGCAACACCAACATCACCAGCAACATCCAGTTCCCAAGAAGGGTCACCCACTCCGTTAATCCCCAGCTTGTTTGTGGATGCATCAAACTTTATCCCAGGGTTTCCCTGATTGGATCCATTGCCCTTGACAACAAAGTCTATGTTGTTACTTCCATCGTTAATAGTAACCTCGTGAGGAGCGGATCCTTTTTCCTCCATAGTGATCATTGCTTTACCGCCAGATTTGAGGATTATCTTATCATCAGCAAAATTGATGAGTGTATTTTCATCACCGCTGTGCTTAATGTATTGACTGATTATGAAATCACTACCAAGTGTTAAACTACCTGATATTGAGACATCTTGACTGACTGCTTCTTGAAAATTAATTTGATCTACGTCAATACTTCCCGGTCTTCTTCCCATTACTTGCCCTCTCGTTTGTAATCATCTTCGAGTCGTACGACATCGTCGAGGTGAGGAGTGCTGACTTCCATAATCTCTACATCACCATATGGTGCACAAAACCTATGAATCAACCCTGGAGTGATATGGAAGTTCTCCCCCCTGGTTAGTTTAAATTCTTCGATATTATCTTTGTCACCTACTTCCAATAACATCGTTCCATACACAACGTAGATGGTTTCTTCTTTAATATGGTGATATTGTCTAGAAAGTCTATTGCCATGGTTGATCGTGATCAGTTTTCCTACATAATCACTTGTCTCTGCCCATATTAATTCCCCGCCCCATGGTTTGGGTACCGCCCTTGTATTGAAAGATTTTATTTTATCAGTCATTTTCATCCTCTCCTTTGTTGATATTCAGATGGTGTTTACTTATATACATCTTAAGATGTCTAACGTTCATACCAAGCAAATTTGCTGCTTTTTCTTGTGAGTTGCAAAACCTAAGAGCAAATCTTACTAGTGATTCTCTAACAATGTGTTGAACGTTTTTATAAATAGGATATCCAAAGAGTTTTCCGTTTAATGCTTTCGCACTAAGTTCTAACTTTGCAGTTATTAAATCTTCTAATGTTAAGTTAGAAAGAACATGTTCAAAGTTTTTATTATCAAATTTATTATTAATATTTTTTAATACTGAAACGTATTTCTTCTTGTTCTTCATTGCCTCCTAACCCAACCACCTCAACTAAAATAGCATACTTGTTATTAGAATACAATAGATTTTATTATTTTTTTATACTGCTGGATCTAAAGAATCTTCTTGCGGCACTTCTTCTTCGTACGAATCTGATGATGGTTCCATAACGGTTGGTGCCAATTCGTCTTCAAATTTATCAAAATACATTTTAACATTAGTCAAAAGATAATCATAGAAGATCTCTCTGTCTTTAGGATTTTGAAGTACACCGTACGCATCGATAATCTGATTCTCTATCTGGTTGAATGCCTCAAATGCTTCATCTCTTCCTGTAAGGTCTTCCCCCTCGATGCCAAATGAATCAAGTGGATCTTCTTCTTCCTCAGTATCACCTCCTCCAGAGTCAGATATATCGATAAACTTTTCTTCATCTGAAGCACCGAGAGGATCAGAGTCTTTAATATTGATCTCAACTTCTTCAAGATCTTGCACAGTGTCGTCAGCATCAGCGAGTTCTTTCGCATCTTCAGGTCTTAAAGCATTTTTAATAGCATTAAGAATATGAGATCTGAATGATCCTCTTTGTTCTTTATCAGTAGTCAGGGTCTTATAAGAATCTTCTAACGTAGGAACAATCTTTTTCAGCAATACTTCTAATTTGTTAATTCCAGTACTTGAATGTGGATTCTTTTCAACATCAGATTCGCTGATTAATCCAGAAAGTACCTTTCTCAATCTAAAATGATCATTGAACTTTGAAATGGTCTCACTAATCATTCTCTTTTTTTGAATGTCAAGCATCTTTGCGATGTTGCTTCTTAATTTGAGTTCATTAACCATTTCTTCTCTAGATTGCATTTCGATTACCTCATTCTTCTTTTTCTTAAGATCTTTTTTATGTTTTTCGTTTTCCTTTTTTGCATCAAGACCAATAAAACCACCAGCGGTTCCTTCAACAGAACCACCAGACATTGAAGAGACTTCTTCTAAGTCCTCTTCAGAATCAGCAGAATACTCCTCTTTTGCAACGAAAGCATTTGACTTATCGATGGGTCTCGCTTGATTAAAAGGTTGTCCATGCTTAATTAAATCTTTGCGTCCACCATCTAAAAGGTTTTTATGACTCTTAGATGTTCTTGGTTTCGCTACTGATTGCTGAAAACTCGACATTACTTAAGCAACCTTCTCATCAATTCCTTGTTAACGTTCATGAGTCTGTTCTCATTAAGACCGTTAATTGAAGATTGCGTCTTTTTAATGGCAGTAAGTTCGTTCTCATCAACTTTTTTCTTTGCAACGTGCTTACGAAGTTGAGGAGGAACCTTGCTTAAGTCTTTATCAGACTTCTCTTCCTTGTCATCATCCTCTTTTTCTTCTTTATCGTCAGAATCAGCACCCTTTTCTTTGCCTAAGTCTTTCGAACCTTTTCCATCTTGTGCGTAATCAGGAATACCATCTTTGTTTTTGTCTGGCATCTTTTCTTCTTCGATATCTTCTACCTCTTCATGCATTGGGCAAGCACAAGGACTCATGCCACACTCAGGGCAAGCACCTTCTTCTAACTCTTCAGTTTCTTCAGTCTGTTGTTCAGGTTTTTGAGGTTTTAAGGATTTTTCGAGTTCTTGACGTCCCTTCGCTGCCAAGGCAGATAATTTACTTATCTTTTTTTCATCTGCAACCATTGCCAACCCTGCTTGTGCATCCTTAAGTCCTGCCATAAGTTTTGTTATTGACTGCTGACTAGGTCCCACTGATGAACCTTTTTCATCTATGAATCCTAGTGCCTGAAAGTCTTTTACAAGTTCGTTGTACAATTTTCCAATCTGCTTATACGCACCCTTTGCTCTAGACGAGAGAACTCTTGCTTGTGCTACGTCTTTAACACTAGCAGTATTATCAAGTTCTGCCTTTGCGGCCTCTTTATCACCAGCAATTGCTGCTTTTGCTGCTCGGTAACCAGTGGCAAGGTTTTTTCCGGCCTGACCTGTGCCCGCTGTAAATCCTGCTGCTCTTGCTCTGAGTTTATCAAAGAATCCTTCGTCGACCTGAACCCCCTGCTCTTCTAATTTTGTTTTGACCTTTTCTGCGATTAAATTGTTAAGTTGTTCACTCATTTTGTTTTCTCCTATAGTAGATGGTAATATCATATTTTGTTGTTTGCAGGAATCTTCCCAGTCACGAAACATCATGTTTCCTTTTAAGTACGCTTCTTCTTCCATTTTTCTCATATGTGGATCTTTTTGGGCATATCCCTCTTCTGTTTGTGTGTTCTCTAGATCACCTCTACAATTCTGTGCGTGATGCACGAGTTCGTGAGATAGAGATCTCAAAACATCCTTTGGATGCCGATTGGAAATATACACAGTGACAACCTTCTTATCAGGTTGATAGTGTGCAGTATAACCAAGCATGTTGTTGGCATTGCCGCTGTCAGTAGCATAACGCACGTCTGGGTCAGTGTCGTAACCCATATGTTCACGACAATAAGACATCAGAGACTGTGTTGCTTCTTTAAATTTGTTTCCATACATAAAATAATACCTGCAGATACGTTATTAAATAGTTAGATAACTTCCTTATTTCCTGAAAACAGTATATCCATGTTTGGTATTGATTCTTCCATGTATTCTCTTATGTAGGATCTCATCGCTTCTCCGCTGGAAAATTCCAAAGCATTGATGCCTTCATATAGTTTCCAATGCTCAACTTCGTCCAGAATATCTATCTTGTTCATCACTATTTTTGTGACACCATTAATCTTAGATGCTTTCTTGAGAATATCTAAATCTAACCAGTTGGTTTGTCTAGCACGACCTGTAGTTGCGCCGTATTCTTCTCCTACTTCCCTGATCAACTCAAGTTCAGGATCTAGACCTTGGAATTCCTTCGCACCTACATATGTTTCGTATATTTTACAAACACCCCACACATCTCTTATTGCATTTGGCGGTACCCCGTTCAGGATTGCGCCACCCACAGTGCAATGCGAAGAAGTAACATAAGGATAGTCACCCCAATCAATGTCGAGGCCAAATCCCTGGGCCCCTTCAAAAAGTATTTTAACTTCATCGTATTCCTCATTGTTATGTATCTCTTCATACATATCTATAATGTACGGCGCTAGATCTGGAATCTCAAGTGCAATCATGCCTCTTCTTCCGTACTTGTCTCTGTATGCCGGACCATTGCCTCTTTTAGTTGTGCCTATTTCTGAATCTTTCTTGTCTTGCGCCATGTGAAAGTCTGTAATAATGTGAGTGTTACTGGCAACCTTGATGAGTCCAGTTGTGTCAATACCAGCATCTTCCAATTCTTTGATTTCTTTAAAAAACTGATCTACATTAAGAACACACCCAGGTCCGATGATAGATCTAATTCCATGTAATACCCCACAGGGAATATGGTGTGTGATTAGTTTCTGACCGTTGTGGTAGATTGTATGACCGGCATTACACCCGCCGTTGTATCGAATTACGTGAGTGTAATCATTTATCTTGCATAAGTGACTGGCAATCTTGCCTTTTCCGCAATCGCCATATTGAAGGTCTACAATAACATCTGCTAACATTTTAACTCCTTTGTTAGAACAGTGTTATTATATCATTTGTTTTACTTTTTTTGTCTTACGTTTTTCGCTTTGCCACGGCGATTTGGGTTGGGATCTTCTTTTCTCTTCTTCGCTGCTCGCTTATCTTTTTCTTTCTTGCTTAATTTAGCACGATCATCGGCATCTCTGCAGTAAGGCTTGGTTTTTTGACCTGGTTGCTTTGCACAAGGTTTTCCATCATACTTACCGCCAGTCTGCTTCCATCCACCACCTTTGAACCAATCACGAAGGGAATATCCTTTGCTGCTTGCACCTTTACCGTCACGAGATTTGCCTTTGCGTTTCTTCTTTTTCTTTTCCTCGATAGATGCTTCTTCGTTTGCTTTTACGCAGTTTCTATAACTTTTGCCAAACATTTTCTTGGTCTTTCTCTTGTGGTGAGTCTTATACCCTTTTTGACATCTTTCTTCAAGATATTCGGATAACTCTTCCTCGATGATCTTGTCTATCTCTTCGTTAGTCATTTTGCTTCATTCCTTCTTTGCCAGTCGTGTGAAATTTCATTTTTTTCAATTGGACCGCCCTTTGCCCAAGTTCTACATGATCTTGCAGAATGACATTTAAAGTGATGCATCCAACAATAACCAAGTTCTCCGTCTTCGTCAGAAGTTTTGCCTGGCATGCAATCTTTCATTCTTGGAGATATATCAAAAGCAGTGCAATTGCTGCAATTTGATGCTTTTGCTGCTTTTTCTGTAGTGTTCCAATATTTTGCAACATCTTTCCAATAATCACCAGGTTCGCTAACGTTTAAGGGTCCATATTGTATATGTTCTGCATGAATGGCACCGTCTCTGTTTTTGGTGTTTAACTTTAGGTCCTGGGTTGCTTTTGGACACTTCATTTTATCAACATCAGACATCGCTTTCTGTATGTTCTTGTAAATTTTCATTTTTATTTTCATTTCACTAACACCTCCCAGAGCAATTATTTCTTTTTACTTTTGTTACCCCAGTTCTTAGCACCAACTTTACGACACTTAACTAAAGCACCAGAGGCATATGCAGATGGCCAAACCTTGTACCGAGACTTCACCTTGTGATAGCAGGCGTCTTTCTCTTCTTCCAAGAACTTATTAACTTCTTCATCAATGATTTGATCTATTTCTTCGTTAGTCATTTTCCAGGTCCTCCATGAATTCTTTTAACATCTCCTCTATTTCTAGTTTTGAAAGCATTTCTTCAACTTCTTTCGCGTGATCACCAAGTGATTCAGACATTTCACCAAAGTTTCTTCTTGCCTCTCGAAGAGTTAGTGCTTCTCTTTCAGTATCAATGCAAATAATGCACATACTACCACGCCTTACAGGACCAGTATCTTGCTTTGGTCTTTGGTCCAGGGTTTTTACAGTTATGTCTTGCTCTGAATGATTTTCTTCTTGCAGGGTTAGATTTCTTGATTTTCATGTTAGGATCACCAAAATTAACTTTTACAACATTACCTTTTTCATTTTTGACGTATACTTTGGACTTTTTGACATCGCCCTGCATCGGTTTGTTCAGCGTTACCTTTCTTCCTTGGTATTCTGCTTCCATGATGACGTCATCCCAGAACTCCACATCTTCTTCCACAGGTGTGCCGTCGTCATAAGTGGCATCCTCAAGGTAGAGATACACTTCTCTTTGTTCTTCCAGATCTGTGACTTCCTCACTAACATCGAAGGGTGGAATCTTTTTCAAACCCATCTTCTTGTACTTGTTGATAAGCATTTTACGGGCGCGAGGAGACTTTGAACCAGGACGAGAAGCGAGAAAGTCTTTTGACAGTTGTGATTGGGACTTTGCTGCTTTGACTTTTTTCTTGTGGTCGTCACCCATGTCTGATATATCGGTTGTACCTGCAACATCCTGCCCAGTTAAATCCTTAACACCAGTTCGTGAAAGTTGAGCGCCTTTGTCTGGCATGACACGGTTGCCGGTCTTTTTAGAACTGTAGGAAGACCCCGCTTCCATTAATCCACCATGCTGACGGACAATCTCACCACCTAGATGCTTTTTAACACTATTAATATAATCTGCTGCTTTGGTAATCTTCGCTTCAACCCAGTCATCAAGTTCTGCATCGTCTCCGAACATATTCACAAGTTCCTGAGCATCTTTTGCAATAGTTACCAGGTCTGTTCTTGCCATTTTCCCACCAGAAGGTTCTTCTTTGCCTTGGTGTTGTTGTTGCTGTTGTGGATGCTCATGTTGATGGGGTTCGCCTGCATCACACGTATCACATACTTCATTGACTAATTTTCTTAAGTTTTCTAAATTCATTTTTTATCCTCGTAGTCTTCATCCCAAGGGGCAGGACACTCAGGGTCCAACCACTCGTTGATGGTCATTTTTTCAATTCTCTTTTCAAGATCTGTTTTAACTAGTTCAGAAAAGTATTCATTGACAGGATCAGTTCCGTCTTGCGCATCAATCTTCGCGATTTTATCTGCTGCTGACTTTATCTTATCTCTGTCTTGGAAATATCCCAATGATGAAAGGAACTTTTCAATGTCTTTTTCCACCTTCTTGAAGTTCTTCTGCAATATCATCATTTTATTTAAATGTTCCTGATATTCTCGCTCATCTTTTGATATGGTGTCGCTTATGTCTAGCAAGACATGATACCCGTCATCCTCATTGTTGGGTCTTATATCTATAAAGTCTACAACACCTACCCCCATTCTTGGAAAGTATTTTCCACGAAGATATTGTTCAAGCTTTCGGGTGTTTTCCATCTCCTCCTTTCCTGTCTTTGCTGGTTTATAGTCTCGATGGAGCGGAACACGAAACGTAGTAAAATAATCAATATCAGTATCCACAATATCGAGCACAAGTCTGGCATCCTTCATTTTACTCTCGTATTCGTCTTTGAGTTTTCTTATTTTCTTTACTATTTGTATTTTTGGATTTGGTGTTGGTTGTTTAACAATATTTTCACTACCCTTGTCGATTATATTATCCAGCAACCGTCTTACATTATCCAATCTGATGCCTTTTACTCTCTGATCATACATGTTGTAAGATACAGCGTAAATTAACTTTTTCAAGTCCATTGTAACGTCTGGGGAGTCCCATGCTCTAACATATGCGCCATCAGCATTGTATTCTAGTGCAACTTTGCCAAACTTTGACTTTATAACATCATCGGGTGATCTTTGATTGTTTTTTAACATAAGCATAACGAATGCTTTACCATCTATCGTGTATTGATCGAAAAAGTTCTCACACTCAGTTGCTGATATACACCATCTGGTTCCCATGCCATAATAATTCGACGCTTCTGTTGTTAAAGGTCTAACAGCGAGCACATCATCATCCTCATAGATAAGAACAGACTCTTTGTGTACCTTTCCTTTGGTTTCTTTCTTTTTTTGAGTTGAACTTTTACCAAGGTTGTCAACTAACTGCTCTAATTGACTAGCGTTCAGTTTATAGATGTCTTTTTGGTCTATGCGCGAGATGTTTTTCTCATATTTTGCTATCAAGTCGATAAGATTGTCGATAACAGGTATCATATCATCTTGCTCGTCAAGAACCTCATCCTCTGTTTCTGGTTCGTCGAACATTTGGTGTGTTTCTCTCATTACATAAAGAAGATACTTGGAAACACCTTTATCACCTATCTTTTTCTTGATTTCGTCTCTTGTGCCATCGACCATATCGTCATATTGAGCGTATTTTGCTTTGACATCTTTAAACCTTGCTTCAGATAAGATAATTTCATTCAAATACTCACTAACCTCTTCTTCTACCCCTTGTGCTTCTCTGTCTCTTTTTGCTAACATCTCAGCATTACGCTGATGTTGAATAACATTATGGTAATAGTCGGATGCTTCGCGAACCTCTTCTCGTGTTGGTAAATCCATTTGTTCAGGTGGTACTTGAATGCCCAAGCGGTTCTCGACTCTTTCTAAAGCAGATAGTTGCTTTTCGCTCAAGTGAGGTTTGGAGAATCTGGTCCCTGGTTTGCTCTTAGTCATAAGTTGACTGATCATACTGTTCATAAAGTCAGATGTTCTTTCGTCATTTGTGGCAGCAACAACTGCATTCATTCGAGCGACTGCGGCATCTCTGTGCATCGTGAAAAGTTTTATCTTTTCAAAAAGTTTCACTGCGTCGTGTATGTTTGGGTCGATTTTAAAGTTTTTCATCAATTAATATTTCCTTGCGAGTCCTTCTTCTATAAGTAGATTGTTAATATTGACTTTGTCGATGAATATTTCGCCCAAAACACGTCCATACTTACCTACTCCGTGAGATTTCAACACAAAGACGCCATCTGAGGCGTCAAATAGCGCCTCTACGCGACTTTTTGCCTTAAGTCCTGCCTGCTTTTCCTCTAAGTCCCTTGTGCGCGTCTCAGGGGCGTTAATTCCCAAAAATCTTATTCTTTTTTTGACCCAAACATCAAAACCTAAGTCGATTTTAGCGTCAACTGTGTCTCCATCAAGGATTCTTACTAATTTTGCATTATATTCGTACATTTTATCCGATTTTTATCTTGACGTCGCCGCTAGACATGAGTTTGTCGTAAGAAAGTGTCTTAAGAGACGACAAAATCTCTAATATTCCGTTATTTCTAAGTATCTTGAACGCCAAGTTCTCTGGAGAATAGATTCCTTCTTTAGCGAGTCCGCTTTGGCGCATCATTTTGATCTTGCCTTTCAGTTTTTCTGCCAGACCATACACCAACCTATACTTTCTCTTAGAAAATAGGTTTTGAAGAGTTTCAATTTCGTTATTTATGCTGTCTGCCTTCTTTTCGGCAGCGTTAACGTCCATTTGGACCTTTTCCTTGACCGGTTTCTTTGTCCAGTTGCCCATAAGTACAGAGTAGACACCTGATGCCTCATGTTCTTCGTTAATATCTTGGAAATAAATCTCCACTTCATGGTCATTGATCATGATATCATGATTTTTATTCCATAAAGTCTTCTGGGAGTCGAGATACTTCTTCACCAGTCCAGTATTTTTATCAACTTTGTTAAAATCTAGTAATATGTGTAAGTCGATGTCTGAAAGGTTGTGCCAATTATAGGCAGCAATAGATCCGGTGATGATAATATCTTCTACAAATTCAGAAATATTTAGATTATTGGAGACATCATCAGCAATTTTGAGTAATTTTCTTCTTACTTTAGGATCTAACTCTCTTCGAAACCAAAATTTAGGATGAAGTCCAGACTGAATCAACAGTCCTGTGGTGTTTAGTTCACCTTCCTCTAAATAATTTCTCCATTTTCTATTGTAATTTATCATATCGTTTTTAATTAGGTTCCAAACCTAAGTTTATCCTCTATGTTATCAGTTAAATATACACCTTCTACCCACATGGAGCATATCGGACCACCATGAGGGTTAAGATGTTTCATAATCTCCAGTCCACTGAGTACATCTTCAACCAAAACAACCATTATCTGATCAAAGTTGATCTCGAACTCGTCTATGTACAGTCCTATTTCCTTTAAAAGTTTAACATACATCTTCGGATTGTGAATTACCAACACAGTATCGAGCATATAGTTAGTCTGAATGTAGTTTTCAATGAGTTTGTCCATTGTTATGTCATAGCATAGGTGGTTTAAATCTTTCATTTTGAATGTTTGTCCGCTATAGTTTGCCCTGCCCAGGCATTAGGTTTAAGTTTGCACTCTAATCCAAACCCAATAACATAACCTTTGAGCATTTCTGAGAACTTAGAAGTTCCATTGTTTGCTGAGAAAGGTGACACATCTAAGTGAAGTTCTATTTTACTAGGATCTAAAAAACATTCAGACATCAAAGTGTCTGCTATCTCGACTGATCTTCTGGTTTCTTCAGTGATTCTTGTTATGAGTTGTATAAAGTGACTTGATTTTTCAAATTCTTTAAAGAAAAAATATCTACCACCCAGACTCGGACCATGTAGACATATAGTAGAGGCAAAACAGACTCTCTCTTGGGATATGAAAGAGTCAGAACCTATATAAATTCTTGCACCTCTGTCAATATATTCTAAAATAATATCTTTAATGTTTGAGAATTTAATCTGTTGGTTAGATCCAGTGTGCCAATTCTTATCTTGAAGCATTGAATCTATCCCTCCTCTTCTTTAAATAGAGGGTACCTTTGATATGTTTGCCTTTAGATAATATTTCTAAATCATAATGGAGAGGTAGATTTTTTCTTTTATCTTCAGATATAATATGATTCATAGTAAAGAAGACAGATATTAGACTAACAAAACAACCAACAATCATTCCTATTGCTATATTCATGTTATTAGCATATCATACTTTGATATGTTAGTCAAATATATTTTAAAGATTATTCTTCTGCGACTTCTGTTTCGTTGGCATCTACAGTTTTGCGGGCAGTTGTCTTCAATCTTGCCATAAGTCCCTGCAATTCTTCAGGTTCAATCCCAAGTTTTTGTGCTATAGAAATAAGGAATTCCACTTTCTGTTGATCTGGTGCCTTGGTAAGTCTCTTAGTTGCTAAAGCAATTGCTCTATCAACTGCAGGATTCTCCATTTTCTTTTGTGCAGCGCCAGCAGCACCTCTTAACTTTTGTTGCGCCATACCTGTCTGACCAGCAGCGATGTTTTCCATAATCTTAGTCTTGATAGATTCTGAAAGTTGAGTCAGCATATCAAGAATTTTCTCTTCTGCTTCATCATAGTCTTGAGCAAAGACTTCATTTTGATTAAGAATGAACTGCCCTGCTCCACCAGAATTAGGATCATCATAAGTGACCACATCACCATTAGGTAACTTGAGAGGTTTACCATCAACAGCATGATCTACCATGCTTGTTGCTTGGTCTTGAAGTTCATCGAACCCTCTCGGTTCGTTTTCACCAGGATCTGAAAAACCAGGTTCATCGGATGGTCCCCTGAATTGCTCTTTCATATTCTTTTTAAAATTTTCTAATAGTAACTTCATTGTTTTACTCCTTTTTGTAAAATATCAGACACAAGAGATAGTTTATTGCTTTGATCCCCCTTCATGACATCTTTTATTTGATTGTATTCTGATTTTGATATAGCACCATTTTTCACTGCTACCTTCAAGTCTTTAACAAACCGACTAACAGAGTCGCCAGTATCCCTTTTTTGCATCATATCTGCGCTAATGTTGTTTAGACTGTTAAGTGCTGCTAATCTAGCATCTCCAGTTTTAAACTTCTGAGCGCCTGCCATCTTTTTCGATCTTTGTCTCTTTTTTATTTTAGAGACACTTAGTTTGACAGCATCTTCCGCAGTGTCGAAGTTTGTATCTTTCGGTATACCATTTTTATAATTTGCTTCAATACCATTGGCAACAATATCTATCAGTGCGCCTTCATCTTTATCTGGAACTGTTTTAGATAAAATAGAAATCTGCTTGGCAACGTCTTGTACTCCGCTATCAAAGTCGTAAAAAGTAACATCGAGACCACTTTGATCTTTAATATCTTTTTGATTTAGGACCTGTACGATTCTTTGAGCAGCAGCGTCTTGAGATATAGGTTTTGCTTGTGCAGTACCTGCCATGCCACCAAGAGCAGCGCCGCCTGCCAAGACATATGGAAGTAAGCGATCCATAATGCCTTCATCGAGGTCTTCAGACTCCAAAAACATGATTAATTCATTTTCTATCTGCTTTTTCACATCTTCAGTTAGGAGATGGTTTCTCCAATTTTGCATTTCAGTTTTCATAATTAAATTCCTATGTCCTCTAAACTTGTACCTTTAGATTGCAGGTACTGCTTTAAATTCTGTAGCATTTGAGGATCATCAATATGTATTAGATCGTTGAACTCTTCTTCGGGACTACCTTCATACTCCTCATCAGGAATATCTTCAAGGTCTCGAAGTCCGAGAGCACTCCTCACCTGATCCAAAACTTGACTGTTCATGTGCTCTTGACGTCCCGTCTCACTAACGAAGTTTCTCCAATTTTCCATCATTAATTTCATTTTTACTTTTGACACTCACAATTGCAGCAGCAAGCGCAACAACAACAGCATTCACATTTCTTTTGATTTTTCATCGTACAGTCCTCCATAGATTTACACAGTAAATAGTTAGTTCTTGTCGTATATCGACATATATCTTTCACCCCTGTCACAAAGCATTGTTATAACGTTTCCAGAAGGGTTGTTTTCTGCTATCCACCTTTCAGACGCAACAATGTTCGCACCCGCACTGATACCCACCAGTAATCCGGTCTCTTTGGCAAACTTCTTCGCTCTTTGTATCGCTTCATCTGTGCCAACACTTAGTATTTCATGCATGTCTGCTTCTTTAGCGAGAAACTCTTTACCATCTGCAATACCTTGAATACCATGAGGTGAAGAGTCCGGTTTAACCATACATATCTTTGTATTCAGTTTGTTGTATATGACGTATCTGCGAATTCCTTCAATAGTTCCTCCGGTACCAGAACCGTGAATAAACGCTTCCCAAGGTCTTTTGAGTGAGATCGCCTGTTTGTGTATCTCTGGTCCAGTCACATAAAAGTGGCACTCTACATTTCTCCTGTTCGAAAACTGCATTGGAGACCATGCCCTTGGGTTACTGGCGAGAAAAGCATCTCGCAATACGATAGCGCCAGTAAAGTCATCGTCAGGTGCATCGATTATTTTTGCTCCATATATCTTCATCATCTGCTTTCTTTCTTCTGACATGTTCCGAGGCATGAAGATAACACAACTCAATCCCATACTAGCACCCAACATACTAAGTGCAATACCTGTATTGCCACTGGTAGCGTCACAAAGAATAGTGTCTTTTCTTATGTCTCCATACAATTGTGCTTTTTGAATAACGTATGAAACCATCCGATCCTTTACGGACCCAGCGGGATTGTATGTTTCTAGTTTTCCATATAAATGATCAGAGATTTTGACGATTGGGGTGTTGCCGATTGTGTGTCTTATATTACGCATAGTGTGCTAATTATAACATGAAAAAAGTCTTTGCATTCATTTTCTTGTTGACATATGTTATCTTTTTATGTAATATCTTCATACCAACAAATCAATGCAAGGAAGTGGGATATATTCATTATAGTTATTTATGCATAAAATACTGCAAGGAGAAGAAATAGGATGTCAAAGATTTCTTGCTAAGTACATCATTATCTGAGATGTGCCTTCGAACCTTAGCGCACCTTTTTCGTTAGCGAGTTCAACTATCATTATAGGTACTGCTCTGATTTCCATGATCCTAGCAAGGTCAACGACCCACTGATCTTCAAAATTAAGAAAGGTAACCTTCTTGTCCCACCCTCTTGCTTTGAGTGCCTTATCTAGATCTCCACACCCTCCACACCATTCAGTAGAAAAAATAATATAATGATCTTTCGATTGGTCTTTTAGTATACCTAGAAGAGTTCTCTCGTCAGTGTATTTACCACCAGTCCTAGTCTGAACTACTCCCTCGTATTCCATAACGACTTCTGAATTTCTGACATGTTGAGTATTAGTGCACGACATTAACAAACTAACTAATATGAAAATAAAACCTTTCATTTAACAACCCTCCGTTTATTTTTTAGTTTCTTTTCTAAAACTTTAACCTTAACTTCTAAGTCATCAATGCGATTTGTGAGTGAATAATAAGAAGAACCTAATCCGACACTGAGGGTAACAATTGTAAGTAATGTGCCTAGACTTATCTTGAGGTTCATATAGTAGGTATTGTATGAAGTGCTATTTTGTACCTTATTTCATAGAATTGATAGCAAGAACCATGACGACGGAGACTGCGAGTCCCATCATTACCTTGAGGAAGTCTCTAGCGATTAACGGGAACACTCTTTTGATCTTTCTATTATACCAGGTCGCAATTGCAAGTTCTCGTCCACACAGTAGTCCGACAAAGACCCAGGTTGTCGACATAGGAACGTTTGACCATTCTTTGAATATCAGCAAGATGATCGCATAAACAAAGTCTATAATAGTTGCTGATCTGACATAAGATGTGGAGGACTTCTTTGAAACTATCTCTTGAATTTTACCTCCTCCTGATCTGAACATAAAAGCAAGAACAGTGCTTAAGAAGGCAAGCACGCACAACAAAGTCTCAAAACCTATTTGTCGTGGGAGGAATACTGCGATATTCGCCATGTCGTGTGTAATCCAGGTAAACCAAAGAAAACCGGTTGTAATCCATTGCGCAAAGCGCCAATATTTTTTTTGTTCTTTAGGTACTTTCTTCTTTTCATCCATGCACGTTGCTAACAATAACCAGAAACCATAAGCACTACATGCGGCAATTGCATATCCGAGCGTACTCTTGATAAGCATTTTCTCAAATACCACTGCTGTGCTGAATACCGATAGTACCAAGAATGTTGTAGATACAGGGATTCCCACCCTTGTTAGTGCGAGGAGTACCGCAGGAACTGCGGCATGATACCACTGGATCGGAACATGTGGAATTGTATCGAGGCGCCCAAAAGATATGTCACCACCATTCTGATACCATCCCCAGGTAATGGTTAACACGAGAACACTGCTTGCCGCGAACCAAAGTTTTTGCCACGAAATTTTTCTATTGGATGCCATGAAAGTGCCTAACGTTTGCACTGCATCATTGTTTAGTACCGCTGTACCGGCAAACAATATACCGATTGCAGGTAAGAGTGTTTCTATCATAATTTAAATCCTTCTTGGTTGAGTAGGGTAAGTAAACCATGTATTAAATTAAGTTATGTTACGATTGTGTGACTATTGCGAATAAAACCCGCATGCCATTCTTATAAAGTCAGATTGTATGTCGTGTGGTACTTGGCACACACGCTCTCTAAGGGCAAGACAGTAGGCGCTACCATCATAATCGCGACTAGTGCATGCCTCACCACCATCGTTACATTCAGATAGGTGCCAGATAGAATTAGGGTTATAACAGACATACACAAGAATATCGTCATCGGGGCGCTCAGGCAGGTTAGTCTCCGTTCCGTCGCCGCACGAGAGCAAAAGAACGGAGGCAATCATCAAGTGTCTAATCATCGCTTTGCGATCGCGTCGATTTTCGCGACGTAATTTTTCATATAATGATCCTCGACAGACTCGTGAAACAGGTTGGACCATGTACCCGAAATCAAAACACGGTTTGCATTATGCTTACTTAACCATATCCAGTGACCATTCGGGTGTAATACAACTTCTTCACCAACGTGTCGATATTGACCACCGATAGCAGAAATGATTGTAAGAGGGGGTACAAGAGGAACAATGTCCTCATTGTCGACAATTCTAGTCAAAGGCATGTCCCAATACTTTTTGCATCCCTCTTCGTTTGTTACTTTGGGTTGTCCAAAGGTAATAACCGACTCTAATGGACGACCTTCCTCGAAATAGTACATCCCCAAGATTGCTGCTGCCGCGCCCCCGAGCGAATGACCGGTAACTTTTATTTTATATGCAGGATTTAATAACGGTGTAAACTCCTCATAAGCAGCACGGGCAAGTCCATGAAAACCTTTATGTAGACGTATGCCAAGTAACTTATCCTTATCTTTACGGTACTGAGCATCCATAAGTGCGTTGTGAGTGTTCGCGGTACCTCTTATTGCTAACCAGTGAGTCCGGTTCTTATGATCTGAATACAATATGACTCTAGATTGCTCTTTAGGGAGCGATACCGTCCACACAGTCGACCCTAAACGATTCTGAATAGCATCAACCGTATCGTAAGATAACTTGCTTAGAAGGGCGGCAAACTGGATTTCTTTCCACTTTTCCGTGGGGACCTCTTTGTCTTTGAGTCCATACTTGTTGATTAGCGCGGGCCCGCAGGACCAGCACGCTGTTATAAGGGTTGCTATAAGCAACACCATTCCGATTATACTTTTCATTAGATTCCTCCTATAGTTCGGTACCACCGTTGGATCCTGGTAATACCTTTTCAATTCTTAATGAATATAGTGCTGTATTCGGCACTATTAACTTTCTATCTGTTTCAATTAGATGGAAAACTGTTTTCGTCGGCGTTTGTCTGATTATTCTTGCTTTTTTCTCGCCATTAATGTATACTATATCATCTACGTCAAAGTCATGCCCGAACATAAACAATAGTCCGTCTAGCACATTGCTAACGACGTTCTTGAATAAGAGCACCGCTATTGCCGCTAGGAACATCCATCCATAGTGACCCATTAGGTCTGAAACCACTGTTTGCGTTGTTTTGATTATTTCTTCTGGGGAATCCATACATTAGCACCTCCCGTGACGTTGGTGCCACGGGGTAACTAGTGCTTAAGTCTGAGGAATTTTATTTTTGTGGTTTTTTGGGGGGTTACTTTTTGATGTTTGCAATTACTTCGTCATATATTTCTGCGAGTTCTGCATCTGGCATCACCATCACGATTTTGAGCATCTCATCTTTTAAGATCTCTTTCTCATCATCATTCAAATAAGGTCGTGCGATACTCATTAGAGTGTTTAAGTCAACTGCGGCAAATGCCTTTTCCATTGCATTGCTGCCTTGCAATGCATCCATTCTTGAGAAATTTTCTTTGACGGTTTTTCTTTCTTCGAGAATATTCATTGTTTTCTTGATTGTGTTGTTTGTTAATTTCATTTTGTGCTCCTTTTTGGCGTTACAGTAAGTATATCACCAAAGTGCTTAAATCTGCTAAATTTTCTTGGCGCTAGTGAGCACGTATTAGGGCGCGGTGGGGTCCGTAGACCCCGGTTGCACCTAGTATGCCGGAGGGGGGGAGGGGGGTGTGGTCATTCAACCCCAGTTAACAAACTAACACCCGATGCGAATTGCCCACATACGGGTTCGAAGGTCCGCTTCGTAAGGGTCGATGCCACTCTGCAGGGCGTTGTCGATACGCTGACACTCTGCGACGCGTTCCAACTTGGCGAACCGTTCGCGCATTGCTTGACGTTTAGCGGCCGCTGCCTTGTTCGGACTATAGTGGGTACGCCATTCGCTGATCAGATCATCACAATAGGTCATGATAGCATCGTTCTCACGGTCCAACATCTTATCCATCGTCAACATAGGGAACCTTTCAGTTTGTATCAGGGTTCATTCCCTGACTACTTAAATACTATACTGAATCCCTTACCGTATTGCAAGGGATTTAACAAACTTTATTTAATTGCTAGTCATCGCCAAATAGGTCACTCGCTGGAATACGATCAGCACGCGCTGAGATTGCTTCGATTGCTGCTAGGTCTGCAGCCGTTGGACCTTCTGAGGTTTTAACCTTCTTGGCCTTGGCAACCTTCTTAGACTTGGCAACCACTGGGGCCGCTTCGGTCTTCGCCTCCTTACGAGTCAAGATTGCTTCATTGTCATGAATGAACGTGCCAAGGTCTCCAGACTTACACATATCAATGATACGCTCCCATTGCCCAGCATACAGGGTAACAGGCATACGCTGTAAACCGTAGATACTGATAGCACCTTTCGTGCTAACCTTCATTCGTACCTGATTCTTGACGGTTTGCTTTAATGCTTTCAATTCCGCTTGCATTGCCTCCAACTCTGCGATTCGTGCCATGGTTGCGTTGTTTGCTACGTTACCTGAGTTACTCATGATGTTACCCTTTCGAGGTAGTTATTAAGTGTGAACCCCCTGTCCACTCTTATAATGTACTAAACGGTGACTGCTAAGTCAAATAAAAAGTTAATAAATCGTATTACCTTAATAATTCTCAGTAGTTACAAGCGATTCGCTTCGGGTTGCTTGCTAGGTAAGCATCAACATCACTAGCCCATGTAGGTTTGACGGTTTTCATCTTTCGGGCATAGTGGCGAGCGGTTGCCATATTGTGGCAAGTCTCAATGACCTTGCCAGCGCTGTTGATTACGAGATAAGAACTTCCGTTGAATGCGATGCGGTTCATAGTGTTACCCTTTCGAGGCAGTTATTGGTTGCGGTCCCCTTGACCACTTCTAAACTATAGATGAACGGGTTAACGATTGCAAGTAAAAAAACAAACAATCGTAAAACCCTAATAGAATCAGTCAGTTACGACTGGATACTCGGCAGCATCCTTGTGAGCATGTAACTCTAGGTGCTTGTCAACGTGTTCGGCACAGTGATTGACGGTACCGAAGTAGATGAGCATAGCGGTCTGCTGGTGCTTCTTAGGTAGTGACTGAATCAACTCTGCTACAGCATTCATTCCTAGAGTAGCGAATAGACCGTTCTTAGGAATAGGGTTGGTAGTCATTGCGTTTGCCTTTCGTTTTTGTTTTCGCCTCAACTTCTGAAACCATTAAACCACAACCTGACAAACAATACAAATCTTTTTTTGATTAATCGTATTTCTTCAATGTAATCACATACTTGCGAGGGCACCGAAGACCAAAAACATGTATATGGCAGTACCTGCAACGGCCGTGAGTAGATCCCGTAGGGTATAGCGATAATTGACCAGGGCGCGATGCCCTTCTAAATCTTCCATTTAATTACCTCTGTATCTGCTGTGTTTTTTATAAGCATCATAAACCGGATTGACTTTGCCTTGGCATCCGATAGCGTAGCCGCTCGGGTAGTGTACTCGGCATCCTTTACGGTACCGACTATCACTGCCCATTGTTCTGTGCGTTGCGTCTTTTTTATAAGTGCAATTCGATCTATGTCATGCCATTCGGTGAACCATGTTTCGTCCCCTTCGTCGTCATTGAACCGTTCCCATACTAACATTATGTCATTTTATCGTTAGAAAACTAACGGTTATGGGTAGTTAGTGTGTTAACGCCACCGGGTTAAATACACCCTATGACATAGCATAACACCAAATAACACTATATGCCACTGCCTACCCTTTAACCATTATTAACCTATTAGAATCACTAACGATTTTCTCCTTTACTTTTTACTACGTGTACGTGACCATGCTTTACTTACGGATGTTCGTTTTGCTTTTTTTCTACGTGCCATGTATACTCCATGCTCGTTTGAGCGTTTTTTATATAAGGTTTTTTTATATGAGCGGGGGACCGATTCCCGATACGGTCTTTATCTCGTGGTTTCATTCCCTATCCTCCGAGCGTTATCTGTAACGCTTGCTGTGTTCTTGGTTAATACCTATTAATAAAGGTTTCTCTTTAACTCTACCTCATTGATCTGAATCCAGTTTGCATACTGTCGTGCTTTACCTACGTGACAAGATGTAGTCTGAGAGTAATACTGTATACCGCCTGATGTATAGTTAAAGAGTACCGTATCCCCTTGTTCGTTCTTGGTACCAATCTTTAAAGCATACGAGTATAAATCATGACCGTCTGTAGTGTAGCATCCTCTACTGTTCTTTGCTGATTCACCCTTAGACCAGTAGTAAGCAATGTTATCGTTTGTAGTCTTAATCATTTTATTTTTTCTTCCCTCGACATTGTTTAAACATTAAACCATATTGATTCTAATAAGTCAAATACTTTTTAATCTTTCTTTATTATGCAATAATCTCCAATACTTGCGGACCTGACACTGTGCCTACTACTGTATTGTGATTGAAGATACGGAAGTTCTTGTTCGTGATATCCCATACGAGTTCGACACCCTCTGCAAGTTTACGGGGCTTTGCATTGCTGCTCACCTTACCGTTTAAGAAGTCAGCAGGTAGGTCTCCAATGCGAACGAATGACATTGTTCGATCTTCGCCTGATGCTTTAGTGAATGTTCCGTTATATGTCTTTACTTTCATTATGTTACCCTTTCTAGGTATTGTGTCGTTTCCGACGTTGTTTTAACATTATTGCAAACCATTTTGCAAAAGTCAAATCTTTATTAAACTTTCTTATTTCTTCAATGATTCCAATACTTTACGTGGATCACTTTCATATGATAAACGGTCGCCGCTCTGGGTCTGCGACCAGTAAGTCATACCCGTGTACTCACAGAAGTAGTCCTCGTAACCTAGCGAGTGGAGGCCACGCTTGGCATCGTTGCGTTACTTTTCTTCTCGTGCTTCGGCCTCATAATCTCGGGTTGCATTCACCGCTTCAACGATGGCATCGCCAACTCTAGCATCTGTGATGCTCGGGTTGCTATAACCATGCAAGGCAACGACTGGGCCTACATCGTCGATTATCTTTCGCGGTCTACCGTGCAAGTCTCGGCCGCCATCGACTTCTGCATTGCGTGCGGTTTCGGCCCACAATTCCTTTACCGTTTCAAAGTCTTTATTCACATATGCTGTTAACAGTGCATCGCCACGTTCTTGAATAGTCATTATGTATCCTTTCTTAGTTCAACCATGTATTCATCGACTCACGCTTGATACGCTTAATCATATCTTCACCTAAAATCATCTCTATTTGCTGCCACGGGATTGTACCGTTGACATCATCCCATAGGTCCGACACTGGTTGCGGGTTGCCTGAACATCCCGACTCTGTTAGTCTAGCGTTAAACTCTCTTGCCAAGACACCACTTAATTCTTTGTACTGACTCATGACTTTTTTTCCTTCGCTTCATTGTGTAAACATTAAACCATATTAAGATTCAAAAGTCAAAAGTTTATTTAGAAATCGTATTTCTTCATTCGTTTCAAGTAGTTACAATAATCATCCAACCCACTGTGGAGTGTTTCCTTTAGCGCTTCCTTGTCACCAACAAGGTCTAACACTGCCAAGAGTGCTTGATGCTGGTTGATCCCCTGATGCCTTAGTGAATCCACTACTGCAAACTTGATACTGTTTGCCAACTGTTTAGTATTTGGTAGCATAAATCTCCTTAGCGATTCGTTCTTTGTTCATCCTCATCTGATCACTATCTGCATACTTTAACTCATGGCGGTAGCAACTGTGCTCGGGATAGTATGCACCGACCCACTTTACCCTGTAAGTAATACCCCTTACATTACAAGGTCGAGTACCCACAACCAATCCGATGCTATCTCTGTAAATGCCCCTCAACTCTGTACTGTCTTTACCCTTGCGGGATAGTCTTACGAGTGTACCCTTAGTCAACCTGTCCATTAGTCCCTCCAACACTGGTTGAAATGCCCGCAATCATCGGTCAACTCCGGTAGTTGATCTGCTGGGTCACAATCTTCACGGTCCATCTGTCCTCTATAGTCACAAATCACTGCGACGTTCACGATATGTCGATCATCATCTGATTCTAATCCACAATACGTTACTGTGTGAGAGTAGTTTGCATCATATACGTTGCAAGTTTGCTCTGTACTCTCATCGATATCACCGCAAGCAATGAGTGCTAGTGTGATCAGTGCTAGGATTAACTTGTTCATTCATTTTTTCCCTTCAATCAATTACAAATACATTCTAGCATAAGAAAAAAAATCCCGCAAGAAAAATCGACAATCGTCAATTATTTCAATAACTTA
>Ga0098056_1000154_pt1 | contig 26667 bp, 37 predicted proteins | sample 17BtaG_FD_92583 | JGI IMG/M metagenome (GOLD analysis project Ga0098056, IMG submission 92583) | Marine viral communities from the Subarctic Pacific Ocean - 17B_ETSP_OMZ_AT15314_CsCl metaG | ecosystem: Environmental > Aquatic > Marine > Oceanic | place: Subarctic Pacific Ocean | collected...
CAGCATACCATACCGTGGCGCTGCTGTCAAGCGTTGTTTACATATTCTTGATTTTATGTGGCGTAAAGAACATAGCATGTGGAATCCAATACATCAAAATAATAAACAATATTGTGGAGTATCCTGTTTTTATCGTTACATAAGTATCTAATCGTATATCATTGATTATTGATGCCGCAAGCATAGATGCTAATCCAAGATAAAACGCCAGAGCAACAACCACTCCTGCTATCATTGTTAAACTATGTAAAAAACTTACAAGGTTCTTCATTCTTCTTTCTCCTTACTTCTGCGAATCTCTCTAAGGCGAGCAGAAGTGTATTTATAAACATAAGGATCAACATCTTGCCTGGAAGGCGTTCGTCCTTTTATCTCTTCTAATCTTTGCTTAATATATCTTTCAGTTCTTTGAGATACGTTCAAGATATTCCTCCGCAAACTCTATTGTTTTCTTAAACTTGTTGAAATAAACTTTGTAATACGGACGACTAAACTTTCCTGACCCATTGCGTCGTTCGGTGATTATACCCAAGACAACACCGATACCATAAGTTTTAGTCTTATCGTTTAACTTATCAACTACCAAATCTCCTACTGCTAGTTTTGTCAACGTTTTACTACCTCTATATCAGAGGCTCTACGAGGGCGTCTCTTGCGCTTTGGCGCTTTGCTGTTAGTTCTACCGGCATTATGCCTAGCGCACCGTCCACAGGCAATATGACCCTTTTGAGGACCATCCTGATGACGCAAGAACGCAGGGGAATACCCGCAAGTCTCACAGATTATTCGGGATTGTTCTTTTGCTGTCTCAACTATATCTGCTATTGCTAGTGTTGGATTGCGAACATCAACATATAATGTTCCATCTTCATTTCGCGACACCTCAACGATGGCGGGTGCGCTTTCGTCGTCACTTAGTAAATTTGTAATTCTTTTAGACATCTTGTGTATAAGGTTATACCAACCATTACCACATTGGAAGCCCCACGCCATCTTGGAACTTTCCAGTGGTGCTAATCTTTCTCTATATAAATGCGAAAACCTTTCGTAAAGTTCGTTTGTCTTTTGACTATCCATAGTAGCCTCCTACCCTTACACAATAGCACGCCAGAGTAGGAAAGTCAAGGGGTGAATGCTACTTTTTATATTTAGCGAAACCTCGTTGCCTAGCGACTTCCTCAGACGCAAAACAGACCTCTGGGACAGTTAAGTAATAATACTTGCTGTCTGCTGTGTGATAGAACCCTGAGTTGGCGTTTCCTTTGATCGGGAAATCAGTAGGGCAGCGACCATTTAACATTGGAGGATGCATATGAGAGCACCCTCCTAAAAGTAAAGCGATAATAAGTATAAACTTTTTCATTTCCATAAAACTTGAATACCAATAATGAGTGTGGCTAAGAATAAACTGAGGCCTGTCTTGATTGTAATGCCCTCGCCCATAAAGTAAAAGGCAAGGAAAGCAAAGACAAAGATCCCCGAAGCAAACCCAATAAATCTTCCAGGCCACAAGAGCCCATCAAAGTGATTTACTACAAAAGCCGTTGCTTTAATAAACAAATATGATATAGGAATACTAAACGTACAAGACATTAGGAAAGGATGTTCCTTTGCCCAATCATTAAAGAACTGTGCGTTTGTTTGAAACCAGATCATTATCTGTCCAATAAAGAACAGCAAAAATCCATAAACTAAATCTCTCAATCTACTCTCTTTCTACTAATTTAAAATCCTTTACAGGCGCAGTCCATTCTTTTCCAGCCATAAAAACCTTACAGCACAAGTATGACTCGCCGGTCTGATCGTGAACAACATCGTATATATCAGACACTATTCCTAGACCTGTAAGCCATCCACGGACGGGTCTAACTAAATCACCAACCCTTAATGTAGAGTTGGGTGAATCGTATTGTTCTAGTGCTTCTTCGTAGTCTGCGTGAAAAACCATTTCTTAACCTCTGTATACACTATAGCATAGCGGGTCGGTTTTGTCAAGTAAAGGACTAACTTCTTTTCTTTCTCCTTGGAGGAATATCTGCCTTTAACATTGATTGCAGTTCATCGTATTCTGCCGTGTCTGGGGAAGCAGAGCGACCAACAGGAACATTTCTTGCCGGGTTCTTCTCGGCATATTCTTTGGCTTTTCTAAACTCTTCCTTACCGCTGGTAAAGGCGACTTCATCATTATAATCCAAGAATGCCTCAATGTTATCAGTGTTGGTTCTTACACCAATCTCAAAAGCAGCGTCTTTTGGATCGTCAAATGATGCGATCCAAGATTCAACCCTATCCATCATAACTTTTTTCGGTGGGGAGTTGCGGACTACTGTTGGAAACATAAACCCAAACAAGTCAGTAGCCAATGTAGCCTCATCATCACTGCCTCTAATCAAATGCTTCATCTCTTCGCGGGATGCGTCGGGATATAAAATATTCATTATCCTCTCGGCTTGAGGCTCAAACTTTCTACGAGATGCCGTTCTGGCTCTAATCCTCTTTCGGATCACATCATTGGCGCGTCGTCGTTCATCACGCTCGGCCTTTCTGGCGGCTGCTTTTTTTGCTCTTAACTGATCAGGAGATAAAACTACAGTGTCTTCCGCTTCTGAAAGAATGTTTTGTAACTCTTCTGTGATTATTCTTTTAAGTTTAGACTTCGTGACCTTCATTTTTAGTTAACCGCCAGGATCTTGTTCCGATCAAAACCAACCGTGAAGATTCCTGATTCATCGACTGTCATAGGAAAAGGCTTTCTCTCAAGTTTGACTTCAGTTCTTGCCTCTCGCGAGTTATCAGCGAAGACTACATCCGTAATTGCTCCGGTTCCCTCGTTAGTTTCTACTTCCATACCAATCAAACTTTCGACGGCTGCTCTATACACTGGATTCTCTTCAACTTTGCTTAAGTGATCGCGCCAATTGTCCATGTCCATGTCCATGGCGTCGAGGTCGTCTCCAGTATCATCAAACGCTAATCCTGCGTCACCAGTTTCATCTGCTATGTATAATAGAGTCGAAAGATCGACAACTGCTTGAATAAATTGTTCTGCCCTAGAGCCAGCAATTTGACCTAGGCTTCCTCTAATCTTTTTTTCCAAACGATCCGTCTGGATTTCTTGACCAACCTTGTTGATCTCTTCCTTAATTATTCGCTTTAACTTCGCTTTGGTGATTTTCATTGGGTTTTTCCTCATCTGTAAATAGTCCATACTTCTCTTGTTCACCGTCATCATATGTAATGATAGTTCGATTTCCAGGGTGTGGTTTAATATGAACTGTGATAAAATCATTCATTGAATCAAAAATAGCAATAGAACCTTTTGGTCTTGGGTATAGCCAGTGTGCTATACACTGTCCGGTTGCGAGCACAACTCCCTCAATCACAACTCCTTCGCCCGACACACCTGTTTCATCTGCTTGTCGCGCAACTGTGAATGTCTGGATGCCGCGCGGACATAGACGAGAAGGCTTCTTTGGTATCAGTTCTTCCGCAGGAGATTGCTCCTCTACTTGAGGTTCGTCTTCGCTATTGGTTGGCTCGCTCATTGTATTACCGTTCTATATTTCTATCACTGCTCGACGCTTAAAGAAAGATCGTATGCTTTAATATAGGCATCATGAAGTTTGCCTATCGCATTTGATCTTCGCAGCATCTTAAAGGCAAGGTTCTCTGGTGAGAATATTCCGGCTTTTTCTAATCCGTCAGAACGCATTCTTTTGATCTTGTCTTTCAGGTTTGCAGCGGCCTCTAAGGCAGCGTTATGGTTCCCATCATACAGGATGGCGGCTACTTTGTCAACCTCTCTTTCAATATTGGCTGCTTTTTTCTTTGCTGTTTTCTTATCAATGAAAGGCTTAACTCTGTTTGGTTTCACGAGCCACTTATCATTCATCAAAGAATAGACTCCTGTTGAAACGTGTGGTTCGTTTTCGTCTTGAACATAAAGTTCAACTTCGTGTCCTTTAACTTTAATATCGTGGGCTTTGTTCCAGTTAGAACGCACAGCATCAAGAAAGCGCTTAACCAGTTCCTCGTTTTCATTAACATCTTTAAAGTCAATAAGAATATGAATATCAATATCAGAGAATTTTGACCAGTTATAGTTCGCCAAAGATCCTGTAACAATAATATCCTTCACCTCGGCATCTAAATCTAAACGTTCAATGAAATCATCAACTATATCCATCAATGCTCCCTTAACTCCTGGGCGGATTTTCTCATCGCCATCCCATACTTTTTGTTGGAGTTCTGGTTGCATCTCAAATGTTGCTAACTCATCTTTGTCGCCTACGGAAACTACAATGTCCTCACGCAATCTGTTGAATCGTTTAAGATCCTTTTCTTTGTATCGGGACTTTTGTTTTACCGGAGGGGCTGTGGATATTTGAACAAGTTTATTCTGGCTTTCAAGTTCTTCTGTTGTGTTCTTGTTCTTCTTTCGATATACCTGTGCTAGATATTCATTCTCTTCTGGCTTCTCTGCTCTATCGGCGGGCATTACAGTATCGTATTGATCAATATCAAATACTAACATCTCGCCTTGAACATCATCGCGCTGTGTATCGTAGAACTTCCAAACTGCGGCAGCAGCGTCAGATATTGTTTTTGTATCTGGTTTGAGCCCAGCCTTACCTACTGTCTCCAAGGCTACATCATACAATAACGGACCATAGCCGTCAGCGGCTCTAATAGACTCTACGATGTAGTTTCCCTCGTAAGGGAAGTCTCTACCCAACTGAATGGATAGAACGCCGTAGATTGCAATGCCGCGTTCCATACGGTCCATATCCCCTGCTTTGAGGGGAGAACGAAGGTCATCACGGGTCGCATAGTAAAATCTGTATGATTTTGGTGAGTTCTGCCTATCCACAACAACAACAATACCTTCTGGTAGATCGGCTGCTGTCTTCATTGCTTCATCTAAAAGCGTTTCCTCTAATCCACCCGGTGCTCCCGGTGGGGCTGACTTAAAGTCTGGTGAATCTTCTACGTTTTTATACCCGCCTGTCTTTTGTGGTCCTTTGGAAGTAAGATCCTTAAAGTCTTTCTTAAGATCGGACATATGCTTTGAAGACTGCCAGTATTCACCTTCAGTAACATTTTGAACTCTCTTGGTATATGACCCTGGTCCGTAGAATGCTTTCTTTCTTTGTTTTGGCTTGCGTTCTTTGTAGCGAAGAACAGAGACACCTTTTAATCTTGCGATTTGTTTGATGGCTCTCTTCATCATTATATCTTTTGATCTGTCGCGCGGCTTGCGAATGTGAACTTTGAGAGTAGAAAGGTAAGAGTTGCCCAAGTCTTTCTGGACACCTCCCTTTTCTTTCTCAACCAAAGTAACAGTCAGCACTTCTGGAAGTGCGCGAATATCATTCTTTGTTTCATCGCGGGATCCACCACGATTCTTGTCCATTGAAATAAGGACAGTAAAGTAGAATGTATCCTGATAGTAGGATGGGTCTTTTGCTTCTTCGAGGAAGTCTTTAAATACTTGTAGTTCGCGTTTCATCTATATAAATAGTATCCCATACTCAATAAGGGAGCGTGTTTCTTCGGGGCATAAAACTTGATACCACTCTGATCCTTTTAATGGATCCAATCTTTGAGCGAGAGGCCAATCATTTCCCCCTGGTTTATTCTTATCTCCAACGAATATCATTTCAACATCATCGCCGTGAAGTTCTCTTAACGTCTCGATCACTTGTCCTTTATTCTTGCCCCACGGATATATATCAACCGAGATAGAGCCTCCAATAGAAACTTCCAACTCTGGATATGTCTCATTTATATATGCTACTATGTCTTCGCGTTCAAGGTTTATTTTATCCCATCGCGCATAAGCCTCTCTCATATTATGAGAGGCGTTCCTACCAACAGTTGAAAAGTTAATCATCCCTGGTCTTCTTTCGATATGATTTCCTTTTTTGGTTCTCCATTGAGAGTTATCCAAATATAGTTCTAGATCTTCTAAGAACTCTTCGCTTGGATCAAAAACATTACTATAAACAATCTTATCATCTTGCCTAAAAACATTTCCCGAGCAAGTAAAAACACCTAAACAAGCATCCATTAGATCCTCACTTAACTGTTCTTTGGTTTTTTCTACATCAGATCCTGTGATCAAATAAACTTTCTTGTTCTTGGACAAAACCCAATCAATAAAAGTATCTTCTATCTCTGGTTCTATTAGTTGTCGCGGCTCTGTTAAAGTTCCGTCTACGTCGAATAAATAAACTTTATCAGGCATCGCCTTGAACTTTCATATGTCGCAGCATTATCTCTGCTACTTCGGTGCCGTAGTCTTCTTGCGAGTTTAAGATTGTTTCTTCCATATCACGCGCTTCATCGATCATCATCCACAAAGCATCGTTCTCATCTCTTACTCTTTCAAGTTTTTCCAGCCTATCTTCTACTTCGTCCAAACGCTCAAGGACGGCATCGAACGAGTTTATCGCTCGCATTACTCTCTTTATTAAAGATAACATCAATCAACTCCTGTCTTGTAACTATACCAGACTTTCGATTATAAATCAACTCCAATAGTCTCTTTTGTGTATTAACACTCAAAGGAAATGGAGAAGCACCAAACTCACCGGGCGCTATTTCGACTGTTTCTATATCATTTTCCATTGTTGTAAGTAGTTTTATTCCGCGCTATCGTCATCATCGCCAGTAGCATAGTCAATAATGTAACCGATTTCAACTAATGATCCTTCGGCTGGTATTACTAAAAACTCAACTTTGTTGTTGAATGGATTATAAACCCAATCTGTCTGAGGTATCGGCACATTGTTTTCAAAGACTGCTATTGTCTCAACAACTGGACTGTGTGTAAGTTCCCAAGATTCATTTGGCTGAACTTGTGTTACTGCTTCCGTTACGCCGGGAGCCCAATCTGTCTCACAAATATCCACAACAGTTCCACCGAAAGCATTTGTTGCGTCCATATAACGATAGCCAACATCTATTTCATTAACACTGTTAGTACACTCATTTTCAGTTCTATGAACATTAACGATGCTTGCGATATAAACGGACTGTCTCGTAAATCTATACCAATTTATAAAATCGGCTAGGCCAGATGGATCGTCGGTGAAATACTCCTGACTTTGTTCTTCTTCATCACTAACAAAAACTATCAATAAAGCAGCATCGTTGCGTAGCCAAGTTTGATTGTATAGATTTTCTTCAATATATGAGTATATAGAATCAAAGCCTGCTTCTCTGGCGTTGTTGCCTGATTGTGCGTAAGCATCCCAAGCGTCTTGAACATCATCACCGGGGACCAAAGGAAACTCCTGGGCATTTTCAGAGTCAATATTACTGGTGGATGTGATCCCTAATCTCCAACCTGATGTTGGAAGAGAGTTCATCATTTGTTCTATGCCTAGAACTATCGATCCTGCGTGCTCGCTCATAGAGCCTGACTTATCAATAAGCCATACAATATCAACGCCGCTTACAGCATATGGTTGTTCAAAGGAGTCAACCCAAACATCACCATATATTTCTGTATATTCTGTATCCCCGGGAAGTTTAATATAGATTGTCTCGGGCGGGGTTTGGTCATGGATTGTGTAGTCTCCTTCACAAGCCGTCGTAGTCATTACCAAGAGAAGCAAAAGAAGAAGTTTTCTCACTGCCTTAATCTCTTCGACTTCCCCTTCTAGGCGCGACGGCCCCAGGGAAAGCTTTAAGTGATGCCGGTTCGGCTGGAATCTCTGACGAAATAATCTTGGTTTTTAGAAGATCTTGATTGATGCGACTGATTGGGGCAACCCAAACGATCTCTTCAATCGGTATTCTCATTCCAAACTCAAACCGTCCAATGTCTATCCCTGATACGCAACCTAGATAACGTCCGCTGCTATCAAATATACCAGAACCGGACGAGCCAAACCAACCAAACATATTGGCTACTACCATATCTTTGTGTAGGGCTGCGATGTAACCACGAATAGTAAGAAGATCGTGATGAGATGGAAAGCCTGTGTATGTAAGGCTCGCTCCAATCAAACGCTCATCGTATTTCATTTGTGGGTTGTAGCGGACTGCTGTTCTAGTTTCCATCTCTGGGACTACCAAGAACGCTAAGTCAACGCCGTGATCCACAAAGACAACTTTGCCTATGACCATCTCGCCATCGCGACCATCAATAACCATACTCTCTTCGTCTCTTACAACGTGAGCGGCAGTGGCGACAATGCGTCGTCCATAAGCAACCATATAGGTTCCAGAACCGTGACCTCCATGAAGAATGGAGCGGACCTTTACAGCCGCTTGTCTAGTTCTCTTTTCAACCGTTGTTAGGTTGGCTACATCTATAATCTCAAGGACCTTACCGACCCGATCCTTGACTTGAATTGTTTTTTGAGTTTGAACTGTTTCTGGCTGTTCAGAGCCGGTTTTTGGTGTGTTGGGTAAGACGGGTCCGTTACAACTTACCAAAAGTAAAGAAGTTATTAATATAAAGTTTTTAATGTACCTAGTCACGAGATTCTCCTCTGTGTTAGGTTACTTTATCACTATTTCACTGTACCAGTACCCGCAAACTCCCTTGGGACGCTAACTTTTGCATACAACCTTGAGTCCTTTCTAACCCTTTTGTCTATAAGTAACTATAGACGAGTTTCTCTTAAACGGAAAAAAATATTATTTTATTTTATTATTCTTGACCATCGCTCTGTAACACGGCGATCATCAAAGCGCTTTTTTGGCTCTTTCTTGGCGAGTCCCTTAGAATCATAAAAGTTCTGTAGGTCCATCTCAAACCCATCAAGATCAAATCCCTCAAGAGCTGAGGGCTGTTCGTCGGCAGCGTACTCATAATAGCCTTTCTCAACATCTATTAAGCGATTAACTAACTTGTTAGCGTTCTTAATAATAGCAGCAAAAGCTTTCTTTGCCTCTTCTTGAGTAGCCTGGTCGGCGCTTACTGGCGGGGCTTCAAATTTAAAATACCATGTAAGTGTGGTTTCTAGCGCATTGGCGCGCTCGGAGCCCCAGGGGTCCATTCGTTTCTCGTCTTTGATTACCACGGGGGAAACCCTAACTTTTGGAGTGACTCCAAAGATTTCAGAAGAGAAATGCTTTGCTATAAAGTTCGACTCCAAAGAATCTTTTAGATTTCTGAAAAGTTTAAGTCTCTCTTGACGCGCGTAACGGATCTCGTCGTATGTTCCGTCCTGATACACATCTGAGAGATCCGCTTGATACAGAAGTTTGTAATCAACCCTAAGGTAGTCGTAGTCCAGGGTCGTTCCGGCTAAATCAAACGGCGCGGTGACGTTCATAGTATTTTTTGATATATTATCAAGTTCAAGCAGGGCTTTTGTTGCTTCCTCCCAATCGTCTCCGGTTTCTTGAGCATATTCTATGAATGATTGTCTGAAAATGTCTGGGGATGCTTTCTCCAAATACTCAATCATCTCCTTACTAGCATCACCGCTGCGGTCTTCTCGATAGTTCTTTGCTCCCATATTGACTAGGAACCAAGAAATATACGGCCAATACTTTTTCTTTGGAGTCATATTGGCGCGGCCTTTAACCTGCCAAACTGTTTTATCAGCATCCATCTCTATTGTAACGTGGGGATCGGGATCTTTTCTAGTTCCTGATGGGGAACGCAAAGAATAAAGGTTGCCTTCTTTCATTCCTTGTCCGCAGTGCCCCATTTTTAGTCCTTCAATATTGCAAGCATCAGACTTAATATCATACCAGTAATAACCATTGTCAAACTTATGAACTACGTTCTGTGGCTCTTCTGGTTCTCTTGCCAGTAACCTTTTAGCCTTCATAGCTGCAGTGATCAGCTTCCTTTTATCAGGAATGAGACTCACAAACTTTAATATTGATTGATAATCATCCGGGTCCTCTACAACAGCCTTTATAATGGGCTCTAATTGAGGCATTACAAATTTTTCTGCCCACTTAACCATAGCATCAACAAAAACCTTATCTGATGCTTCTGCTTTTTCTGTTAGTCCCGCTTTTTTAAGTTTCTTGACGTATCTCTTTCTATAACGATTTGTATCTAAAATGTTTACAAGCCGGGGATTATCCGGGTTGTTTCCTGTGGTTCCAGCTACCAAAGGATGAATAAAGTCTTTATCCATTTCCTTACGAAGAGCTTCATCCTCGGCGGTCCTTTCAGAACGAGGCTTCCTGCGATCATAAAGAATAGCTTGTAAATCTGATATTGCGGGATTACTTCTAAACTTGTTATCATCATCTGACGGGTTCACCCAATCAATGATAAGAGGCGTCGCCCACGAGTAGCTACGAACCATAGTTCCAAGTGAAGTTAGAACCTTCTCTGGGACTGGACCATTTGTGCTATTCGCATCCCTAATCATAGCGACGATTTCAAGAGGCAAACCGGATTGTTCGATCGCCTCTTGAAGCAAATATTCTTTCCATTTATTAGATTGTCGTAAATACATTCAAACTAAATAGTTTCGTGTTTTACTTTCCGCTTGTTCTAGGGGGACGAGGAACATCAGTTATTCTACGATAGTCATCCTCTAAGCGAACAACGTCTTCTATCTCTGGTGAACTTACTTCAACCAAGCGAACGTTTGTTTCCTCCGCACAGAAGCGATGAATGGTCCCAGGAGTAACGTGAAATATTATTCCCGGTTCCATAACGTGGCGTATTACTCCTCCTCCAACCTTATCGGGTCCTTCTTCACAAATCAAAGTTCCATCAAGAACCATGATTGTCTCTTCTTTTACATTATGATACTGTCGCGACAAACGGTGTCCTTTGTTTATCACTAAAATCTTTCCCGCGTAACGTGAAGATTGTGCCCAGATTTCTTCGTGACCCCAGGGCTTCTCGATTATGTTTGCTTTCCTGAGCATCTCTTATCCTTTCAAGAGTTGAGTTTTGTCGCTCATTAGTCTGTTGGCTACTTCTGAGGGGATCCCTATTACAACTCTTGTCGAAGCAACTCCCCCTTCATTCATAATGACTGCCGAGAACCTATGGTTGGAGTCTAAGCCTAGTCCCATTCTACCTTCTTTTAGAAGCCTATCATACCCTGTGTGTGGGCGAACTTGAACTACATACTTTTCGTTTATCCATACCTCACTTAACTCAAACTGTGGAACTGATACTCTTTCTAGTCTAGGGTTCCTATCTGTCTTGTTGATTACTTCTACGAATCTTATCATTTAATCTATCTTTCTCTTATCGGGTAAATATTGTCTGTGTGTACCATCCATCGTTTACTATCATATAATACTTCAACGTGGGAGTTTTTTATGAGTCTTGAATCTGTGGGGAGTATCAATCCTATTTTTGGTGCTTCGGTGGTTATAACCGCGCCTGGAATGAAAGTTTGCTGGATCAGATGCCAATCCGCAAAGGTTGTAGGGATACTCATTAATGTAACTGATTGCGGTATATGAATCAGTGTTCCTGCCGGGTATTTATTGTTCATTATTCTGTGCCGTAATAATCCTCTTCTCCCATTGGTGGGGCAGCAACTAAACTATCGCGCTGTGATACACGGTGTTTATCATAGCCTTTGATAATATCTTTGACTTCGATCAATCGCGTATCTACCGCTAGTAGGGCTTTACGAAAGTCCTCGATCATATCCAATACCTTGCTTGTATTGGGTGCCTCGTTTTCTAATCGTAGTTCCTCTTGGACTGCTTTAAACATGTTAATACAATGTCCAACATCATCCTGTGATAATCCAAGTATCTTTGCTGTTTCTTTTAGAATATCTTCTTCTTCTACTGTGTATGCTAACTTTACTCTCATTTCTTTAACTCCTAAAATAGAACCGTCCAAACGGCTTTAACTAATAGACCTGCTACGGATCCTCCAACAAGCCACATTATTCTTGAGTTTGTGCTTTGCCAACTCTCAATGTGTTGAATGCGGGTATCTAGATTTTTAAGTCTAGCATACAATCCTGAGTCTGGGTTATAGACTGCTTCTTTGATCTTGCTAATATTATCCGCTAGTTCTTCTTGTTTGTCAAGTAAAATCTCAATCTTACTTGACATCTCAACCAACATAACTGTTAGTTTTTGCTGTTCTTCATCGTTCATCATAGTCTACCTCCAAGCACAACTAAATAGAACTATACCTCCACAATGGCGTGAGAAGTTGTGATCAAAGTTCCAGCGGCTGATGCTGCGTTTTGTAACGCTGTCCTAGTAACCTTAACTGGATCAATGACTCCCTCTTCAAGCATATCTACCATTTCATCTGTGCGGAAGTTATAACCATAGTTGCCCTCGGCGTTCTCAACCTGTGATAGAACAAGATCAGCGGATAATCCACAGTTCAAAGCCATCTGGCGTAGTGGTGCCTTAATGGCTTCACGAACGATTTCTATACCAAACACTTGATCTTCATTTTCTGCGTTTATAGTAGAGAGTTTGCTTGATGCACGGACCAAAGCGACACCACCACCGGGGACTACTTCCTCTTGCTGTGCTGATTTAACTGCTTCTAAGGCATCTTCAATGCGGTGCTTCTTCTCAATCATCTCAACTTCTGTTGGAGCACCTACCCTAATGACTGCGACACCTGATGCTAACTTTGTGATGCGCTCTTGGATCTTGTCGCATTCAAGTATGTCGTCTGTTTGTACAAGTTCGGTCTTAAGAAGTTCAATCCTTCTATCAATCTCATCAAAGTTTCCCTTACCACCAATAACAGTTGTGTTTGACTTTGTGATATCGATCGAACGGCACTGTCCAAAGTGTTGCAACTTAATGTTTTTAAGGCTCGCTGTGCCGTCCGTAGAGATGAACTCCGCTCCGGTTGAGAGTGCTAGGTCGGTTAGGATATTACGACGCCTCTCGCCATAGAAGGGAGCCTTAATAGCAGCAATCTTCATTGTTCCGCGAACAGTATTCATAATGAGCGCAGCCAATGCTTGACCTTCGATCTCTTCTGCTACAATGATAAGCGGTCTTCCATCACGGGAAACGATCTCAAGAGCAGGAAGGATTTGATCTACTGATTCAATTCGGTTATCAGTTATTAGCAAGAGAGGAGAATCATAATGACACGCACCTCTGCGCTCATCGGTTACAAATGCTGACGCAGCATAGCCAGACTCAACTCTAAAGCCTTCAATAACATCCAAAGAAGTCTCAACTGACTTTGCGTCTTCAATCGTAATAGAGCCATCCTTGCCTGCCTTATCAACAGCAGTAGTAATCAACTTACCGATTGTTCTATCATTGTTCGCAGAGATGGTAGCAATGTTCTCAACATCATCAAGTGTCTCGATATGTTGGGCTTCGCTTTGTAGTTCCCTAACTAAAGTTTCTACAGCCAAGTCAATACCTCGCTTAAGTTCTACTGGTGAAGCACCAGCAGTAATATATCTCTGTGCCTTGTTTAGGATTGCGCGAGCAAGCACTGTCGCAGTTGTGGTTCCATCGCCAGCCATTGTGTTGGTTTGGGATGTTGCCTGCTTAACAATCTGTGCTGCTGCGTTCTCAAACTCATCAGTTAAATGAACGAACTCTGAAACCGTCACACCATCCTTGGTGATGATAGGATCCTTTCCTTTTTGATGTAAAATAACATTGCGACCCTTCGGTCCTAATGTTGCTGAAACATTATCTGCTAACTTGTTAACACCGTCCAGAACCTTTTGGCTTAAACTCTGGCGGTCATTGAATACACACTTGGGCATAAATACCTCGCTTTCTTATTTTAGTATTATAACACAGATGTTTGAGATGTCAAGTTATTTTTATTCTTCTTTATCTTTGATGACGACCTTAATTGCTTCGTCAGTGGCGTCTCTTAATTCAACGGCATCCTTGATGGCCGCTTCGCCAAAAGCTTTTCTGTCAGAGCCGCCGCCCTTCTCGCCGGCACCTAGGAAAAACCTGTCTACATTGTCTGTGAACTCTTGAAGATTTCGATAAACAGGGTCAATAGTTGTCATTAACAATTGAGCATAGTTACTCCAAACATTACGAAGTGCATCCTCACCTAAAGGTATGGTTCCTAGATGCTCCGCTGTTGCTAACGATTCAGCCTGTTTACGAGTAAAATCAAACTGCTCCTTACTATTGTATCCTCTGGTTTGTTCTAAGGCGGCAAGAATCTGTTGCTCATCCCCACTTTGAATGGCGGCTTTAACTCTTTCCACCTCTTTAGCACCGCCGAATAGCTTCTTAATCTTCTTGCTTTTTTCGGGATCTGCTGTCCTGAAGGCTAGTTCAATGTTAAGATTTCCAAGCTCCTCGGGAGATTCTTCGGATAGCTGTTCTATATACTGTTTAAATTCCTTAAAACCTACGGACCCTTCCGGGGCGCCCGTTTTGAATACAGTCACTCTGTTGGACTTAGATAAGGCAGGAACCTTCGCCTTTGCCTGTATAATTCGTGCCCTCTCATTATCAAGTTTCTTAACAGCATCAAGAAACTTATCTCCACTAACCGTGGCTTTTTCCGCCTTTGCTCCAAATTTCATAAATGGATAATACAAAACTTCCAAAAAGTCCTTGAGAGTGATAACGAATTGACTAAAATCTAAGCCGCCGTCACCTGTTCTTCGGGCATCAAGGTAGATAATTTCCCCATTGGTGCTTGGATCTTTGAAGTGATTAATTAAGTTACGGTATGACCCCTTAAGTTGTGTAGTTGGACCAAGCAACTTAAGCGAGTAATGACGACCATTAAGAATTACATCAGTGATAGGCTTACCCACTTGCCCTTCGGACTCTTCAGCATCTGTAATCTGAACCGACTTGTCACCAAAAAGCCCTGCCAGAAACCCTTCAAAAATAAACCCTGCAGCCGATTCTGTAAACTCTCTTACGTCCTTTGCGCCTGCCAATGTAGAAAGAATCTCAACCATAATTAGAGTCGATAAGATCTTTCCAACGCCGGCGTCTTTAACTTCTCCACTCAAAACACCATTCAAACCCTTTAATTTAGCCTCTACGGTATCACCGGGGATATTTCTCATATAGCGTTCTATTCGCTCGCGGTCTTCATTATCCGGCTTACCCCAGTCCTCTGTGAACTTAATGGTCGGTAACTTAATATCAATCTTTTGCTCTGTGGAGTCTTGCTCTCTCTCTGTAATCAAAAACTTCATCACCTCGTTGATAAGGCTTTCGGTTTCATCTTTATCAGAGTAAAAACTCTTAACTAGTGTATCAATATTCATTTTATATCCTCGGTTGCTAATACTAATTAGATGATTTTATCAACAAGACCCATTTCAATTGCTTCTTGCGCAGAGAAATATTCATCTGTGTTCTTTGAAAACATGTTGTGTATCTCACCCACAGATAATTCTGAGCTTTCTGCGATTATCTGTACCATTTGATCTTCCATTAGCCGCACCTCATCGTGTGTCGCCTTAATGTCGGCTGTCGTTCCCATATTTCCGGCTGAACAACGGTGCATCATAATGCGAGCATTGCGAGTGATAAACCTCTTGCCTTTGGTTCCTGCCGCCAAGATAGGCACACCAGCAGAGAAGATCTTTCCGGTGCCTAATGTAGAAATGTCGCGACGTTCCTTTACAATCCTCATCATATCCACAACGCCAAACATATCATAGACAGTTCCTCCGGCAGTTGAGATTAGAAAGTGTATATCGTCTTCTTCCTCTTCATCTTCCTTTCTAGGGTTGGGAAAGATACTGCCGCCGTTTAACTGTAATAAACCGTGGTATAACTCTTGTGCTGATTCTTCGTTTAAGTCTCCAACTAAACCAATGGTGTTGGGTGCCTTATCTTGCTGTTCTAATGCCGCAGCCATTAACATTGCTGCTTGGCGCTCAGAGATCTCCTCCTCTTCCTCTGGCTCTGTTTCTGTGCTTTCGTTATTAAACATAATCATCTTAGTTGTTTTCTCCCTTTAGGGTTTTAAATAGGTGCCGCACTGCGCTGTTCCAGTCGTAGAACGGTATCATGCTTTTAAAGTGACGGGGGGCTCTCTTCACTATAGAGACTATAGCAGACTCCTTCCAGTTTGTCAAGAAGTGATCGTCAACTTCTTTAAACTTGCTAATCTGTTCCGGTGTAAATCCAGACTGTCTCATCTGTTTAAGCTTTAACTCTTGTAGGAATGCCATATCTTCTGTTATTTTTGTTAGCATCCATAAGATACTTAGTATAGCTTCATTTACTATTCTCCAAGTGTGTATCACATCAAATAGACGAGATATATAAATGCTAGCAAAAGCGCCCGCAAAGAAAGAAAGCACTGCGAACACTGATAGTTCATATGTTGATATTTCCATTTATCCTCCAAAATAAAAAAGACCGCGAATGATCGCGGTCTTTAATATACGTTAAGAGTCTTCTGTTGTCAACTACTTCTTTGTAGAAAGGGCCTCCATAAGGATTCTCTTTGCTACTCGCTTCGTGACTGCTTCCATAAGAGCATCATCTGCTCCCATCTCATCATCGACCGGAGCGTCATCAACTGGGGCTTCAAGTTCTGCTGGCTCGTCATCCAAGTCAGCGTCATCAGCATCGATCTCAACTTCTTCGCCCATTGCGGACTCCAAAGCAGTTTCGAGCGCGGAGAGGAAATCATCAACAGCAACCATCTTACCACCTGCATCGGCGTCAACTGGTGCCTCTAGTTCAGCATCCATCTCTACTTCTTCATCGTCTCCAGCAGCGTCTTCCATTTCGGCTGCGTCAACGTCCATCTCCATATCCTCTTCTTCTTCAAGACGATCGGTTGGTCCTCGGCCTCTGCCGTGACCTCTTCGGGCATCCTCTAAACCGCCACCTGCGGCATCAGATCGAACTTCTTCTAGTTCGTCTTCATCGCGCATGCGCATACGGCCTGCGCCTTCTTTAAGTCCCTCAACAAAGCCTGGGGATAAAGGCTCAAGCTTCGCTAGCTTCATGAACTGGCGAACCTGTGACTCGTTCAAAAGTGATTTCTTAGACATTTTTACAAAACTCCTAACATTGTTCGTGAATATGCTGTTTTAAATAGTATTTTCATTTGATAATGTCTTTTTTAATTTCAATAGAGCGCCATCAACAAGTTGCTTTGCCCTGACGATGCTTACACCGTGCCTTATTCCTATTTGTTCTAGCGTCATCTCGCCGTGCTTATAAACAGCAATATCAGTACAGTTTAAGTCATCCTCATAGTCTAAGTGTAGCCTACATTCCTTTTGAGCACAGGGCACATCGTGTGTATAACATTTTATAGCGCAGTCTTTCATAGTTCTGGTAAATCCTCTTCTAGTATATCAAAGATATTTTCTATATCTTCTTTGGTTAATGCGAGTTCTTGTAACACTTTCTCGCTACTCTCGCGCAACTGGCGAGATTTCGTAACTTTTCTTTTAGATTGAACTTTTTTATTGATTCTGTAATCGTCTAAGAAAGCTATGAATAATGGATCCTGACTTAAATAAGATTCCACGCAATAACGAAAGAACTCGCTTTGTGTTTTAATCTCGTCATAAAACAATCTTATCTTTAAGTTCTCGTGAAGTTTTGAATCGATCGAGAATGATAAAACTGAATGATGGTCAGGAAACTTTTTCATCTTAAAATATGGGTTCCACTTTCGGTTTGCCCACTTGCTGTTTGCCGGATGAAGTGTGCTTTTGCTTGTAGTTCATCAATGGTTCTGGCGCCGGAGTATGATAAACCTGAACGGATTCCTCTTTCTAGATCGTCCAGAATGTTTATTACTGACCCCTTATATGGGATCGTTGTGGCGATTCCTTCCAAAGATGCTGTCTTGCCTCTCCAAGACATTTGAGCGTCCTTTGAAGCCATACCTCTGTAAGCCTTGTGTTTGTTTCCATCCCGACCAATCATAATGTCGCCCGGGGATTCCGTTGTTCCAGCCAATAAAGAGCCCAACATTACAAAGTCAGCGCCAGCAGCAAGAGCCTTTACAATATCACCCGAGTTGCGAATGCCTCCATCAGCAATAATAGGAATCGATCCAGCGTTCTTTGATTTGGCGCAATCAAATATTGTTTGAAGACCCGGAACACCGTGTCCTGTTTGAATGCGTGTTGAGCAGATTGAGCCTCCACCTATATTACATCTAACAGAATCCGCACCCCAATCACAAAGATCGTTGTATCCGCCTAAGGTTGCTATGTTCCCAGCCATTATATGAACATCATCACCTACCATCTGCCTTAACTGTCTTAACGCAGCCTTCATAAGAATATGATGACCGTGAGCAACATCAACACATATTACATCGGCGCCTGCTTCATAACACGCATAGGCTCTTTCAAGGTAATCCCCTGATGTTCCAACTGCGGCGCCTACTAATGAACTTTCTTTTCGAACAGCAGTAACCATACTTGCCTGCTCTTCAATGCTGTTATATCTGTGTAGTATAGCAAGGGCACCTTTGGAATCCATTGCTGTCGCCATTTGCTCTTCCGACACTGTGTCCATCGGGGATGCTATGATCGGCAGTTCACACTCGATAAATCCTAACTTTGATGATAATGATACTTCTTTTCTTGATTCAATATCTGAAAACTGGGGTGTGATTAATACGTCATTATATGTGAGTGCTTCTTCTATCATTCTATGTTCTCCATTGCTTCCTGTATTGTAGCCCAACAGTCTGGACAAGTCAAGCGAACTCTCTCGCTTTTTATTACAACTTGCCAAGTTTTAACTGTTTCTTTGGTTCTCTCAAAAGGAGTTGAACAAACGCAACATTCCTTTGGGTGCTTACCAAAGTTGGCTGCTTGCTTTTCAAGTCTTTCCTGAACTGCTTTCCTGTTCTTCTTTTGCTTTCCCGGGATGTGGCGTCTTATCTTCTTCATTGATCTTTAGAAACTCTCTGTATTCTTTGTTTATCTTATCATAGTATTTTGTTTTGCGCAAGGACTTGTGCGCATCATTTAACACTTTTTTGTGTGCGACATTGATCATAAAACAAGGTGCTTTGGATCTTGGATTGAATCCTTCTACTTCTACCTTATCATTTGGATTAAAGCAGATTGTTTTGTATTCGTTCATTCCAAGTCTTTTTAAGATCTTATTAACAAGCGCTTGTATAACTTTGGTTCCATCAGCATCCATATCGTGAGGAAAACAAATAAGAGTGCTATCATAATCAGATTGCTGGAATTCTTCTAGTAGATCCTTTAATCCTTTATCGTCCTCACCCAACATTGCGATCATTAACTTATCGTTCGCTAACTCTGGCGCAGCAAAAGGGCACGTTGCGATATTATTAAACTCTGGTCTCTTTTGATCCAGAACCTCATTGATGTAATCAACTACTTTTTCTTTGTATGAACTCGACATAACGATTCAAATACCATTCTGCTTTCTTTAAATCTTCAATGTTGTTTTCTGATTTCTTGCCTGCTCTGGAAATGTATTTGACGACATTACCAAGATGAAAGTTTAGATCCCAGGCTTCAATAACTTTGATTGCTTCGTATTTTGATGTTCCATCTTCTTCAACCTCGCCACTTTGATAGTGTGAGGGGTGATTTACTTTTTCACTCATTCTTCGTTCTCCTTATTTCGCCAACTCAAATCCCAGAATGAAAGCTGGGATGCCTCCTATAATAAAGCCAGCAAACACATACCACCAATCTCTGGCAGCCTGATATGCTTTTTGTTCTTTGTTGAGCTTAGGCATTCTTGGTGGCATTTTCATTCTTCGTTCTCCCAATTGTGGTAAGTTCCATCTCTTTCGTGTCCCCTGTCTTTGTTTGTATCAAACAGTCGGGACAGGTATAAAAAGAACCTACTCAGCATTTTCTCTAATCCTTCTGTAAGCCCCGACTGTTTCGGGGAATAGATCCGTAGCAATCTCCAAGCAAGCCTCAGCAACCTTTTGTATTTCCCACTGTGCTCCTTCGTGTGTGCGAAGGTCAATAAACTTCAAAAGGTTTGAAAGATTGACTGTGCCGTAGTATTCAGTGTAAAGGTTCTGTGGTAGAACTCCACGAGCTTGCTCTCGGCAAACGCCAGCTTCGATGAGCTGGTTGAAAAGCGAAAAACTTTGTTCGTGGTGTTCTTTTACAAGATTTGTGCTTTTGACTTCTTGGTCTATAAAAAAGCCTTCCCACTTACTTCCGTCTTCATTAAAAACGGAAGTCGTGATCTCGGGATCAATCAACTCTTCGGCGTTTGATGCTTGTCGGTTTGACTTATGCTGCGTCCTGAAAGCCTTTGGCTCGTAGAATCGGAGATCCACATCAGTATACCGCCTGGATATCTCATTATAAGACCAAGTTCTATGGCGGTGATGCTGACTACGAATATATAAAGGAACAACAAACTTAAATGTAATACCACAATGCTCCAAAGTTGATGTATGGCGATGTTTAATCAAATAGTTGATTAACTTTTTATCTCGCTCATCAAGTTCCTCTTTATGTTGCCCAAAAGACACGCGAGCGCTATTCACGACGGACTTATCTGATCCGTAACTCTCAATAAGTTGGACCTTTCCAATACCGTCGCCGTATAGATAAATCGTTTTGTTTTCGTCTTCGTGGTTCATTTATAATCCTTTAAATGATCTCATCAATAACGCCCAAGGCGAGCGCTTCGTTTGCCGTCATATGCCAGTCAACCTTATTCTTAAGGATGCTTTTAAGCTTCTTCTTGCTAATACTGGTTCGTTCGAGTGTAATCTTCTCGATCTTCTTTTGTAGTCTCTTTGTTTCTTCCAGGCTTTCTTCCATATCTTGAACATTACCCCGGAACCCAGTTGAAACCTGATGGTAAAGCGGCGTGGACAACTCATATCCAAAGCGCTTATGTCCCGAGATTAGAATCATAAACCCGCAAGACATAGCGGCACCAGTTACAATGGTGTGGATAGGAGTTTCAGACTTCGCCATAACTCCAAGCAACCCGAAGCACTGATACACAGCGCCACCATAAGAATCAATATACAACTTAATCGGCTTAGGATCGTAGATTATATCATTGATCGCATATAACTTCTTTAAGTATTCATCGCTCTCATTGATTCCAATAATGCTCTTCGTCAACTTATTCATTGACTCTTGGTTTACTTGTTCTGGTAGATACAAGCTTCTAGCCATAGGCTTTGGTAGAGTGTTCGTCACTTTCCTGTGCTCCCTAGTGCGCCGTCAGCGCGGTTACTAATCGTGATTGGATGCCAGTCATAAATGTCTGGTGTCTCGCTAGCAACAAAGCGAGCGTGAACAACCGGAACAACCACTGCTTGTGCTACCCTGTGTCCTGGCTCCAAAACTGCAGATGTCTTTCCAATGTTGTGAAGGTTGACGAATACTTCTCCGTCATACCCACTATCGACAACACAAGCGCCAACAATCAAGTTATACTTTGCGGCCATACTGGAACGATTCTTAATCTCCATCATATAACCATGCGGAATAGCAAAGCGACAGCCAGTTGGAATAATACAACTCTCTCCTGGCTCAATACGCAATGCTGTTAAAGAAGTGTCTGCTGGGCTCCATCTTAAATCTAATCCAGCATCGCTTGGGTTGGATCGCGTTGGAGCGAACACATTATCGTGAATCATATGGTATTGTAAAATCATTTTAAATCCTTTTGTTTAGGGGGTTAGGTAATCCATTGCTGGTGTCTTATTGTTTGAATCAAAGACTACCACGCAGGAAGGGAACGGAGCAGAGTTAGTAGAGCCGCCAAACTTAAGACGACCCTTCACAAAGAGAATCTTCTCTGCTTTCATACAGTATTCGTGCCAGTACTTTGTATCTGTTCTTGCTGGAATAAGACACACAACAGTTGTATTCGCGTCTCGGCTTTCCTCGTAGGCTTTCTTTAACCAATGCTTGATGACCCTACCGTAAGGAGGGTTCATAAACACAGTCTCGCCAGCCCAACTCTTAGAAAGTCCGTCTTGCTTTTCAGTGTAATACTTGCTGCATTTATGACTTGTGTCTGTTGCGCAAGGGTCAAGTGTAAAGTTGTATTCTTTGTTTAGTTTGTTAAAGAAACTTTGTGGGGTTGACCAACTATCGTTCTTTGACGAAAACATTGTCTTTTGTGTTGATTTGTTCATTTAAATTCTTTCTGGTGATTCCGAGAATGTAATGTTAACTCGGGTGTCCCCGAATGTCAAGGACACATCATTATTAATATAACCGTTAATGTAACTCTTCCAGTTCTCTTCGCTTCCAAGCTTAAGCATAATAGCATCGTTGTCCGACGAACGCAAGCTCCATTCTCCTGCTTCTCGTAGAATATCTACCTTATTAAGGATAAGGTCGGTAACTCCATTGATATCTATCGCCTTCTTAAGATCCCGAACATTAAGCCAGTTACATTGGCGAGGTCGACCAGTGGTCGCACCATATTCATTACCCAACTGCTGTAATAAATCAAAGATTTTTCCTTCGCCGTGAAACTCCTTAGCGCCAACATAAGTGTCGTAAGCCTTGGTCACTCCATAAACCCTACGGACAGCTTGCGGAGGGATGCCGTTTAGAAGGGCCCCAGCGGACGTGCAGTGGCTTGAAGTTACATAAGGGTAGTCTCCCCAATCAATATCCAATCCAAAGCCTTGTGCGCCCTCACAGAGGACTACAACTTCTTCATCTGTTTCGTGAAGTTCCCGATACAAATCTATAAGATAAGGTGTATCAACAAGTGCCTCTGCCGCCAATGTTCCTTGACGATCATACTTATCGCGGTATGCTGGACCATTGCCTTGCTTTGTTGTGCCGATCGTTGTGTCTTTGCGATCTTCTTCCAAGTGAGCATCGGTAATGATATGAGCGTTATTCGCGATAAAAATCAAACCATCTGTATTGATGCCGCCTTCTTGAAGCATTTGAAGTTCTCGATTAAACTGATCAATATTTACAACGCATCCATTACCAATGATAGACCTTATTCCAAAGAATACACCGGCTGGAATGTGATGTGTTACAAACTTGGTGCCTTCGTGGTATATGGTATGACCAGCATTACATCCGCCATTATAGCGAATACAATGTGTATACTTGCCAGACCTTAAAAGGTGATGTGTTACTTTTCCTTTGCCTTCATCACCATAAGACAATCCTACTACTATATCTGCAATCATTCTTTATCCTAGCAATCTTAAGTTTCTTTTGATAGATCTCGTTGAGAATCCCCACGCTGGGTCATAGTCTAGTTTGCCCATGTAAGGTCTGTTCAAGTGGATCCTGTCTTTCCCCTCTACTATACCCCAGCAGCGGAAGCGTGTCAAGGCCGAATTTGAATCGATTACCTCGACAATCCAATATGGCTTTCCATTCTTCGTTTTCTTTCGAACAATCTGCCGAGGAATAAACCATACCAATCCTAACTCTGGATCATAGTCTGAAATCGGCGGAATGTAATGTTCATCCAACTGACGCTGAACTTCTGGTGTAACAACCAAATGCATTGGAAAGATTCCAGTGATTGATGTTAGGTTCTCGATTTCTTCTGCCGCAGAGAAGTCGCCATCAGGGTAATACTTTTCAATGTTCTCATTGAACTTCTTGCGATTATAGACCCTATCTACTGCGACAGCAGACCAGAAATGCTTGCGTCCAGAGAATCGCTCATCCATTAAACTGTTCATTGCGCCAGCACGAGTTAAACGATCAAGTGCTTTCTTGTTTAGTTTGCTGTATACAATATCGTCGTGGAACAAGAAATCCTCGATTGTTGCGAATGGTCTATGATCTACAATCTGCTGGATTGCTGCGTCTCCTAAACCTTTCAACCCTGCAAGTGGTTGAACTAACTTTCTATCATTATTTGGATCAATCTCCCATACAAACGATGAACGATTCACGTCTGCCTTTTCAATAGTAAATCCGTTCTGCTTTGCGATGTTGATCGCTCTTTCCTTACGCTTCTCTGGTTCCTTATCCAAGAAAGAAGCCATCCACTCTACTGGGTAGTAGTTCCATAGCCAAGCACATTGGAATGAGATTGCGGAGTAAGAAATAGCGTGTGATTTGTTAAAACCATACCCGGAGAAATACTCAAACCGCTCCCACATATCTTCTGCTTCTCGTTGGCGAATACCCTTTTCGATACAACCATTGATAAACTTATCGTGGATTCTCATCTTTACTTCGTGACCCTTGCCGGTTCCTTTCTTTGTGAGAACCTTGCGAAGAAGATTGCCTTCATCTAGAGAAATGTTCTTGCCTAACTTGTGAGCAAGAAGCGCAATCTGCTCCTGAAAGATCAAGAACCCGTAAGTTTCCTGTGTTACTTCCTTAATATGCTCGTTAATGTAATCAATCTCGTGAGGCATGCTCTTCGCTTGAATGTATTGCTCGTGAACATTTGCCGACAAAGGACCTGGGCGATAGATTGAAGTGATGGCTGATATGTCAACTAATGACTTCGGCTTTGCGTTTGCGCAAAATTCTTGTGCTCGCATCTCTGTAAACTGAAAAATACCGGCGAAGTTTCCGCTCTGGAAAACATTCTTATATACCTTTTGGTCGTCAAAATCAATCTTATCCGGGTGGAGGTTAGCGTTGTAGAAATCTTGAACATCCTTGAATGTTGGGTTTGGATTATTCTTATGTCTAACAAGAATGTGCCTGATTGCCCCTTCGATCATACGAAGAGTAGAAAGCCCAAGCAAATCAAACTTAATGAACCCTAATGGCTCCAAGTGGCGAACGTGCTGTCCTTCTGCCCAAGGTGATTGCCTTACTCCTCCTGAACTGATAATCGGCATATGCTCATTTAGATCATCAGCAACCAATACACCGCCAGCGTGGCGTGAACAAGAACGAACTTGACCTACAAGTGCCTCAACGTGTGTCTTAATGTGAGGATACTTAACAAGGAACCCTCGCAAAGAAGGAGAAAGTTCCATTACTTCCTTCCAAGTCGGGTTATAAACACCAGCCTTAATACCGTGCTTAACCTTTGCTAATGGAGTTGCTTCAAAGATCATCTGTGATGTAACTTTGTTTACTTCAATGAAAGGCACACCATAGAACTTTGAAATATCCTTAATCAAGGATTTAAGTTGTAATGTGTTCCAGTTTGAAATCGGGACAACAGAGTTCTTACCCCATTCCTCCATCAAAAGTTCTTTAAGTTCCATTGGCTCTGCTACATCATAGTCAATGTCTGGATAGTCAGTTGCGTCCTTACGAAGGAACCTCTCAAAGAGAAGACCATACTTAATAGGATCGATTTGTGTAATCCCGAGAACATACGCAACCAAGGATCCTGCTGCCGAGCCTCGCCCGGGACCAGTAAGTTGAACTTCGTTTGCTTTGTCGGAAATGGCTTTCATAGTCAAGAAATACTTACTAAACCCTCGATCCTCAATAACATCAAGTTCGGTTTGTAGTCTATCTGTGTATTCCTTATTGTCGTGGAAGTTTAGATTACGAAGGCCTTCCAAAGAATAGTTCACCAATGCCTGATCTGCCGTAAAGCCGGCTGGAACCACAAAGTTTGGAAGTTTAACTGTAGTATCTGGCGTAAAGTCCTCGATCATGCTGAAAGCAATATCGTGCGTTCTTGTGATTGAATCCATAACCAGTTGGTCATCATATTCTACTCCGCAAGACTTTGAATAATACTTATAGGAATCCCACATTTGGTTTCCGTTTTTTGGATAAAGTTCATATCCAATCTCTTCTACACCGGGCGGCAACTCTGTATTATCTTCTGCCCAAGCGGGTGCTCCCTTACCAAGCCAGCCTAAACGCTTATATAGTTCACGATCCCTCCAAGCATCAGGATTAGGGTAGTGACTGTCTGCGGTAGAGATAAGAGGGATCCCGAACTCTTTGTTCATCTCAATAATGTATTGATTTAGTTCGTGCTGCTCTGGAATATTGTTCCATTGTAGTTCGCCGTGCCAGCGATCTCCAAAGATCTCCACAAACCGGCGTGTTGTTTCTCTCATAGCCTCGCGGACTGCTTCTGGACCTTCTTCACGGTTTGCCCAATAGTTCCCGGCATAAGGACCGCCCAAACACGCAGACGCAGCAACAATGCCCTCTGAGTATTTGTTTAACATTTTATAATCAACGCGAGGATAACGATAAAAGTTCTCTTCTTTGTAAGACTCAGAGATTAACTTAAATAGATTAGTTAGTCCTGTCTGGTTTTGAACCAGAAGTACGAGGTGGCGGCGACGGTTAATAACTGACTTAATAGCCTTCTTTGAAGCATCTTCGTCTTCAACGGTTGCTCCTGATGTATCTTCTTGTTTTGCTAGGGACTTTGCTTGTTTTGCGTCAGCCTTAACACGCTCATAATCATCACGCCACTCTTCAATGGAAGGCAAGAAATATGCTTCTACTCCAAAAATAGGCTTAAAGTTCTTTCCCTCAGCCTTCATCTTCTTCCAATGAAGCAACTGATGAGAAAAACCATTCATATTGCCGTGATCTGTGAGAGCGAGTGCTTCTCCACCGTTCTCATAGCAAAAGTTCATGTGTTCGCTTGGGTATCCCATAGCGTCAAAGATGCTGCCCGCAACCGAGTGAGCGTGAAGTCCTACAAAAGGAATCTTTTTATCCGTCATCTATTTTCGTCCTCTATACATTGTTGTTGTGGTCGGGCGCCGGGTTCGTTTCCCCAGGTCCGATGATATGAATTTAGCATACCCAGCCCAGGCTGTCAAGTCATAAAAGGTCTTGATTTCCTGTTCTGTATTATCTGGTCCTCCTCCAAACACGTCAATCAAACTATATTTGCGAGACACCAATCTTTCTTCTA